>Ga0116227_10006386_pt1 | contig 23918 bp, 23 predicted proteins | sample S1TSphgellanicum_FD_89693 | JGI IMG/M metagenome (GOLD analysis project Ga0116227, IMG submission 89693) | Host-associated microbial communities from peat moss isolated from Minnesota, USA - S1T2_Fb - Sphagnum magellanicum MG | ecosystem: Host-associated > Plants > Peat moss > Unclassified...
CGACCTTCCTCCGAGCGGCCGATCGTGAACACGCGGACGCGCGGCGAGGCGGCCGCGAGCGCGCGCAGGTAGCTCTGGGCTTGGGCGGTGTCGACGAGTTCACCGGGCGCACCCATGATGCGGCCGAAGAATTGACGCGGCGACGGCACGGTCGCGGAGGCGGGCAGGTACGAGACCCAGGGCGAGGAAAAGCGCGGCTCGGTGGTCGCGCGGGCGATTTCCTCGGCCGAACCGGGTTCTGGAGTGTCCGGGCCGGAGGGGACTTGAACATGCGTGTCAGGGCCGGCGGGGCCTTGCGCATATAAATGCGTGGCGAGACAGAGGGACGCTAGACAAGACCATACAATTCGCCGCAAGGGAGGCTCCGTGATGTTGCTGCGGAATTATAGGCAGGATAGACGGGTTGCGGGTTGGACAGAACGTTGGCATCAGCGATGCGGCCTTTCAACACCTCACGAAAACTGCCAATGACCCGCCTGCCGGCAGATTCGGTCGATCAGTGGTGAGGGCGCGGATTTGCACCGCATTCCGACAGAGTAGGCGAAGACCGCCGAACCAGGTAGGCTCTGCGTGCTCCGCCATTACCATGAACCCGATAACGGGGAGAGCGAGCCGATGAAACACGCCGTGGAGCACGGATCCGGCGCGCCGCAAGTGCACGGACTGAAGCGCCGCCACATTGCGGCCGTCGTCATTGGCAATGCGCTCGAGTTTTATGATTTTCTGATTTACACCTTTTTCTCGATCCAAATCGGCCACGCGTTCTTTCCTACCGAGAGCGCCTACGGCAGCCTGATGCTGTCATTGGCCACGTTCGGCGCCGGTTTCCTCACCCGGCCCATTGGTGCGATAGTCATCGGCAATTTCGCGGATCGCGTCGGGCGCCGTCCGGCCATGATGCTGTGTTTCGTGCTCATCGGCATCTCGATCGTTGGCATGGCGCTCATCCCGAGCTACGCGACCCTCGGTATCGCCGCTCCGATTCTCGCGGTCACCGCCCGCATGGTGCAGGGTTTCTCGTTGGGCGGAGAGGCGGGTTCCAATACCGCGTATCTGCTCGAAGCGGCGGACAGCAACCGGCGTGGCTTGATCGTATCCTTGCAAGGTGTCAGCCAACGATTGGCGCTCATCGTCGGCGGAGTGGTGGGCGCGCTACTCACGGCAGCGCTGTCACCCGCCGCGCTCGATGCCTATGGGTGGCGTATCGCCTTCTTGGTCGGCGCCGTCGTCGTGCCGTTTGGTGTCTGGCTGCGCACCCATATTCCTGAGACCTTGCATTTGCCTGACCCGTCCGCTGCGGGTGCAGTCACCCGCTCATCGCGGCTGGGTCACGCCCGCGCGCATCGGCGCGTCATCGCCCTTGGGTTGGTCGTGCTCGCGGCGGGCACCATCGGTACCTACATCACCACCTATATCGTCACCTTCGCGCAGGCGACTCTGCACATGTCGGCGCGCGCCGGATTCCTGGCGCAGACGGGTGCCAACGTGTGTGCCGTGGCGGCCGCTCTGCTCGGCGGTTGGCTGTCGGACCGGTATGGGCGCCGGCCCATCAATATCTGGGGCAGTCGTGTGCTGTTGCTCGTGATTTACCCCATGTTTGCGTGGATCATTGCGACGCGCTCCGAATTCACGCTCATCGCGGGCATGAGCGTGTTAGGGGGAGCGTCGGCATTCTTCTTTGGATCGTTCTTCGCGGCCTTGGCGGAGAGCTTGCCCCAATCCATTCGCGGAAGTGGCTTCGGCATCATCTACGCCGTTGCAATCACCGTCTTTGGCGGAACGACGCAGCTGGTCATCACTTGGTTGATTCACCTCACCGGTAGCGCCATGGCCCCGGCGTGGTATTGGATGGGCGCCGCGGCCCTGGGTCAGATTGCATTGATGCTCATGAGCGAGAGTGCGCCGGTGCGCTCGGCCGTGTCCACACCGGTGTCCGCGATGTCGCCGGGAGCGTGAATGCGCGCGTCGGTCGAGATAATATCCTTCGAGCGGCGATACGGACCGGATTTCAAACGTCTCAATCTCGAGTGGCTGAAAAAATACTTCACTGTCGAACCGATCGATGAGGTGGTGTTATCCCGTCCCGCTGCGATAATTAAAAACGGGGGATTCATTCTCTTTGCACGGATTGGTACAAAAATAGTCGGCACATGCGCGCTTCTAAAAGAGAGCGACTCGCGCTATGAGCTATCGAAAATGGCGGTGACCGAACGCTATCGAGGTCTAGGGATCGGCAGGCGCTTGTTGGAATCCGCTATCGGTACCTTCGCCGCAAGCGCCAAGGGTGAACTCTTCCTCGAAACAAACAGCGCACTATTACCAGCAATTCGCCTCTATGAATCTTTTGGATTTGTTCATTCACTGCGACCGACCGGACCATCGCACTACGAGCGCGCGGACGTCTCCATGGTTTATCGGGGATCGCCCAATAGATAGGAGATTGGCTGGTCCGCCAAACCCATGATGAATGCCTGTCACCGATCGGCCGAATCAAACCATCCGTGCGTTGCACCCAGACAAAGAGATGCTGGATCAAGCTCGTCTCGAGGCTCGCTGTCTCGAGCGAATACGAGGTGCACGCGCTTGCTCGAGGAGCCCCACTCGGAAGAATTCGCGGCTGACCGCTTGTGGGCTTTTCAAATAAATCTCTGATGCGAGATCCTGCAGACAAGCTAGTGTTGTTCTGAGTCAAGGTTGATGTCTTTTCGGGTCGGCAGTTGGTCGATGCTCAGGAGCTCAATTTGGTCAGAGTCAAAGTCCGTGACGAGTAGCGTCTTGCCGTCATCGGTGACGTGCAGCTCACGCGGGAAGTGGCCGACGGCGACCGTTCCAACCACGGCGTCGCCGCCTTGATCGACGCGGGAGGCATCGACTACCGTCAAATCCCGTCCGCCCGCGCCTCCGAATCGACCGGAGTTCGCTACGACGACGCGTCGTCCCTGATCGAGCAAGGCGACGCCCACCGGTGCGTTGCCGACTGGCACCGTCGCGAGCAAGGCGTGGGCGGGGTCGCTCACCAGGGCCGCGGGATCGAAGACGAGTAACGCATCGCTGGCTCTGGCGGTCACGTAGAGTCGATCACCTCGTTCTGACAACGCAGTACGCACCGGGCTACATCCGGCGGTGACCGCCCCCACAATGGCCTTTTCGGGTTTGGGCTGCAGGCGGGCGATGCTAACTACTTCCAAAGCGCCGTCGGGCTCGTACGTTCCTCCCTTCTGTCCTTCGCTCCGGCAGGTCGCAGATGAATGAAGCTTCGGCAACACTTCACTGGTGATGAATAGATACTCGTCATTGGAGGACAGAGCCAGCCCAACAGGCGCCCGCCCTGTCGGAATTCGGCCAACAATGGCGCGTTGTCCATAGCCGTTCTGCCGTGCCTGGGCGAGATCGATCACGGTGACCTGATGCAGAGACTCGTCGCTCACGAACAGCAGTCGATCGTCGCTGGTGGTGACCGCATTGATTGCATCGGCGCGATCCCCATCGCTGATCTTTCCTATCACCGGATCGGCGTCGTGTATTAATCGATCCGTGTCCAAGAAGTAAACGTACGATCCATCCGGTACGATCAGTAATGCGCCATCGTGGGTGAGCGCCATACCCGCAGGCAGAGGCCCAGACAGCAGTGTAGTGGGCGTTTGGGTCAGCGTTCCCGCCATGCGATGCAGCACCGTAATACCCCCTCGATCAGTGGCTAGCTTCAGAGACACAAACAGCCAGCAACCGTCGTGGCTCGCGATGGCCGCGAACGGATGACCGGGTACATGGGCTTTGAGACCGGCCTCGCTAGCGGGGGCGTTGCAGTCCAGCGAGGGCTGCGCCACCACGGGCATTGCCCCTATCGATGCAGTCCCTATTAAGCTCGCCACCGCTAACCGATTCGCAACCATGAGTACTCCGTTGCCAGACCATTTTGGATTGTACCGACTCGTTGTGGCCGCAAGCCGACGTTATCGCTATGGCGCTAGATCGTTTTCCGGGCCGCCGCGCTCAGGACGGATCTCAATCTGCTCGATCCATTCCCCCTCCCAGCGCTGACGAAGCAGGCGGTTCATCGGTTCTGAATAGAATCGCGCTACCCATGTTCCCAATAGGCTGGAGGTGAGAATGACGCCGATGAACAACAACGGCACGGTACGTAGAGACTTGCCCGTCGATACATACAGATGGAACAACGTGAACACGACGAACATGTGCGTCAAATACACTTCGTAGCTGCATCGGCCGAGCTGTACGAGTGGCGAGACTATGGGCGGACTTCGCCACCGCGACTGAGCGGCGGCGGCGATGACCATGCTGCTGCCGACGGCGACGATGGTCATATCGAGACCGCTATCGACAAGACCCCAGGCGTCCGCGTGATCCGAGAGCCCTAGACTGAAAATCAGCAATGCGACCCCGGTGCCACTCAGGGTCCATAGAGCGCAGCGGGTAAGTGGAGTCCGCGATAGCGCAATGGCGGTAAGGCATCCGAGCGCGATGGCATCCATGCCTCCCAAATAGGAGTATTCGCGCCAGACCTCGTTGCCGTGCGTGAGCACGGTGCGACCGAATGGCCCGAGTACGACGAAAACTAGAAGAAGGATTATCAGAAGCTTGCCGCGACCGAACAGCCGGCAAATTGGCGGGAAAAAGAGGTAAAACATCTCCTCGACCGACAATGACCAAAGGATGTCCCAATTGCCAGGAAGATAGCCGCGCCGGGCCTCGAGCACGTTCACATGAAAAGTGAGCGCGGCAATCAGCGCTGGCACGAGCCCTCCGGTTTTCGCTGAGACCACGAAATCCTTGAAGCCTGCCGCATGAAGTGCACTGAGAACGACGAGCAACAATAGCAGCAAGGGCGCAATTCGGGCGAAGCGCAGCGCGTAAAAGTCAGGCACACGCACCTCGGAAAGCGAACCCCATCGTCGCAGCGAGGTGGAGGTAATGAGGAAACCCGAGACCGCGAAAAACATCTGAACGCCGTACTGGCCATTCCACACCAACGAGGATACCCATTGGTGGGGCAGTCCTTCAGCGTAAGGTATTTTAGCGATGACCAATCGCATGTTGACGTGGTTCATCAACACGAAAAAGATCGCGAGACCTCGTAGGAGGTCTATACCGTCGAGTCGTCTCAGGCTAGGCACCGAAGCGGGCGACTCAACCACAGGGGTCTTCACGTTAGATAAGCGCTCATAGGAACGCCGAGCCGTTACACAGAAAATCTTGCGCCCCCGGCCCGAAAGGTATTGGGCCGCCGCTCAACGGAATATCGGCCGCGGCGAGCCGCTGCATCGTGGCGATTAGGTCGGGGCACGGCAGCGCGAAATGCGTAATACCGGCGTGCTTGTCCGCTACGTCCATCAGGATGTTTGGCTCGCTGGCAAGCGGCTAGCGCCTGACCGAGGGCACGCTGGGTAGGCGCCAGATATCGAGCACCCCGCTGGTGGCGTGATCGTTGGCGCTGCCTTCGGGGAGGATGATCTGGCCCTGCAACACGATGGGGCTGTTCCAGTGGCCGGGGCCGCACGGCAGCTTGGCGATGAGGTTGCCCGTCGCCGCGTCATAGACGGTGAGGCCGCCCGCGCGCGCATACACGAACAGCAGGCCGCCGGCCTCGAACGGACTGGTGCCGCCGGTCGCGTTTTTCCATTTCTCCTGAAGCCGGTCATTCTCCAGCGCCCAAGCGGCGGTGCGCCCGTCGTCGGCGGCGAACAGCCACGTCTGGCCGTCGTGTTTCCAGACGGCGGGCTGGGTGAACAGATCGTTGCCGCTCGGAGTGGCAATGGTTTGCAGCTCGTGGGCCTTGTGGGGAGCAGCGCCGGCGATGGCCTTGCGACTGAGCACGCGGATCTTGCCATCCTTGCCGCCTTGGGCGAGCAAGTCGCCGCCCAGCAGCACGGGTGAGGTGGAGCCTAAGTCGAGATCACGCGCATTCAGTGCGTCGGTATCGGCCGGGGTGTAGTTCCCCACGAGTGTCGTGGCAGAGGGATCGAGTGCGAGCAGCGAGTCGCCCCAGTCGGTCGTGCCATTCCAACTGCCATTGCCGGTGGCGATAAAAATGTGGCCGTCGGCGGGATCGATCAGGGCGCCCGCACGGCCCCAGATCGCCGATCGTGATTGCGGGCAGGAAGCCGGTTCGAGCAGACCTGTGCGGTCGCTGCACATCGAGTTCCACACGTGCAGTAGCTTACCGGAGCCGGCGTCGAGAATAGCGACATGCCCTTGATAAGGAGTCTGGTCGCCGACGTAGCCCGCCGTGACGGCGATCAGGTGGCCCTGAAAGACTTTCAGGGGCGACGCGATTTTCTCTCGCTGTGGCAGCTGGGTGATAGAGGTGCGCCAGACAACTTGGCCATCGGCGACGGTGAGCTTTTGGATGGTGCCGTCGGGCGAGGCGGCATAGATGGCCTCGCGATCGGGATCGGCCACCGGGGTGGAATTGGTGATCTGGCGCGTGCCCGCCAGCGCCTGATAGCTGGGCGGAGTGTATTCCCAGGCAACCTCGCCGCTCGCGGCATCGAGCGCCAGCGTTTTGCCGTAAGTCGTGGTGACGAAGATCACATCGTGGAGGGCCCCGTGGACAGTGACGCCCTGGAGGTAAATGGCGCTTCCATCCACGGTGCCAGGCAGTTTTATCTGCCGGCGCTCGAGTTGGGTGACGTTCGCTGCCGTGATGCCGGTGAGAATCGGGTTGGCGCTGGTGCTTTCGACATTGCCGCCGAACATGGGCCAGTCCTGCGGCGGCAGGCTTTGGGCGGCGGCCGCGGTGACGACGCGCACGGTCAGCACCAGACCAATGATGATTTGAAGCCGTCTCATTTTATGAAAATAACACCGATGCCTTCACTCGGCGTCGCGTTCATCATGAATCATCCGCACGGCGGGAGTGCCGGATCGACCGACCCTGGACCTAAAGTCCACGAGCGGTGGCAGGGGTGTTGGGTCTCGTGAAGCGTGAATGGCAAACAGTGGCTCCCGAGGAACTCGGTCGCCACTGTCAACGATGCGGCCTGCTGAGCACAGCGACGTTACGGTAGACTGGTTGGGTCGATTCATCAATCATGGTTGCAGTCGGGAGAACGGAGGGATGTCATTGCCGCAATGGGTAAGGATATCGCTGACCGGCCTCATGCTGGGCACCGCGAGTGTCTCGTTCGGTCAGCAACCGCAAGCTCCCTACTACGGGTCGCAGATCGTGCGCGGACCGACGACGCGGCAGGCGCCCCTCGCGCCAACTCAAGCCGGCCCGCGCGTTCCCGGACAGGCGTATACGGTCCCGGTGACTCCCTGCGGCGTGTTCGGCAAGCCGCCCTGTGGAACCGTGGTCACCATCCCTGCCGGAGCGACCGGGCAATCGCTCTTTGCCATGGCGAAGACCTCCGACTCCGGTGGTCGTTCTTGGGAAGCCATCATCTATGTCGATCAGGCGGCCATCCTGGGGTACGCGCCGGCCCAAGCGGCGTTGGGCGAGGACTTCGTCGAGGGACGCGGCGTGCCGCAGAATCTAACCAAAGGGCGCTACTGGCTGGGGTTGGCAGCCGACCAAGGCGATGTTCCTTCCGAGGCTGCGGTGGGTGAGATGTATGAGCGCGCGCTGGGCGGTCCGCCGGATCTGCCTAAGGCGGTTCATTACTATGAGTTGGCGGCAGCCCAGCATAGTGCGCGAGCGGAATTCAATCTTGGACTCGACTACGAGCTTGCCTATGGCGTGCCGCACGACCGTGCCAAAGCCATAGCGATGCTGCGGCGAGCCGCCGCGGACGGTAGCACTCGCGGGGCCGCGGTGTACGCCAATGCGCTCGGTCGGGCGAAGACTGCGCAGTTCCGCAGTCAGGGCGAACTGGATGCGTTCGTGTACCCCGCTCCGCCCGCCGCCAAACGCGGGCCTATCCCGGCGGGGTGTCCGGGAGAGATGAACTATAGCCCGAGCACCAACGGCTTCATGTACCGCGGCGAGTTCTGCAACAAGCACCCGGGCTGTCCTTATCAGATGTCGGGCGTGGAGCAGGTGTGTCCGCAGTATCATGGACCGACGCTGGACCAGTTGTTGCACGACAACTGAGTAGATGTGCAAAAATCCCAGCGGTGTTACGTGGCGCGTTTGTCGCCTGGCGATCTGCGTTCAACCAGAATAGTTAGAATATCCACGACCGCCGAATAGATGCGCTGCAGGCCAAAAACACTGCTGACGAATAGCAGTCCCGAGGCAATCGACCGTGACACCGGCATCGATGCCGCATCACAGAGCAGAACAGCGCTCAAGGTTGCGGCTGCGGTCACGATGCCATCGAGCCCGCGGCTACGCCGGAAATTCATTTCGCTACTCCCTGTGCTGATCACTGATTTTTATAGTACACGATCTCGACCGGCGGCTTCGAATCCATGATTTGTGGTATCAAACGGCATTCGCGAATCGCTGCTCGGTTGTCGCCCACCTGGGCGCGAGCGTGAGGCGGTCATGAAGTCAATGGTAGTATTCCATTTTGCATTGACAGGGAATACTGAGATACCTAGTATGGAATCATGAAAACCACAGTTAATATTCCAGACAGCGAACTTGCGGATGCAATGCGATTCACGAAGGCAAAGACTAAGCGTGACGCAATCGTTACCGCTATCCAGGAATTCAACCGTCGTAAGCGCATGGCCGAACTCACCAAGCACGCGGGAACCTGTAAGGATCTGGTGAGCGTTGAGGAACTCTTGCAGCAACGCCGCGAGAGCTAAGTTACTGTGGTCTTGGTCGACTCCTCCTCCTGGATTCACATGCTTCGACCGAATGGAGACCGATCTGTCAGAGACCGCGTGACGCGTGCACTCGATGCCGGTGAGGCGTGCTGGTGTCCGATCATCCGGTTGGAGTTATGGAATGGCGCCGGTGGCGATCGGGATAAGAAGGTTCTCAGGGATTTCGAGCGGCTTCTGCCGGAACTTGCCATCGACAATGCGGTGTGGAGTGCTGCCTTTGAGCTTGCGCGACGCGCCCGGTCAGCCGGAGTCTCGGTTCCGGCTACCGACATCTTGATCGCCGCATGCGCGAGATGGCACCGGGTCGAACTTGAACATGCCGATTCTGATTTCCTGCAACTCGAAAAGATTTAGTGCTGCCGCGAACCCTGTGAATGACATCGCTCAAAGGGAGCGCTTTGATCAGATTGTGATGCACTAGGAGCACGTGAGAACGTCAACGATACGAGGATCGTGCCTGTGTGGTGCGGTTCGATTTGAGGCGGACCTCCCTTCAAAGTGGGTTGCGCATTGCCACTGCACCTTGTGCAGACGGGCGCATGGTTCGCCTGTCGTCACGTGGGTCGGTTTTCACTCCAAAGGATTCCGATTGCTATCTAACTCAGCACCGCCGACTTGGTATGAATCAAGTCCCGGCGCAAGAAGGGGATTCTGCGCGACGTGTGGGAGTCCTATGTTTTTCGAGTCCACGCGCTGGCCCGGAGAAACTCATGTTTCACGCGCACTCATCAATGATCCGTTGGATCACGAATCGACAGAGCATGTGCACTATGAAAACCACGTACCTTGGCTCGGTTTCAATGACGATCTCCCCAAAAAGGTCGGCCCCGGTAGTTAGAGGCGTCGCCGTGCATCGGGTCTGGGGTTGCCCGTAATTCATTACCATGGTAATGTAAGACGATGGCAATCGCACAATCAAAGCTGACCGCGCAGGGTCAGATCTCGGTGCCCGCTGAAGTTCGTAAGAAACTCGGCGTGGGGCCCGGTTCAGTGCTCGAATGGGAACAGCAGGATGGCCAGATCGTGGTCCGCAGAGCGGGGCGGTACACGTCGCAGGACGTGAACCAAGCGCTGTTCCCGCAGGAAGGCGTATCACCGGCAGCGGTAAACAGGGCGCCGGTGGATGTGAAGGGGGCGGTTCGAGAGTACATCCGCAAGCGGCATGCGCGCCGTTGATACGAACGTATTGGTGCGACTCGTCGTGCGCGACGATGCGAACCAAGTGCGTGTGGTCGAGGAGTTCATTGAAAGTGGCGCGTGGGTCTCGCATCTGGTGCTGGTCGAGACGACGTGGGTGCTCGATGCCGTGTACGAGCGGTCGGCGGAGCAGATTGCGATCGCACTCGACATGCTGCTGAATCACGAGCACCTGTCTGTACAGGACGCCGATGTGGTGAGTGCGGCTACGGAGAACTTCAGAGAACGGCCGGCTCTGGGGTTTTCCGATTGCCTGGTGCTCGAGATCGCCCGCAAAGCGGGGCACCTGCCATTAGGGACTTTCGATCGAGACCTCGCAAAGCTCGATGGCGCGGAGCGCCTGCGCCGATAATAGTTAGGCCTGATAGCGTAACGCCTAGTTACGCCTAGTTACGCCTGGTAGCGCGTTACGCCACCGACGACCGTGCGCAGGACTTTGATGTCTTTGATCTTGTTGGGGTTGATCGTGTGCAGGTCGTCGGCGAGCATCACGTAATCGGCGAATTTGCCGGGTGTGATCGAGCCTTTGACGTGTTCCTCGCGCGTCGCGTGGGCGCCGTTCAAGGTATTCACCTGCAAGGCCTCGGCCACGGTGATGCGCTGATTCGCGCCCCACACTTCGCCGTTCCACCCGGTGCGGGTCACCATGCCTTGAATGCCCATCAGCGCTGAATACGGACCCGGATCGAAATCGGAGCCCGCGGCGGCCGGCACTCCGGCGTCCAGCAAGGTGCGATAGGCCATGCAACGCTGCATGAGTGCTTCGCCGTAGAAGTGAAACTTATCGGGATTGTAGTAGGCGTACGACGTGAACAACGCCGGCACGGCGCCGATGGCCTTCATGCGGCGCACCAGGGCGTCATCGATGAGCGTGCAGTGCGTGATCTTCGGACGTGCGTCCGGGCGCGGCGCCAGGCTCAAGGCGCGCTCGTAAGCGGTGAGGACGTGATCGATGGCGACATCGCCGTTGGCGTGGCAATTCATCTGAATGCCGGCCCGATGCACGCGCTCGCACCAGGCGTTCAGCACGTCTTGGGATTCGGTCAGGTTGCCCTGGTAGCCGATCTTGCTGTCGGGATAGGGTACGCTCATGGCCATCGTGCGTTCCGAAAACGAGCCGTCGACGATATGCTCGGAGGTGGCTCCAAGTCGGATCCATTCGTCCCCGAGACCCGTGGCCATGCCGCCTGAGATCATGGCCTCCAGTTCCGGCCCTTCGGCTTCGTAGCTCACGCGATGCAGAAGCTCGCCGCGTTCGCGCACTTGCTGGAGTGCGCGCAGGTTGCCGCTTTCATGACACACGCTGGTGAGACCGAAGCGCACGAACTGCTTGGACATGTACGCCAAGCCGTCGCGGTCGCGCCGCATCGACTCTTCCCCTGAATACTGGCGACGCTTGCCCACGGAGTCCATGAGCGTGCGGGCATTGTCGGTCACGCGTCCGGTGAGGTTTCCATTGGCATCATGATCGAAGGTGCCGCCCGGGGGATTCGGCGTGGATTGGCCGACACCCGCCATTTGAAATGCTTTGCTGTTGTAGAACGCCGTGTGGCCGCCGCGGTGAATCACCACGACGGGGAGATCCTTGGACACCAGGTCCAGATCGTGCACGTTAAGGGATCGCTTGTCCTGCGACTTCGTGTCGTCGTAAAAATAGCCCTCCACCCACGTGTCGGCCGGCGTAGTTGCCGCCCGCTCGCGAAGTTTGTCGATGATCGAGGCGATGGTCACGGATTCGACGTCGTAGGGATTGCCCACCAGCACTTCGTACAACAGCTCATTGCCGGGGGCGTGATTGTGGCTGTCGTTGAACCCCGGCACGATGGTCGTCTGCTGCGCATCGAGGATCTCGGTGCTCGCGCCGGCGAGCGCGCGCACGTCGGACGTGCTGCCGACGGCCACGAAGCGTCCGTCTTTGATCGCGAAGGCTTCGGCAGTGGGCATACGCGAATCGACGGTGTAGACCTTGGCGTTGACGACGATGAGGTCGGGATCGCGCGACCGGATGACGCTCGCGGCCAGGGCGACGCGCCCAAGACCCGAGGCGGCAAGGCCGGCGGCGGTGAGACCCAGAAACGAGCGGCGATCGAGAATCTGCTTTTTCATCAGGACATCCTCTCCCAGGCTTTGCCCGAATCTTATGGTTCGTCGACCACGATGGGCCAAGGATACTTTAATCGGAGGCCGCGATGGCGACCGTCAATTTCAGCGTACCGGATGAAATAAAGGTAGAGTTCTCTGGCGCTTGGCTTGCCGATAGCATGGAGCCAATGAACTTCACCTCGCGGAGTACGTCATGGCAATCGTGTCATTCGAAATCGTTTCGGTTCCTGTCACCAATCAGGAAGCATCGAAGACTTTCTGTAGGGATATCCTGGGATTCACGTTGTTGCGCGAAGAGCCCATGGGTCCCAGCGGGAAGTGGATTCAGCTGGCGCCGCCGGGATGCGCCACGACCATCGCCTTGGTGACGTGGTTCGACGATATGAAGCCGGGTGCATTGCAAGGCGTGATGCTAAACAGCACCGATATCGATAGCGATCATCAAATTCTGAGCTCCCGCGGCTTACTGCTTTCCAAGATTGAGCAACAGCCATGGGGCCGCTACGCGATGTTCAAGGATCCCGATGGCAACGGATGGATTTTAAGGCAGCCGAATGTCAATACACACTCGGGATCAGGCGCTTAGTGCGCGCTATGTAGTCCGTGTAATCGATGCCGAGTGCTTGGCTGAGAGCGCGCTCCTCAATGGTCATGCGTCGCTGGAATACCCACCACGTCGGCACCAGGAGTAACACCAACGATAGCCAGTTCCCCAAGGCGATGCCGAGACCGAGAAATTCGAGTAGCGCGCCGCTATAGGAGGGATGTCGCACGTGGCGGTACGGGCCGGTGTCGATCAGGCGATGGTCGGCCGCTAGCGCGACGTTGACGGTGAAGAAGCGTCCCAGATAGACGATGGCGTAGGCGCGCAGCAGAAAGCCCGCCAGGAACAGGAGTGCGCCCGCCGTACGCAGGCGCACCAGCAGCGCCGACGCTGCCTGGGGCACCACGATACCGACCGCGACGGCCGCGATCAGACTGACCAGGATGACGCTCCAGAGTTGGCGCAGCGAGCCGTCATCGGCGGCCCGCGTGCCACTGGCGGCGCGCCGGGTCAGCAGCAGTGCGAATTCGGAGAGCCCGAACAGGGATCCGATGACCGTTGGACTGGTGAGTTGCATGCGCGCGTGTTTCCGTGAAACAGGCGCTACCAGTTGGGGTTGGGGAGCTGGCTGAACACCTCTTGTAGGGCGAAACCCCAGCGGGTGCGGATCATCTTGAAGTAGTCGTTATCGAGGTCGATGCTGATGTGGGTGGCTAAGCGGAATTCGTCGCGGCGGATGATGGCGAGATCGAGCGGTGGGCCGACGGAGAGGTTGGAGCGGATGGTGGAGTCCATGGAGACGAGCGCGCACTTGGCGGCATGGGCGAGGCTGCTGCTGCGGGTGATCACGCGGTCGATGATGGGTTTGCCGTACTTGGATTCGCCGATCTGGAAGTAGGGCGTGTCGATCGAGGATTCGATGAAATTGCCGGCGGAGTAGATGTGGAACAGGCGGGGTTCTTCGCCGTTCACCTGGCCCCCTAGGATAAAGGTGGCGTTGAACTCGTGGCCTTGCTCTTTGAGCATCTCGGCATCGCGCGCATGGATTTCGCGCAGCGCGTCGCCGATCACGCGGGCGACATTGAACATGTTGCTGGCGCGGTAGATGCGGGCGGGTTGGTCGGGATCCTCGGGAACCTCGTGCAGCAGGTTGATCACCGCCTGGGTGATCGCGAGATTGCCGGCCGACAGCAGCACCAGCACGCGATCGTTCGCTCGCTGGAAGGTCGCCATCTTGCGGAACGTATTGATCTGGTCGACACCGGCGTTGGTCCGCGAGTCGGACAATAAGACGAGACCGGTATCGACTAGGAGGCCGACACAGTAAGTCATCGTAAAAGTCTACATCACTGCTGCTGTTGTTGCGCCGACTCCGCGACCGTGACGTTGGCTTCCATCTTCTCGCCGCCGCCGCCCTGGCGCACGCCGCGCACGGGGGCGGCGTCGAGATAGTCGCGGCCGACCGCGAGGCGGCAGTAGGTGCGGATCGCGGGGCGTTTGTGGGTGACATCGATGCTCTTCCAGCCGATGTCGGTGCCGAGCCAGACATCCACCCAGGCGTGGCTGGCGGCTTCGGTGGAGTCGCCGGTGAAGAGATAGCCGCTGACATAACGAGCCGGGATCCCGGCCGATCGGGCCGAGGCGATATAGACATGGGCGTGGTCCTGGCAAACGCCTTCGCCTCTCTTGAACGCCACCGTCGCGGGATCCTGGACGTCGCTGGTGCCGGATTTGTAGCGTACTGCGTCGAACACGGCCTCGGCGAGACGCTGCGCGCGCGCGCGGGGCTCCTCGGCCTGACCTAAGGCGTGCTGAGCGAACGCGCGCAGGTCGTCGTTGGGGGCGGTGAGGGTGGTGGGCGAGAGGTAGGCTAAGGGCGAGAGCGGCCCGTCGTCCTGGCGGCCTTCGGTATCGGCGGTCTCGACCACGCCGTGAACGAGGATTTGGATTTCGCGGTGCGGTTCTTCGATGGTCAGCAGGTGCGAAATGTTGCCGTAGGCGTCGACCTGTTCGAGGCGGCGACCGGGGGCGCTGATGGTCCAGTTGAGGGCGCGTTGGCTGGGATCGCGCCGCGGGGTGAGATGCAGGCTTTGCACGCTGTATTTGACGGGACGTTCGTAGCGATACCGCGTTTCATGTCGAATGTGCATCTGCATGGGTGCGTCAGGCCTCCGCCGGTGGTACCAAGAAATCGGACGCGATGCGGTCGCCCAGGTCGCGCACCTTGCCCATGAACTCTTCGAGAAATTCGGGGAGCCCGGTGGCGAGGATGTCCTCCATGCGCGTGAAGTGCAGCATGGCATGCATGCCGCCGGCGCGCCGTTCGGTCTCGGCGGAATGTTCGTTGGTGACCGACTTGAGGTTCTGATACACCTCTTTGCAGCAGCGGATCAGGGAGCGCGGCATGTCGTCGCGCAGGATCAGCAGCTGCGCGACGCGCACCGGGGTGATGACGTTGCGGTAGACGCGCCGGTACACCTCGAAGGCGGACAGCGCGCGCAGCAGCACGGTCCACTCGAAGGGGTCCGGGACCGCGCCGGCATCGGCGCCGGGCTTCAGGTCGCTTTGGTGGGCGGTGAGGATGCGCGCGGTGCTGTCGGCGCGCTCGAGGAACGTGCCGATGCGGGTGAAGTGAAAGGCTTCGTCGCGCAGCATGGTGCCGATGGTGACGCCGCGCGTGAGATGCGAGCGCTCCTTGACCCATTCGACGAATTGACCGATGTCGGCGTTCGCGGCGCCGCGGGTCACCAAGGCGCGGGCGTCGAGCCAGGTGGAATTGAGGGTTTCCCAGAGCTCGGAGGTGAGCGAGCCGCGCACCGCGCGGGCGTTCTCGCGCGCGGCGCGCAGGCAGCTGATGATGCTGCCGCTGAACTCGCGATCCAGGCTGACGAACTCGAACACCGCGCGCGGGGCGATGGTGTCGTATCGCTCGCGGTACGCGTCTTCCATCTGTAGAGCGGTCATGGTGGAGGACAGCGATTGCGCCAGCGTCGCCGGCGAGTGCGGCAGCAGCGACATGCGGTAGTGCGCGTCGACCAGGCGGGCGAGGCTTTCGGCGCGTTCGATGTAGCGCGACATCCAGTACATGTGATCGGCGGTACGGCTCAGCATCTCAGGCTTCCAACACCCAGGTGTCCTTGGTGCCTCCGCCCTGGGAGGAGTTGACCACCAGCGAGCCTTCGCGCAGCGCGACGCGCGTGAGTCCGCCGGGGACGATCGTGACCTCACGTCCGGAGAGCACGAAGGGTCTAAGGTCGATGTGGCGGGGGGCGATGCCGTCGCCCGCGAAGGTGGGGCAGGTGGACAGCGCCAGCGTGGGCTGGGCGATGTAGCGCTCGGGCGTGGCGATGATCATCTGGCGGAATTTCTCGATCTCCGCCTTGGTGGAGGCAGGCCCGATCAGCATGCCGTAGCCGCCGGCGCCGTGGACCTCTTTGACGACGAGGTCAGGGAGGTGCGCAAGCACGTAGTCCTTGTCCTCTTTCTTGCGCAGCATCCAGGTGTGGACGTTGCCGATGATCGGGGATTGGCCGAGATAAAAGCGGATCATCTCGGGCACGTAGGGGTAGATGGACTTATCGTCGGCGACACCGGTGCCGATGGCGTTGGCGATGGTGATGCGGCCGGCGCGGTAGGCGGTGAGCAGTCCGGGCACGCCGAGCATGGAATCGGGGCGGAACACCAGGGGATCGAGGAAGTCGTCGTCGATGCGGCGGTAAATGACGTCGACCCGCTGGGGTCCTTGGGTGGTGCGCATGAAGACGGCCTCGTCGCGCACGAACAGGTCCTGGCCTTCGACCAGTTCGATACCCATTTGTTGCGCAAGGAAGGCGTGTTCGAAGTAGGCGCTGTTGTGGGCGCCGGCGGTCATCAGCACCACGGTGGGGTCGGCGACCCCGGTGGGGGCGACGCTGCGCAGGTTGTCGAGCAGCACGTCGGGGTAGTGATCGACCGGGGCGACGCGGTGCGAGGAGAATAGCTCGGGAAACAGCCGCATCATCATTTTGCGGTTCTCGAGCATGTAGGAGACGCCGGAGGGGACTCTGAGGTTGTCCTCGAGCACGCGGAATTCGCCGGCATCGTCGCGCACGATGTCGATGCCGGCGATGTGGGCGTAGATGCCGCCCGGGACGTCGACGCCCTGCATCTCGGGGCGGTATTGAGAGTTACAGAGCACCTGCTCCGGGGGGATGACACCCGCTTTCAGAATCTGCTGGTCGTGATAAATGTCGTGAATGAAGGCGTTCAAGGCGCGGACCCGCTGTTTGAGGCCGCCTTCGAGACGGATCCATTCTTCCAGGGGCATGACCCGGGGGACGATGTCGAAGGGGATCAGACGTTCGGCGCCTTCTTCCTGGCCGTACACGGCGAAGGTGATGCCGACCCGGTGGAACAGGGCATCCGCTTCGGCGCGTTTCCGACCGAGGCGGTCCGCGGGCTGTGCCTTCAGCCACTCGCCGTAGCTCACGTAGTGCGGCCGCGTGGCCCCGTCGCTGAGGTACATTTCGTTATACGGCTTATTACCCAATAAGGTCCCCTTCTGGACTAAAATCCCTGCACTGCTGCTACTACCTCGGCACGCTGAATTTGAGCGTTTCACGTGGCCCCGATGGGCGGGTATCCCGACGGAAACGGCGCAGTTCCCGCCGCGATACCCGTCCACCAGGCCTCTCCTCAAGTCGCTTGGCGACTCGAGCAAGCGTCAATTCAACCCTTCAAAATCACGTCGCCGAGGTAACCCGGCAGCCGGTCATTAATCATGTACCGCCCGTAATCGCGCCGCAATGGCGGGACGACCTTATTCGCGGGCACCCGTCGCCGACGTCGGCCCGGAATCACCCGGGCGCTGCGCCAGCGCGGTGGCGGTCTCGACCAGCGGGCTGCCGGCATACGCGGTCGCGAAATCGCGCAGCAGCGTGCGTGCGACCCCGGGGGCGCCGCCGCCGTGCGCCGCGAGCCGTGCGATTTGCAGAGCGGTCGCCGCCGACTTCGGCCGGTAGCTCGCATCCACCCGCAGCCGCTTCGTCACCACGTCGAGCGCCTCGCCGGTGCGCTTGTGCACCAACAGCCTATCAACAAATTCATCGGTCAGCCGGTTCGCGTAACGGGCATCGGGCCAGGAGGCAACCGACTCACACAACCAGCGGTAGTCTTCGAGCGTGTTGCCGCGGGAGGTGAGCCAGTTCTCCAGCAATGCCCACGCTTTCCCATGGGCACCCACCCGCAGCAGTCCATAGGCTTCGGTGACGGTGTCCTGGCTCTGGCGCAGCGTGACCGTGCGCTCTTTTTCCGCGGTACGCTCAGGCGAATGCCAGGTTTCTAGCCCCAGTTCATGGCGGCGCTCGTAGAGCGCGCCCCCCAACCCACTAAAGATCGAGAGCACCGCAAACAGGCTCAAGGCGAGTTCGAGCGGCAGCCAGAGATGCAGTTTGCCGAGCAGCCCGAGGGCGATGGCATAGCCGGCGATGACGCCAAGGATCTGGATATACAAGACCCCAAGTCCCGCCACCATGCGCACCAGCGCCACCGGGTAGACGGCTTTGAGCGGGTTGCCCTCGAGCCCGAGTATGGCGACGGACGCGGGAATCAGCAGGGTCGCCACCACCCCCAGGACCACGGCAACCGCCACCGGCAAGCGATACGCCGCCAGGGCTACCGAGCCGCCCACGATGCCCAGAATGATGAGCTGCGCCAGTGGCCGCTGTTCATTGAAGGGATTGACCATGTTGAGGTCGAGCACCGGCGGCTCATCGACCCCGCGGACCACGTGATCGAACAGCACATAGGCGTACTTGAACAGCCAGGAGGTAACGATGACCCCTAAGGCGATGCCGAAGAGCCCGGCATTGGCCGCGAGCGCCAGCAGTACCGCGAACACGACCACCACCCCGGCTGCACCACCGCGGGCTGGGCGCAGGAGGTGGGGGAGGAGGGTTGGGTGGTGTTCGGGGCGGGTTGGGGTGGTGTTTATGGGGGAGCTCGGGGTGTGGGGGGTTGGGGCTCAAGGATACGGCTTTGAATACGGGGCTGCGGCCGCGATCAGTTTCCGCCAGGCCTCAACAACCAGCCAGACCTTTTGCGCTGGACCGCTTGACGGCTCGGGGGAGCGCCAATACAACCGGTTGAAATAATCACGCGGGGAGCCTAGCAGGCAAAGTTTTTGGAAAATTTCGCGTGTAGGCTGTATTTTCTGGCCTTGTGCAATTCCGGGTAGTTATAGAAGTGCAACAACAAGCGAGTCGGGATTGGGCAAAAGACAAACATAATGATAGGAGGGCAGTCGCAAAGAAAGCACTTCTACAGTTACTGGAGCCTCTGGCCGGTTTTGTCTCAGATTCTGGTTTAAGCGTTGGCGAATTGCACGCAATATTCCGAGAAGCGGCTGTAAGGAGTGCCGCCGCTAAACAGCTTGAAGTATCCAACAGAGTTAACGTCTCTGGTATCGCAGCTACTACTGGAATTCCACGTGGCGAAATTTCACGAATCTTAAGGGAAAAAACCGAAGCACCAGAGGCCATGGAAAAGACATCTGACGGCCAACAGCGATCAACAAACAGGATACTCGCGGCCTGGCATGAAGACCCCACGTACACGGGGCCAAATGGTCAACCCGCAGACTTAAAAATCTATGGACGAGGTGCGACCTTTGAAGCACTCGCGAAGCGATATGGTCGAGGGATACCTGCGCGCGCGGTGCTTGATGAGTTATTGAGGGCCGGCGCGATCGAGTTACTAGATACTCAAAGAATTCGTGCCAAAGCGTTTATGACGGTGGAACGTGGAATGAGTACAAGGGTAATCAAAGCATTCGGAGAAAGAGCATCAGAATTGCTTTCAACAATGCTCCTGAATATGAGACAACCAGAGAGTCCGAAATTTATCGCAAATGTTTCTGATACTTCCATCTCGCATAGCGCATTGCCGCTATTTCGAAAAGAGGTTTCAATGAAGGGAGCCGATTTCTTGGCGGAAGTACAAGAAAGCCTATCCAGAAAGCCGCATACGCGTTCTCTAAAGCATCGTAATGAGGGGTCTGCTCGCGTGAGCGTAACAATTTTTTATCATGAATCCTTGGGTAAGCAAAACGAAAAGCCCGGTAGCCCAGGCAAAAGAAAGAATTTTCGCCGAGAACGCTAGAGCCAAACATTTAGATAATTAACTATTTTCCACGGAAAGATAAACTCCAATCGACACTTTGATGCGTCTAGAGCGATTGTTCGATTTGCGTGCCTTGGGCAACGTATTCCGCATTAGCCAATCGTCGAATGACTCCAAAAAAGTTTGGCCATGCTTTCTAGCTCTGATTTTTAATGTCTGTAATTTGCGGATATCAAAATCGTTGTTCCAGGCTATACGATGAAATAGTTGATCTGAATTCAATGGACTGCTGTCTAAGTTATGGCGAAGTGTCTTTATGAATCCATCGAGTGTGCTCAGGGTATGCTGTACCGCTAGTCGCTTATCTTCGTATACTGGAAAAGACCTCATATGTACGCTGATTAATTTGCTCTCATCGATCGATACAGCTCCTAATCGCTCAAGTTCTGAGAGCAGATATGACACATCTATTGTTGGCGCCTTTAGCTGCGCCAGATTGCGAAAAGATGGGCGTTTGCCGCCTAGTTTTATTCGTGCTGGGTTGCCCTTCTCGTCTAGATATTCTGGATGCTGGTGCCAGTAAGTCAGCATTTCACCAATTGCCGACGTATAAGGATAGAGCGTATGCGAGGCTGTTTTCAGCTTGCCTACGGTATTGGCACTTGATGTTGGATTGGAGGCATTGACGCCCAGATCTTTAAATAGGTCAAGCAGCGTATCTAAAACCTGATTTGCGGTGACTTCATCTGATGCATCAGCAGCAGATCTTGGCTTCTTGCTGACGCGGCCAGCGCTTTCTCTTGTTCGCGTTTTTGACATTACATCTACAACCTTCTTAGGTTACTCAACCCAAAAATCGTGTTTTGGGTCGTATCCGATCGGGAGGGATTGGCTTTGGCGGCTATATGGCTCAAATGAATAGCGCCGCCGCAAAATAAAGAGCCGAATGGATGGATGTTCAGCAAGCAAGTTCTGTCCTTCAGTCTTCCAACCGCGCGTTTAGGGATGCTGAGTAAATGTGAGGCGCCGGGCGTGGTTGAAGCTGATGACTGATGTAGAGCCTTAAACGATACGCGAATTTTCTTCGATCGAATAATCCAAACAGTAGTGGGGCGCTATCTGAAGATGAGCCTGAGTAATGAGGTCATCTATCTAGGTCATTCGTAGCAATTAAGGCCAAGAACTATTGAGCGGTTGCATCCCCGTCTTTCGTCGACAACGCGGACACCACAATTCCACCTAACCACACGTCAGTTAGCTGGTTTGCAGCAAAAAGTAAATGCTGCATCGCAATATCTCTTTCAAAGTGTGATGCGCAACAACAAAATGATTGTAATATGTATAGAAATGACGCAATCTGTTAAACAGAATTTGTTAGCTGCTTTTAGATACCTACTGAAGCCGCTAGTCCGGCTTGCTATAAAAAACGCGGTTACCTTTCTCGAATTTAGTGAAGCGCTAAAACAAGCGTATGTGGATGTTGCTGCAAAGCAAGCTAGGTCTTTAGGGAAAGACCCGAATGAAGAGGCAATTTCGTTGATTACCAGCATAGAAGCGGCGCAAGTGCAGAACATACTTCGATCGAATTCTGGTGCGAAGCCCACTTTTTCTGCGCAAGAAGCAAATCCGTTACCGACTGTGCTAGGCGGATGGCATACAGACGTCCGGTATACCGGGCCGTATGGCGTGTTAAGGGATCTGGAATTTCCGGTAGGTAAAACCACAGAAGATGGATCTGCGACTTTTACTGAATTGGCCGCAACTTATTGCCCCGGAGTTTCTCCTAAGGCTCTCCTCGAAGAGTTGATACGGACGGGGTGCGTTCAAGAAGTTGGAAACGGATTTTATAGAGCAGTTAAGCGCTCCTATATCCCGGACCCTCTTAGCGCAGGAAGCATCCTTTTGTTCGCGCGTGTTGTGCACAACATTTGCGAGACGCTCGAAGTCAATCTTCGCCCGGAGTCTGCGGACGGTAAAGGGCTCATTGAGAGAACTGTCTACACGGTGCATGGGATTAGGAAAGAGGATCTAAACGAGTTCGATAAGTTCATCCGTGCTAGAGGCCAAATATTTGCTGATGACATTGATAACTGGCTCAGCGATCGGGATGAGGAAGGTCGAAAGGACGGAATTCAAACTGGTGTGGGTTTCTACCATTACATCGTAAATGAAGATGATGAACGGGCTTTGTCAAAAGAATTGGTAAATTGAGGGGATTAAGCAAATGAAAGATAAACTTGTGAGAGTAGTGCGAGGAGTCTCTCCCTCCATTTTTGTTGTAGTGGGCTTGATGTCTGGTATGTCGACATACGCGGCACAGACCGGAACGAACTCGGTGAAGGCCGCTGCGCAGACTGGCACAAACGCCGTGAAGGCTGCAGCACAGACCGGAACGAACTCGGTGAAGGCCGCTGCGCAGACTGGCACAAACGCCGTGAAGGCTGCAGCACAGACCGGAACGAACTCGGTGAAGGCCGCTGCGCAGACTGGTACAAACACCGTGAAGGTTGCAGCACAGACCGGAACGAACTCAGTGAAGGCCGCTGCGCAGACTGGCACAAACACCCTGAAGGCTGCGGCGCAGACTGGAACGAACTCGGTGAAGGCCGCTGCTCAGACAGGAACAAACAGTGTTGTTCGATCGAGTACGAAAGAAGAGTGTGAGTACACTCTTAGCCTCTCTGCCGCAAATGCTTGTTAGGGAGAAGCTTTAATCTTCCTCGGATATGTTGTGCAAGGTGTCAGTGTCAGCTGCGCGATACGCAGCTGACACTGCCCGATAAAATGAGTGGCTATTACGGCTCTTCGTAACGACTCGCCCCTTTCCGCGCATAGCTCGATCATTTTGGACCAGATCGTGCGTGTCAAAGAGATCCTGCCACGAATGCTTCCACCGTTCTCGACTGTATCGACCGAACGGTATCACCCAGGTCATAGGATCGTGGGCGTCGGCATGGGGTGGTCAGGGCCAGACGGCATCTGGGTGAAACCGTGACACGAGTACCTCCGCGTCGCGTGCATTCCGGGCGGCCGTTTCGGCATCGACCATCAACCTGATAGCTGCTTCACTCATTCGACTACACTCGTCGATCCGTCCGTCGCTGCCAGCCATGATGAGCGTCTCAACGTGATTCCAGCAGTCGTGGCGATAGGCTCTAGGAAACCGCGTTGTCATGGTAACCCTTGGAACCCACGGCTCTGGCTAGGTCGCTACCAAATTGCTCAGAGTCACGGAGGCGATCAATGACGGCACTAAAGTTGTATCGTGGCTGCCATCCCAACTGAGTTCTGACCAATTCGTTGACGTACACGCGATCAATGCCCGGGAGCATTATCCAACCACGCTGCCGGTAGACAGGCTCATACTGTGGGGGGTATCGCTTAAGGACGGCCGGCAGATTCAGCGTAAGCACTTCAAAATCCCCGTCGTATGAGATGAGGGCCGGCGCCAGTGGCATCGTCGTCATTTGATCACCCATGGGGCTCGATTAACCCCGTGCTGGTATTTCGCGAGAGGTCGGAGTAGCTGTTGGCCGCGTCAGGCGGCGGTCGGTTGCGCGGCTTCCAGCGATTTGTTCTTCTGCTCGTCCAGCAGGGCCTTGACGTTCCATGGCAGCAGCGCCTCGATCTGCTCGACGGTGGTGGCAGCCGGCAGATGTTCGAACAGATGGTTCAGATACGCGTAGGGCTCGATGTCATTGATGCGGCAGGTCATGACCAGCGAGAACAGATTGGCGCTCGCCTGCGCGCTGCTCGCGTCGTAGCTGAAGAGCCATGCTTTTCTGCCCGTCGCAAAATGCTTGATCTGTTGCTCGGTGTAGTTGTTATCGACCGGGATTTCCGGGTGATCCACGTGGCGGATCAACTTCGGCCACTGCCGAGTCGCGTATCCCAGTGCCTTGCCGAGCGCGCTGTTCGGCGGCGTGGCGGGCAGGAGCTGATCGATCCAGGCTTTGAACTTCTCCAAGATGGGCTTGGACTTCTCCTGGCGGAGCTTCAGCACTATATCGAGCGGCAGTGTCTCTCCGCGCTGCTGATACTCGGCGCGCAGCGCCTTGATCTGCCCCTCGATGCGATAGACCGCCCCGATGTAATCCTCGAGCGCGGCGTTCGCCAGCGTGCGGGTGGAGGGTAGATTGCTCACCTTGCGCGCCTTGAAGAACATCGTGCGGCAGTGCGTCAAACAGCCAAAATGCAGCAGTTTGAGTTCCCCGGCAATGTCGTCATAGCGCTCGAG
>Ga0116227_10006387_pt1 | contig 23918 bp, 18 predicted proteins | sample S1TSphgellanicum_FD_89693 | JGI IMG/M metagenome (GOLD analysis project Ga0116227, IMG submission 89693) | Host-associated microbial communities from peat moss isolated from Minnesota, USA - S1T2_Fb - Sphagnum magellanicum MG | ecosystem: Host-associated > Plants > Peat moss > Unclassified...
AAAAATTTTATAAATTTTATTAAATTATAATAAATATATTTAAAAAATTTTTTCCAAATCAAAATATTATAAAAATATATTTAAAAAATTTTTAATTTTAAAAAAAAAAAAAAACCTCCCAGCAAAAAGGGAATATCGATACCTTATTAGGGTATTGAAGAATAGCAGGGTCAAGGTTTTGATTAATGAAAAGTAGGTTTAGAGTGATAGTTAGGGTTTAGGGAAAAAACAAGTTATTGGAGGAGGTGTCACAAAGCACTAGTAGCACTGGCTTCTTTCTTGCCCTTCTCTCCTTCAAGAATAAAAAGGATACTTAAAGTGTTTAGTTTTAGTGTTTATTTTTGTTGTTTGTTAATGAGGATTAATTATTTGAATTAATTTGCTAAGTTTTGTTGTTTGTTGACTTCTTATTATGTGCTCCTAATGAGTTTCTTTGTTGAGTTGTGTGCTCTTAGTGAGCTTTCTTGTCTTCTTGTGTTTTGTATTGTTGGCAAGTGTTGTTGTCTTTTTATTATTTGTTGTCTTTTGTTATATATTGTCTTTTTGTTGGGTGTTCTTGCTGAATTTCATTGTCTCCTTGTTGTGCATTCTTGGTGAGTTTCATTGTCTCCTTGTTAGGCATAGCTTCCTTGTTACAAATTTCGTTGCTATTTTATTTATTGTGCATTCGTAGTGAGTTCTATCACCGATTTGTTGTGAATTTTGTCACCTCCTTGTTGTGCATTCTTGGTGAGTTTCATTGTCTCCTTGTTAGGCATCGCTTCCTTGTTACAAGTTTCATTGCTATTTTATTTATTGTGCATTCGTAGTGAGTTTTATCACCGCTTTGTTGTGAATTTTGTCACCTCCTTGTTTTGCATTCCTATGAGTTTCATCCTTTTCTTATTGTGTGTCACCTCCATCATGTGTTTGACCTCTTTGTCATATGTTTTCAATTTATATTTGTAATTACATCTTGCTAATAATTAACATGTATGTATTATGTACATGACCGGAATCTCACTTGCATAATACATTGTAACAAATTCATTTTTTTTTCATATCTTGTATGTGATGATGAGAGGAAATTTTTTTATTTTGCCTTGATAGTTTTTTTATATTCATAACATAGATTAAACAATTAAAATCAAAACCCATAATTTTGGTAATATTTATATTCATTTCTAATTTTTTTCTCATGTTATGTAACATTTATTGAATGATGGAATCGAGTCAAAATGAAAATGTAATTTTAATTGATGGTCAAAAATAAAAATTGTCATAATGAATCAAATATTGAAGATGAAATTGTGAATGAAAAGTTTCATACAATATAAAACACAACAAAAAAGTTAGCATAATGAAAGGTGTAAGGGTTTAAGATTTAGGGATTAGGGTTGCTAATAAAATCATTATGATCTAAAAGGCTTTACAATTCAAAGATGGTATTATCTTTTATTACAATATTTAAAAAATTATTAGAATCATCTAAATAATGTCACCTTTTCTTACTTGGCACATTTTTCAAATAATTATGGATTGTCTTTTTCTTGTTGTGAATGCTTTTGTTTTGAATTAGTCTAATAGCCATAGGTTATTGTTTAATGCATTGCATTTACAATTATCATGTGCTTGAAATGTAGAGAAAAAATTACAAAATCATATAATTAATTTGATTGATAATGATTTAAAGATTATTTTTGAGTTTTATTTGTTTATTACCAATATCAAGAGGGATGCCTGTGATGTTTTGGAATCTTTCTTTTCTTTTTAAAAAAATTATTTTAAAAATCTCACAAAATATTATGTTTGATGCTAGATCCTGAATTTAAAAACTTGTAATTTATATATTTTTTATTAGTTATGAATAAGGTGTGAACATTGTTGAAGAATATGGTAAACGATCATTATATTCCATGTTTTTTATGTGTTATCATTATTTACTTCCAATGGCAAGATTTGAAGTTGAATGTGTAGATCAAATAGCGGATGCAAATTCCAATTTACATGTTTTTAAAAAAACTCCCAGCACAATCGGTATGAAATATTTCAAAACTTGCACTTTGAAAGCCAAGTGAAATTATCTTTTGCAATTTTTTGAAACATTGCATGACTGTGTTGAAAATAATTTCTTTTCACCCAAAAAAAAAAGAAAAAGGCAAGGCAAGTGTCATAAAGTCTTCTAAAACCCAGATCTGGTGATTGTTAGCAAAAAAAACAAAGAACCACCCAACATTGCATTGTACCAGTGATAAAAAGTGACCTATAACAATTACTTGCCTCACACCCCCTCTTACCCCCTTCCTTCCCCCCAAATATTTTTTAAAATTGGAACTTGAGACATGTTTCAAAAATAAGAATTGCATGCCTAATTCCACCCCGCCTCAGCCCCCAAATTACTTTTCAAAAAATATCACTATTATTATTATTCAAAACTTTGATATTTTGCCTCAAACTAACAATGTGTCTAACCCCAGAATTTAATAAAAAAGTAAATCTCTAATTTAAAAGTATTTCAGAACTAGATTGTAGATTTTTAAAAACGAGTTTTGGGGCTGATTCCAATTGTGAATCAAATTCTAGCTGAACCCTAAACCCCTTTGAATCTTTGGATGTTGCCACTTCTTCCATAAGAGATGAAGTTTGCCTAGACCTTGGTACTTCATAAGCCTTAAAACCTAACATCATCTGGAAGGATTTGAGTTTCTAGGGTTTAACACGGATTAAGTGAAACCGCACCCATCAATTCACCTATCCATTGGAAACCCAATATGACTCAATTGAAGTCTAACTACAACTGAGTTACCACCTTGGTAACCTATCCTGTAACCCCTCCTATTTCCCGGCCACAGTGAACCAGCACCCAACAGTGCACCATTTAGGATGGATGAAAAGTGGTCACGAAACAGTTTTCTGTTGGGTTCCAGTTCTGTAGCTAAGCATGGTGGTTAGCTCAGTTGGACGGTTGTTAGTATGTAGGTAGTAAAAACAGCCCTTATACATATATGTGTAAACCATCTACTTAATTAGTAGTTACCTATTTTCCTACCTATCTACCTATATACGATACCTATTTCTTACAGAATTGGTTACCAAGGTTAAACCAATTATTAACTCAGTTGAAGTTCATCCACAACTGAGTAATAACAAGCATCCAGTGGATGGTGCACTGGTGGGTACTGGTTCACCGTGGTCCTATTTCCCTTCTCACAATGGATGTGGTTACCAATGCAAATGGGTAAGTATGGTATGTTATATAAGTAAGGAATGTAGGTGGTTACTATGGGTAAGTATTGTATGTTATATAAGTAAAGAATGTAGGTGGTTACTATGTAGATAGGTAAGTAGGTAATGCACATGATGGTTACTAGGTAGGTAGATGAGTCACATTCGATAGTTAGTACATGGTTAACCACCATGGTTAACTATGGAACAAGAATACAATGAAAATCAATTTTTCATCCACACACCATCCATCCTTACGGTGTGTTGGTTGACTCTCACCGGTTTAACATGATCTCTCAAATCAACCAACGGGGCAAGGGTTGGGTGCCGGGTTGGGTGAGTCAATTCCTTGTGCCCATTTGCTTTGTCATACCTCTCACTAATGGTTTGCGTTGGATCCTTGTCTATCTGGGATACTCAAAGTTAAGTAACACACTACACTATGTGGTTCAAAGTATGGGTGCCCTAACAGAGAGTACTCCTACTTAGTTTGAGTACCCTAAACCCATTGCTCACCAATGGTTATGGGAGTGACCGTCCTTTACAAGTTGTCGGGCACCTTCAGAAGTTAGCTTATTAGAGCAACAAATTGTTGAAGCACATGGAGGAATATCACAACCTGAACGAAAACACTTGAACCTGACTAGCTAACAGCGCAATTGTTCAAGCATTTGGGCGTCAAAGTTACCCTTAAAAGCACCTCGTCTTGGAGCCCTAGTTTGACCCCTGGAATCTCCTATTTCATCCCCAATTTGAGTGTAGCTGGAAAGTGAGAAAAACTGGGGTACTATTAAATGAAATTGGGTATCAGTTCACATAGATTTGTAAGATTTATTTTCAAGAGACTTGACTAACAAAGGGTGTGTCACCAAGGCCGTGCCATTTACATTAAAAAGTAACTTAAGGCAAAAGAAAGAATTATGGACTCTCAAATATTTCACCATGCAAAAATATAATCTTCAAAAAATCCTCTTAAAGAAACCAAAATCCTTGAAGATATTATAACTCTATAACTAATCTCAAGTTTCAACACAAGCCAAAATATCATCTTTCAAAAACCCTCATATAAAAATAGAACTATTACATAGGGGCCAAAATCCCTTAAGTGACTATACTCTATAATGAATATAAACACAATATTATTGCCTTGGTAGGCAACACCAATAAAGGATATGACTCACAAAAGGTCCAGAAAAGACAAATCCAAATTTGGCAAAGGAAACCAGTTTGATCCCTTGTTTTCATTTCTCCTCTACTTTTTTTCATCTCCAATTTTGGCAAAACTGGGACCCAATACCTCCAGTGTGGGATACTTCATGAATAACTCTATTACCATATTCCAAACCCAAGTTACATACAATAGCATACTCTACTAGGGAGTAATCTTAGTGCAAAAATTGTCAGCTGCTAACAGATCATGTCTGTTCCAAAACATAGCAAAATATTACTTACTATGGTGTGTTTGAAGTTTGTGTTCTATTATGTATTGACTAGTGTCTTATTGGGCCTTGTCCCCTTTTGCATTGGATCCAACTTTTGGAAGTTTTACCTTATTAAAACCAGTTTCACATTAGGTGAACCGGTTTATTTGGTGAAAATGTTTACACTGTTTAGATTGGAATGGATTTTTTGGGTGTTCAGAGTGTGGACACGGTAGCTAGATGTACAACATCTTGGCTCAACATCTTATCTATTGGCAGGGCCAACGTGTTTGTGATGCCTAGTTTGTGTTCTTTCTACTAGGGCTTGACTAGTGTCTTATTTGTGTTCTTCCATTACAGCTTGACTAGTGTCTTATTTGATTCGAGAATGCAGTTCAACAGGAACATCCTAGAATTGGGCCTTCAACTTATTTTGAACACGAAACAGTACTTTGGAGTTGGAACAGGCTTCAATTGACAACTTGCAAGAAAAGGAAGTGGTTTGTGAAGACCTTATGCTTTGTAGGACAACTCCATTGCCAACATTGACCATTTATGACACCTCTTTCTTTCTCTTGCACATTGATGATCCAAGCAAAATTCACTAACTTAACTTATGGTGTGTAGCATTGTAATGTGCAACAAGCCAGACCCCTCACAAGAAGACATATAAGGTCAAGGCTAGGCAAGGCCTAGTCTCTCTCGCTAGGCCCCAAACATTAGGGGACGGTGCACGGATAGGCCTTCCCCAGGATATGGTACCACATGGACTAGGTAATTGGTGGGAGATGCTGGTTATTGAAAATAGCTGAGGCACGTGAGTGTAGTAAGCTCAAAAATTAGGGGTGGGTGTGAGAATAGGTTTTCCTTAGCATGTTGTGCAAATGGACTAGGTAAGCAGCAAGAGGCCATTAGTTATTGAAATTAGTGGGGTCATGAGAGTGTGGAGACTAATTTTTCATCATAATCAGCGGCCTAAATCTAATCACCGGATGTAACCAGCATCCTTTACATCCATAGCCTGCTTGGTGAGTGAATGTGAATGATTTTTCATCCATACACAGAATGAATGTGAATCACATTTCATCCACACACAAAATAAGATTTAAGTAACTTTATATGCAATATATTGAGGTGTGGATTGTGAATGTCCAATCAGGAAGAGATGTGTCAACAAATCAACCCCTAAAGCTGGTTGTGGGTGGGTGTTTAACCCTAAGTATACAAGGTTAGGGTTGTAATAATATCAATGTTAAATGAAAAGCATAACTATACAGGTCTATTGCATAGCCTTGTGCCTAGGGATGGAATAAAAAGCCTAAGTGGCCAATAAGCTTCTTAAAACAAGAGCCTTGAATTGTTTGCCACTTAAGTGTTGTAATACCACATGTTGTAAGGTTTCTTGGTTTGTAGTGTTTAAACCAAGGGTTCAATTTCAAGTTCAAGTGATCTAAACTTGAATCAACATGTTTTAGTGGAATCAACATAACAATTGGACTGTGGAATTTGAATTGAGATCGAATCTTGAGGGAAAAAAAAAAAACAAGTTCAAGTTTTTTTTGTTAAGTAAGTTGATTTTTTTTTTGAAAAGTTGACAAATAAGTTAAACTTTACAAAGAAGGATCAATTTTAATTAATTGTAAATTGTTGTACATGTATTAAATTTGTTGTAAGTTTTCATATTTATACAATTTCCAATCTTGGGAAGTGTGTAATGAATACATGAAACCAAACCCAATTTTTGAACTGGGTTTGGAGGTTCTTAAATGTTTTTTTAAATTTCAAAATCAAAACCACAATATTTAGAAATTTGAAGATCAAGGCCTAACCTCACATTTGGAGAATCTATCAAAAGATTTAAATTATCTTAACCAGGATTATTGGTTCTCTGAAAAGGGAAGATTTGACCAATGCTACAAATAACCAGTGTTGGTTGGATTTGGATCCATGTATCAAAACCAAACCCAACAGGTCTATATGGAGTTAGATCTTCTTGGGAACTTGACTATAGGGGTTTACATGAAGCTAGACTTAACTTTAGATCCAACCCACAAGTCTTAAAACCCTTTTTGCGGGGTCTAGTTCTTGAGGTGTTTTTACAAGGGATTTTAATTCCAACCAAAATCCCTCTTTTCATTTTGGTTTTAATTGAATAATCCCAAAGAAGACTATTTTATCCTAGGGTCAATTTCATTATTAAACAAACTTTAAAATAGTGAAATGAAATCTAATGAAAATATGAAGCCAATGTGCTGAAAACCTTCATAATTATCGCAAGCTACAATCTGAACAAATTCACTCCTCATATGATAACATCATAGTACATCATGAACTAAGAGTAATTTCAAATTTATAAAAATGTTTTTTTTGAAAAATTAATTGTTCATTTTGTCCATGTGAAAATTAACCCTAGGCTATGGTATTTCTAATTCTTTCCTTTTGCCTACCTATTATGATAACAAATATACTAGTGAAACCTAAAGAAGAATTATTTCTTTTAGCTTACTTACATTGATTCCAACAATTGGAGTGAGGGCAATTGATATGAGATAAAAATCCTTCCTTCCCATTGTTGTAAAGGCAAAGGATAAAAATCTCATGTCTTCCTTCCTTTCACCTCCTCCCTAGATTAACCCCACTTAAAATCTAATGTTTCCCTAAGTAAAGTTGGGTCTATAGTTGTTTCATTTGCATAGAGTTCAAAATTTTCAATTTTTAAGCTCTACCCCATTAAAAAGTGGTTATCTCTATGTTGAAATGAAAATTTATATTTGAGAGGTGTCTAAAATTTCAAAAAACAATTGTGCAATGGGTGATCAAAGTGATTTCCCTCCCCAATTGAAAACCTCAACACTATGCATGCCTTGGTGAAGTGCCCAAATTGCCTACACTTTTAACATTTATTTGGCAACCCAAAATACAAGATTTGTGAAAAAACTATGGCATCAATTGGATCATTGGTGTCAACCAAGGGGATGCAAATGTTACTTAGGAGGCATTTGTGATACTTGCCACTTCATTTGTGATAAGAGGCCCAATCAATTGCTCGATGGTTGAATGCGATGTTTGAATGTACAACACCTCACCAATCTTGCTAATAAATGTCACAAAAGTTGCAAAGTTATGAAATTGAAAGTTTATATTTGGGAATTTTGCTTTAAAATTGAGTGAAACAAATAGTTAAAAACCTTATTCCAATGGATTGAAATGAGGCCACCACTTTGAAAAACAAAACATAAGGCTACTCCATGCAATAATTGAAAACTTTCAAGTTTCCATTATTCCAACTTCATTTGAGGAGATGGTTTCAAAAAAATCTTATGTGAAAATTAATGATAACAAACAATGCATGCAAATGTAATTTCAAGCATGCATCCAAATTCTTGTTTTGAAGAGTGACAACCGATGCAACATTCAATAACCATGTGGTGAACTTGAATTGCTTTGTTTCCATGGATCACAAAAATGAAATAATTCACCAAGTCATGTTGGAGTCCCTAACTCAATTGATTGGTGATGAACTTTAAATGTCCTTTGAAGGAGGAAAGAACCTTCGTTTGTTGCTTGAGGTCCCTTGAAAATTAAAATTTAGCTGACATAACCTTCAAACAACTAGACCTTCAACTTTAAAAACCAGGCAAAAAAAGTAAAGGCACCTTAATCACATTCCTTTCATGAGTTGAGGGTTTGGCTATGTTGAAAAAAACAATTTTGATTAAAAAAAGGTTTGTGAAAGGCACATACCTAAAACCAATTCAATTGGGGTTTTTTGAAAAGGTAAAGAAAAAACTAGTAGCTACAATGACTCACCATGGCCATTCATTGGCAAGATCTAACAACTCCATCGCCATTAAGACCAAAATTGTAAATGCTGAGGGGTTGTTGAGGAACAACCCCTTTTTGCCATTATCCATTGCACCTTATTGTGACTTCAAACTATTAAAAACTAAGAATGATTTCAGCTTGGATCCATAGACCAAGAGTTTAGATGAGTGCAACAAATGCATGTACACAATAACCTAACTTGAAGAATCTTCATTAGGTGAGTTTGAAAGCAAGAAAAATCTAGTTGAATGTTTTGGAAAACTCAAAATGCCATCACCCTTCCTTTTCCTTGTCACCTTCACAATTCAATTATCTTTTGTTCTTTTAAACTTTGATTTTGGAATGATAATCATTAGCAAGAATTGGCTCAATCACACTCTTCACAACCTTCTAACCAAAATTATGTGCATAACAAGTGTTGGGGATTTCAAACTTGTGGAACTGTTTTGGATGTGCTTTGCAAGCCAAAAAAAATAAAAAATGAGGTGAAGTTAAATTGTATGGCTCCTAAATTTAATAACAAATTTGAATTTGCCATGGTCAAATTAATCACACATAGACACACACAAGAGATCCTATCCAAAATCAAGGAAAACTTGTACCCTCTTCACAATTTGCCTTAAGAAGCAAGAGCATTCAAGGGCTTTTAACATCAAGAAAAGAGAATTTATTTATTTTTTTCTTTGTGTTCATGTTGTTAGTCACCATAATCTTCTTCATCTTGTTAATCACTTTAATGTTCTTTTTGCTCATATTGATAATCATCTCGATCCCTTTTGTGTTGTAAGTCGCCCTGGTTTTCTTTGTGTTTGTGTTGCTAATTGTCCTAATCCTCTTCATGTTAGTGGTCACCCTAAGTTTTTTCATTTTGCTAATTCTATCGATCCTAAAGGTCTTGTTGATCACCCTAATGTTTTTTGTGTTCATGTTGCTAGTTCTTATAATCTTTTTCATGTTGCTTTCACCATGGTCTTTTTCGTGTTTGTGTTAATTGCCTTTATCTTATTATGTTGTTTGTCTTGACCCTCTCCCCTCCCAAAATTGTGCACCCTAAATAATTGATCTTGTTGAATTTCAATATCTCCACCTAATTTTTTTCTTATGATTTTATACATTATTTTTCCTTAACCCGTTTAGATACACAATTGACTTTACTCAAACAAGGATTTTAAAAAACCTTTCGAAATGTATATCACCTTGTCATTTTCAATCTTAAATACAACTTTACATTAAGATTTACTTACACTTATTTTATGCACACTATATATATATGGTTATTTGTTTGTGATTGTGTTCAAGCCTTCTCAAATTGTGGGTCTCTCCTTTTGTTTTTGTATGGGAAAGCCCTTGACGAGGTAATGTGGATGTTTGTCATTTTATAACTTTCCAATCAATAGAGCAAAAACATATTGGATTTAAAATGGTTTTAATATACTTGGGCCAATAGCACAAGGGTCAATCAATTAAATTGAATTGAGGTGAACATTCCTCAAAACATGAAACCAAATGAATTCATTCACTCACGATGAATTTTCAATAACATAAAAACCTCCAAAGCAAGTTTTTAAGGTAGTTGGAAGAACATTTATAAGATGTAAGATCTTGCAAGGCATTTCAAAAAACTAAATGCTCGCAAGAAATGTTCACAAAAGCAAGCATTTCATTTCTCAAAGTGGAAGAATGAATGTTTCGATTTCCAAAATGCCTAATGTTGTTTTATTATTATTTTCTCATTATACCCTATGGGTATCATGTGAATATTTGACAAGTATCACGACAAAGAAAAAAATCAACAAAAGTTGATTAATTTTTAAACTATGCAAAAACACCATTGCATCGAGGCATTACATGACACCCGGCCAACATTCCTCAAAAATGTGGGACCAAATGAATACTTTGCACTATTTGTTGGTTTGGTACTCACTCCCCTAATCAATAACAAATCACCATACCCTAAACCCTAAACCATGGGTTGGCATCCACATTGAAAAAAACTCATATTAACTTTTTTCAAAAGATGAATTTGTCATTGAAAATTGAAAATTATTAATATTTCATGTTCTACTAAGATATTCTCATATTAGTGAAATTATTCAAATTGCCCATTAAATGGGTCACTGGTTTTTAGAACGTGTCTAAATAATATTTAAAACCTAATTAAAAAAAATTACCAAACTAAAATCAGCTTCCAACTTGTGACGAAAAAAAATCAAAATTTTTATAGATTTTTTTGGATTTTTTACACTAAAAATGAGAATATTGTGACAAAATATTCTTTTTATATTAAAAAAAATTGCCGCGTTTTGGCGAAATTTCGCACCCAGAAAAAAAAACGCTGGACAGAACTTATCTTAGGGTAAGTAAGTCAGTGTACCAGCAGTAAATCTCATCACAAACACCACACTAAAAATTATCCAAACACCGCCAGTAATGTTTAACTTTTAATTTTTCCCCATTTCTTCCTGTTTTTTTTTTTTTTTTTTGGGGTCCCCGCAATTTTCTCATGTGTTGCTCCAAAAGTGGCGATGAGCCAGAAGAGGGATTTAGCCAAATCTGGCTACAAGACAAATAAAGAAATAATTTTTTAATAATAATCCTATAACATGTTGGCAAAACCACTTGAACCTATTAACTAAATATCACAGAACCTATCAACTAAATATGGCGATTTCAAAAGAAGAAAACTAGGGATCTGCCCAAATCCTCCAAAAATGTTGGAATTGTTTTTTTAATTCTTTGAAATTATGGCGAGCATTTTTGGAAATTTTCCAAAAAGTTCCCTTGACCATCTTGCTTGGGACTTTAACAAGAAAAAGAAAAAGAAGCAAAATGGCGAGTTTTCGCCACAAAAAAAATCACTGCAAGTTTGTATGGAATTATACAATTTGGTGCTTGAGAGAAGAGGGAGGTAAGGAGAGAGAGAGAAGAGAGAGAGAGAGAGTTGTGTGTGTTTTTGTGTTTTGCAAATGGAGGAAGTGCATCAGAAATTGGAGCTCTTACAATACCCGAGGGCATCGGCGCCATCGCAATCCTTGCTCTATGCCGGTTTAGAGCGCTATGAGCTTTTACAATGGCTTTTCTTCAGGTGGGTAGTCCATTTTGTTGGATTCTTGTTATTATGATTCATTCTGCTTCTGTGATGCTGCTCTTTGAAGGAAGGGAGTTAGTTGCATTGCCTCATGTGATGAGAAAATGATTGTAGGGCGGGTGTTTGGGGACATGTTTGTTGTGTACTTGTTGTTGGGTGTAATAGGCTGCTTGGAGATAAGTCTCCCTTCACACAGCAAGCTTTGCTTGGTGATGGAGCTGACCGAGATGAAGAAGCTGCTCGCATTCAGTGTAAAAAGTCTTTTTTTTCTCTTGTGGCATTTTTTTTTGGTCATACCCGTAACAGTATTTTCGTGTGATCCGATCGAAGAATGATCTCCGTTTTCGGCCCCCTCCAAAGGGCACTGCGCACATGGGTTTGTAGAAGAGAGCAGCGTTGGGGGTAGGAGGGGCTATGGAGCTTCTAGATGGAATTGGAAGTAGGTGTGGTGGTGGGAGGGAAACTGTTGATCCGAGTTTTTAGGGTTAGGGTTTGTGAATCTGTTGAAGAGCAAGCACCAGCTTATACAAGTGATTCTTCGAGGTTTTCTGCATGTTGAAGTCCCAAAAGAAAAAATGGGTAATTTCATCAACTCTGAGCTACAAAACACGATTGCAGATTTGGCAGAGATTGCAAAGTTCTTGGGTTTGACAACAACAGTGGACCCAGATGCTATACAGGTGAGTGAGTGCATTATATCAATTTGCTGTACAATACGGAATGCTTTTGTTGATCCGTTTATCAGCAGAGGGTGGGTGCACAGTATTTTATTGATGTATAGAATTTTGTTGCAATGTCTGCTGGCCTGACATCATGGGCCATGAATGACACACAACACAGGGCAAAGGTAGTTATGAAAGTCGGGCTGAAATGCTGCACTTGATTGTGGAGCTAGTGCAAGCTAGCTGCATTGCTGACAACCCTGAGTGGAGGTGAGAGCAGCAGCTACACATGTTCTACTCCATCTGCAAAACATTGTTTCAACATATATATGTACGTACATATGTTATTGCTTCCAGTCGATGGTTGTCAATTGTAGTTTCTGAAATTTACACAAGAGCCATCTAACTGTACACACACCAAGTTGAAGGAATCAGAACTGTTAGAGTCAGACAGTATAGACATTTTTAATTCTGAAATTCATAGACATCATAGAGTTTTTTAGAAGCAGGAGTTGAGAGGCCTGGGGAAGGTATTAGGTAGCAAATAGGAATAAAATGTGGGTGCTTGTCATTCCTTTATCTCTCTAGTACATGTCTCTCTATGTAACACTAGTTGCTGTGGGGTTAATGGATGAGGAGGGGAATGCAGTGTAGATGACCAAGTTGCTAAGGACATTGTGCTTGTCGATGCAATTGCCGAAAAGCAGGCCCAAGTTTTTTCAGATGAATGCAAACTCTTCCCTGCAGACGTGCAAATCATGTCAAACTCTCCAGTGTAAAAGACTTCATTTCCTTCTCCAAAAGATCGAGTTTGTAGAATTACTCTTCCTTGATCGAGATGCAGAGTTTATGTGACAGGTTTACTAGTTAGATTCAATATAGGATGCACATGATGATTCTGTTCTTTTGGAGATTTTGCAAGCATACCTGTGGGATTGTAACACAGGAAGGAATTGGGAGAGTTGGAACAACAGCTGTCAGAGCATGTCAAACACTTGGCACAGTTGCAGAACATGGTCACATACCTCGCAGCCAAAGTGTGTGCTCTATACTCACACAGTTAATTATTTGTAGGCAAATCTAGTGCTATAAAGGTTTTTTCTATTTGATGGTTTCCAAATTTTTAATGGTATTCGTATTGCTGAGCAAAAAAGTATATGACCTTTCTACATACAACACATGGGCATATCTTGAATATCTTGTCCTTGTAATGAATGCTCTTTGGCACATTGCTAACTGCTGCTGCAGATAGAGTTTGGGGTATGTTCTAAATCATCCCATGTCTTTCACTCAGTAGTTAACCCTGAATGGTCTTCTTCTCTTGTCGGATTCTGAAGTGTGAGGGTGGGTTGTGTTTGTTTCAGCAAAGTTATAATCCAAATGAGGACCATGCTGAAGCTGAAATGGAGTTGTGTGCACGCCTGGAAGCATTTCTAGATGCTGCCAAGGCTTTCAATGTCATCTATGCCAAGGTGGGACTATTGTCTTTGTCTAGTGTGTTCCTGTCAGTGTCAAATTAGTTTCATGTAGCGGGGCACTTGCATATATCATATGATTGTCTTGAACACATTTGTCCTATCTTTTTATGTGGGTATAGCAACCAGCACAGAGCTTTACCACAAAGTTCCTTATTACTACGTGTGGGCATTGCCACTTGTGAAAAAACAGTGTTTTGGTGGGCATGGATCAGGAGATTCGGCCATGGACACACATGATGGAGGTTCCACAGCTGCATGGACTGGGGCCTGCAGCAAGTCGACTCCTTGACTCCTACAAGTTACTCCTCAAGGTAACTACTTAAAATGTCCAGTTGCATTGAAAGAAAATATTAGGAGGAGCATCCACTGAAACCTTTCCATGAATCTGTTACTGGATGAGTAGCTTGCAGGTTTGATATATTTCTCGGCAGCTTAGAGCTGTTGTCTCCCCTTCTTCCTTGTCATATTTGCTGCTTGAAAGAATGTGCTCCCCAAAATTCTCTGTACCAAGACATTTCTGTGGCTTGTTGCTGTTCTGTAAACATGCTTGGCTAGCTGTGAGCAGGCTGTTGCTGACCACCAAAAATGCTACTATGGTTGGTCATGGTGACAGCTATTGCGAAACCTACGGAATATGCGGGACTCACATTTAGCAATCACAGCTGGATCAGATATGGCAAGTGATGATGAGGCCCTTTCTTCATCACCAGAGTCATCCTCTTTGGTGAAGCTAGTGGCTGAATGTGAAGAAGCACTCCTGGTTCTGAACAATGGTCTCAGTATTATTTCTGACTCTCTTGAGCGCAACTAAATGTTGATATATGAAGCACTACAATCTGTTGGTAAGACTTGCATTCCACCTAATCTGCATTATTATCCTTTCTAGGTATTGAAGAGGGACATTTTACAGATTTTGTACCTTTATTAGTTGGAAACAGACACAGCATGAGATCAACTTGAAGTTAGAAGTCACCCATGTTCAGGAAAACCTAGACTTTGTTGGCTAGGATCTTTTTTGAGTATCTATGCATGTGAAGCCTGATCTTGAAGATGGGTTTGTGTCTGTGAAAGTGCATTGTGTGTATTTAGCCATCCACTTCTCTGTTGGGACAAATTTTGGAAAGAGTGATCTTTTGTCTGAAAGGCAAAAAGAATGTCCCAGCAAGACTACGGATATCTTGTTTTTTTTGGCAGCAGTGAAATGCAAGGAGTTTGATGTGTGCTTGGGTTGATGAGCATGTAGGTTCGTCATGCAACTAACTAGCTGTGGTGTTTATTTGTGCAGGCATATGTAACATCAAGTCTGAAATTACTCCTTTTCATGCCTCCTCTTTTCCATTCATGTTCAACAAGAAATGCTCATGGATATTTCCAGGTTTCTTCTGTTCCTGAACTTTTTCTTCCATTGCAAAACTGACGTATTTGTAATGCACTTCCAGAACTGAACTTGAAAAGTCCATGACTGAATTATGTGTGTAAATCTGGAATTTGTACCTAGTGCAGAATTGTAGTATGTAGATCTTCAGTTATGGCTCTTTACCATAATGCACCACACAACGTTTGTGGACCTCTTCATGTCATATTCCCAATGGCCTATGTCTCTCCCATAGCTGCCCACTAAACCATACCTACTATCAAGCCATCAAAAGTCTCTTTGCTATCAACATCTCCATGATCACACTCTTCCTTTCCATGTAGGCTTTCTGCACTAAACCCAATAACTTTGCCCATAACTTCACCTTTTTCAGTGTAGTCTTGCTACGAGATAATAGCTGCATGTGATTTCTGCAATGAGGTTTTCAGTTCTGACAACTGAAAGGATGCTAGGCAACAAGACTTCTTGACCACCTAATTGCACTTCCATGTTGCTGAGCATAGTGCACATACACACAAAGCAAAATAGAAGCAATTGGCTGATGGGTTTGGTCCAGTTATCAAATTTCACTTTAATCTTCCTGAAAGGAGTTGGAAGTCCTTGGTTTTTCCACAATATGGTAATTGGACCAACTAGAGACCATTTTATGGTGGTGTTGATTATGTGTCTAGCAATCATATAACATGATTATAGCACGATTTGAAACTGCAGTTTGGAAGCTGGATGTCATTTGGTTCATGATAGATTATAGTCTTTGCTGTACTAAAGATGGATTAAGATCTTTTCTAGGTTTCATCAAAATTGCTCCAGTCTGCAAACGCAGTGGGGCAGTTGCACAGCGTTTATTTTTGGGGCAAATTTTCACATGGTAAATCTTTTTGCGAGAAATTTTTGGACCGTTCTGCTTTCTCAGTGTAATTTTGCTGGTTTTTCAGGCAAAAAAATCACCATTTTTTGTACTTCACAAGATTGAAAAACAATCCCTGGAACTTTGTGAATAAGTTAGCAAAAGAATTAAGTTCAGAAGTTAGTATTGGTAGCTTACATTGGTTTCATCATTGGTTCTTAGGCCTTTTGTAGGGAGGACATGCTTTTGAAATAGGATTGTTCCATTTGACTCCTGAAGCTTGTATAACATAGGTACCCATGTAAGAATATGCTCTAATTTATTGCTTCTTCCCTGCCAATAACACCTATTCTGTTAACTAGTTAATTTTTTTTGGATTTAGTGTAATAAGTTTTTCCATGTTCATTCATTTCAAATGTATTTTCCAATTGTCCTTGAATAATCCTGTCCTCAGTTTGATTGGATCTAACAAACCAGCGGTTCACCTCAAACTTGAATGATTATGGCAGACAGTGAGGAGGAAGGGGCAGATGGCCAAAACTAAAGATAAGTATTAAACTTTTTGTAAAGTGGTCCTCTTTTTGGGCCTCCCTTCACACACTCATCTCCCTTTTGATCTATGCATAACTCCATCAAAGTGAGCATCAATCCTCAAACAAGGCCAACATTAAGGCCCACTTTAGACAAGGGTCCAGGTTCCAATTTCCTAAGAACCAATTTGGACTGATTTGAAGCAAATTGAATCCTTGAGTTTGACTGTACCTTGGTCCCTAGCCTGACTCTTGGTTCTCCAAATCAGGAGCTCTCCATTTAGCACTGTTTTTAAAAATCCGAACCAATTGATTTTCCCTCCAAAACAGGTGCCATGCAGGTTTAGCCTCAATTTGCCACTTTTTGGTCTTGGACCCTCGTCAAAAGGTCTTGGGGGACCAATTTAAAGCTTTCTACTAATAAGATTGCTTGAATTCATTGGTCCCTGTACCTTGGACCCTCGTCAAAAGTGGCCCTAAGAGCAAGAGGGACAATTATAACAAGAATAACCCTAGTTTAACAACAACATGAGCAAGCTCATGTAGGCTTATAATTCAAGAAGCACCCTTAGTGATTTGCACCTTGTAGAAAAGCTAGATTAATCCATGTTGACATTTGACGAAAACAGTCCCAATATGAAAGTCATACTAGCCCCCACTAATGCACCCAAAGTTCATGCTTATGTTGAAATTTTAAAAACCTGACTTGTTGGAGTTGGGTGGTTTAAAAAAACTTGAATTTGGTTCAGAAATGGAAAATTGTGACTGTTGGAAGTTTAGTCATTTTTAGTTTTGGGCAGCTTTCAAGATTACAGCTTTTGGAGAATTGGATAAAGATACCAAGCTGCAATGGTGGTAAAAAATTTAGGGTAGATAGAAGGCATCCACATGAATGATGTGCAAAACCAAATTGTTGTAAAATAAAGTTGAAATGAAGGAGAAATGAAGGGTCAAAGTTGGTCATCTAATGTGACTACACAAAACCATAGAAATTCAACTACTTTTGGGCAAAAGAAAATTCACAACTATTTGTGACTGCTCCAACTCTTGCTAGGTTTCAAATGCCTTGGATGAGAGCACCTCTCCCATGTTTCTCTCTGTTTCATAGCAAAGTTGGAGTTGTTAGATGCTGCCCTGCTTGAATTTTTTTGTCAACTTGGTTTTAAAATTGCAAATGGGACATTGCAAAGCAAGGAAAGATGTTATGAAATGTCCCCTATACCATAGGAGTGTCAGTTTTTAGCTTAAGACATTGTAGGTAGGAGAAATGGTGGGACAATGGATCAAAATGCTTTGATGTGACAATTAGAAATTAAGTTGCTCTTAAGTTCTTAGAAGATCAAGAGTTTAATTATCAAAACTAGTTTCCACATACAATAAACCCCCTTTATAATCACACTCATTTTAATCACATTTTGTTTGTGTCACATAGTCTTTGGTAACCATCCATTTTAGTAAGAAATATGAGTTTTTTTGAGTTACTATCACACTCGTTAGTAGCACAACATTTGCAAAAATTTCTTAATAAATGTGATTATAATAGGGAGAAATTTAGGCCAATATTAGGGTTTTGTAAATTGTAATTCCCTTTGACAATGTTAGTGTTGCTATGTGTTCAAGTTGTGCAAACTAACAACAATGAATCTAGTTGAAGAGAAAAAAAAAGACAACTTTTTATTGTAGACGAGCAAAAAAAAAATGTGAACTTGCTAGAAAAGTAAAAAAAATTAATTAAAAAAATATAGTTGACAAAATACACAAGAAGCTCAAACTTAATGTAGATTGTCACATTAAAATAGGCAAAAATCACAACATTCTTCAAATCTATTAATGCATAGTAGAACTTAGAATAAGTCACATAGGAAATTTAAATAATTGTTGACATTTTATTCTCACATACAAGGGCTATTTTTGCAATGTTTTTTTGCCTATAATCACAATCTTGTGAGGGCATGTATGGAATGTGACTATACACATTTGATCACAATTTGTTAATGTCACAAAAAAAGTGGTCACCAAGGGTGTGATTATGAACATGGTTTATCATATAAAGTTTTAGAAAAGGGATGAATGAAATGGGTGTACATTATATGGTTGGGGCTTTAGGATTAGGGATGAAGTAGTAGATGAAAATATTTGTGCCACGTGTTCATCTTTGATTTGAAATAGTTTTAATTTTTGCTTTCTCACCCATTTGTTGGACAAGATTTGTTTCATACATTTGTGGGATGAACAATGTTAGATGTAAATCACTTTAAGGTTTTATAAGCTTACATCTTTGTTTATGTTGTTCATATTATTGTCATTATTAATTGGTGTTATTTTTGTTATAGTTGTTAATATATTGTTTTAAATGTTGTTGCTAGTTGTAAATGCTCTTGGGCTTCTTGTGCTATTATTCTTGCGCCTTATTCTTGTGTTGTACTATTGTTATTACTTTTGTGATTCTATTGTTCTTTTGTTGGTGTTGTTCATATTACTATTGTTATTGTGAAGTGTTGTTGAAGTGGGATTATTAATTTAGTGATGATGTTGTTCTAGTGGTGTTGTCGTTCATGTGCTACTATTGGTGTTGCTTCAACTACCATTGTTGTCACGAAGTGTTATTGAAGTGCAATTTCTATAATTATTGTTCTAGTGCTATTATTGTTGTTGCTAAAGTGGCACTACTAATCTAGTGATGATGTTGTTATAGTGGTGTTGCTCTTGTATTGATGTTGCTCTTCCTATGATGACATGGTGATGGATAAAAAGGTGATGAGGCAAGGCTAAAAGTATATTATGAAAAATGGGCAAAATGAACATGCTCAAATAAGCACCTCCAATGGGAAAGGCTCAAGGTAAAACTAGATTAGAAAATAGGTATTCATGTGTACATTTGTTTTAGTTTCAATGTTGAAGTGACTTTTAGTTGTGCATGTTATGAACATATTGTAGAGTTGAACATTCATACATTTTATCAATTAATTTTTTCAAATTTATGAATTCCATTTGTATCTTGTTATTTGGAATGTGCACCCACATTTGCCTTGATTATGATGTTGCTGGATTATTTGGATGTACATGTTATGAATAATATGTGAGAAAATTCAACACTTTTATTTTTGTCAAATAATTTACATAAAGTTACAAAATCCACTCAAATGTTGTTGTTCAAGCATAAAAATTGGAGGTCACAATGTACATTTGTTTCAATTTTGATGTTGTTGATTTTTTGGTTGTGCATCATATTAATAAGTGATAGAAATTATCCTTCACATTTTTGTCAATGATTTTTCTAAACATTCAAAATTCCACTCATATCTTAAGTGCTTGCCCAAAAATTGGAGTTCACTTATATTTTTTGTAGTTCTAATGTTGGTGTATGTTTTGGTTGTGTATGCTCAAACTACAATGTGGCAAAGTTCAACCTTCACATTTTTGTCCATTAATTTTCTTAGATTTTTGAATTCCACTTATATCTTATTGCTTGCCCAAAAAATATTAGTGGGTGGGGGGCCAAGGGAGGGGCCTCCTCACACAAGTTAATGCCCAAGACAATGTTATGGGTAATGGATGTGGGGGGAAAGAGGTCATTACAACAAAAGTGGAGTGAATCAATGTCAACATTGTTTGGCAATATGACATGGCTTATGAAGTAGAATCAAATCACTCAAATTATGAATAGCATGCCTACAAGGCTATAAGTAGAACTTCTTAAATCATTGAGGTTCAATTAGTTTAGTGATCAATAGGTGTGCACAATAACATAACATAACGTTATGGGTAGTTGGCATTAAATAATGCTTAATATGGGGCCATTAGCACCAAAATACATGACTTGTAAAACAATTATCACAACGGTATATGAAAAGCAATTAGGCAAGTTGCAAAAAATGGGACACAATGTGGGGCTACCAAACCATATGGGAAGGCCAATTTATGCATGCTTGTACCAAGCCTTCATTTTAATGTGCAAAGTTTTCAAGAAGTTGTCAATGTTATGTGCACCTTGTTGTTAAACATTGAGTTGTATAATTTGTTTTTCTAGTTGTTGATTTACTTAAGTACAAATGGAATGAAGCGCTTAATGTTCCTTCCTACACTTGCACTTTCAATCCTTTTAACTAATGGGCTGTGGACCCAAAACACATCCCATCTAATCCATTACAAAACATGGTGGATTAAAAAGGTGAGTGAGGGAGAAATGTGGGAGACATATCCCACACAAAGTCTCATTAACACTTAGTTATTTTGCACATACCGTGCATTCAACCTTTTCAAACTCTATAAAAATTTAGTGTAATAAAAATTACAACATTGTTCATGGTATACGAAAGCAAGTTACATTAACAAAACATTAAAAACCTTCACCAAATTGCAAATCCATGCATCATGATTGCAATGTCAAATTTGCATAGAAAAACTCACAAGGTTCAATGGTTCAACTCCTAATGAATTGCTAATCGTTATGTTGGCCATCCTCCTCCATGCAACAAATGGCAAATCTTCAACCATAGTGTTGTAAACCTTGAAATTCTTTGAGAATTTCCTCAACCTTTATCACATTTAGTATCATAATAGCCACATCCTTATGTGCACCATTTGTCCCATGCAATGTTCAAGCTAAGTGCATGGTGCATTGTACCATTGAAACAACTTGTGCATCTTATACAATCTTTCAATTGTACACATGCTTCATGAAGATTGTGAAATAGATATAGCAAAGGTGGTGTGTTTGACACCACGTCGCCCAGACTCAAAAATTTGGTTCCCAATCACATCACGAGAAACATGTTGTGCAGTGATTTCGTTGCCAAGCACTAGGTCATCACCATGCCACAAATGTGAAATCAATGCCGGTTTGTTGGAGCCATACTCTAAATAAACATACACATAATGAGAGGGTAATTCAGCCCCACTATAAAATGAAGCAACCCAAACATCTTTGGAGATGTTTGAATTCACAATGCCCCAAAAATACTTTTTGATTTGTGGAGCAATAGTATGAACATCAGTTTCTCCAATAAATCCGCCTTGTGCAACTTGAATTTTCTTTTCCTTCAAATTTTCTTGATGTTTAGAATCCACAAAAATACCCATCAAGCAGCCATATGCAACGTCATTGATAGGTTCATACCAACAATTGCCTTCCATGATGGAAATTTCAAGCTGTTCAAGAAGACATTTGAAATCATCTTGGATCTCAAAATCTTGGCAGCAAATTCCTGTCATATTCCTTGGAGTAGTGATCTTCTCCCTTGACATTCTTTCGTAAAATGTGAAGTAGGTCCCAATAAGATAATACTTCTACATACCATAGATTCATGAGTTAGTCAGCTTTAAATCACAAGGTATGGGAAAGAACAATTAACTAGATTATATTGATATCACATCAAGTCAAATAACTTAAGTGATAACTAACTAATGATCGATTATGTACCATACTCGTATTGTAGGACTTGTATATCTATTGTTGATTCAATAAGCAATAAAATACACAAGGAAGGCTTTGAAGGATGATGATTGCTTTGCATAAATGTCTATAAATGACCCACATTGGACAAACATGAGCCATAACATTTTGACAATTAACTAAAATTGGTTGGTAGAAGCATCAAGCTAACAACCCAAATGGTGGAGACTCATTGTCACTTTGTAGTTGTTATGGTTCAATTCGACTCTAGGCCATCTTATGTTACCAATTATAGCCAATCTAACTCTAGTAAGTGTTGTTGGGCCTTGATTAATCATTGAAAACCATGTGGGTATGGGAGGTGTCAAAGTTGGGGAAGATTATGTCAATCCAATCCTTATTTAGATCCATGAATTGATGGGAATTTTGAAGTTCCAATGAAATGAAGTTGGAAAAACATAACATAAAATGAAGTTGGAATAACACACCTGACCATCATCTTGATGATCCCCCATCCCACCACCTACAAAATGAAAGATAAAAATTATATGTATAAACAAAATCTTCTGAAATTTTCCTAAAAACTAATAGTTGCAATGAAAAAACTTATCATATATTTAAATGCATCAATATATAAGAAAATAATGTAATTATTTAATGCAAGATTTGTGGCATGTTTTTAACCCTCAGCATGTTCCACATCTATGGAAGTGTTGGGGAAAGGAAAATTCATGTTTATGAATTTTTCGCAATCAAGTTAATAAGAAAGGCATAACCAAATTAAAAAACAAATGTGCTCAAGGAAATCATACTTGACGATGCTTGATGATGCTCGGGGAAAAAAATGGTATTTTCAATTGGTAAACTAGGACCAACGTTTGACCTACATCAATGCAACATATGATACCAAGTTATTAACTTTTCATTTGAAAGCATTTTGTATTCGTCAAGTTCAATATGGTAGCCCTTATTTTTGCTTCAAACATACATCAACCAAAAAGTCACATGATATTTTGCTTCCATGATTTTGCATATTAAGGAAATGGAATAGTTTCCAAGATGGGTGTATAAAATAATGAAATAACATTACTTTCTTGTGAGCTTGTATGACCAATTTTAATTTTTTTTTTAAGCTTTGATGCATTTAGACTACATAGTATGGAGACTCAATGTTAATTAGACAATGATAATTAAAATAAAAAATTCATAAGGACAAATATGAAAATTATAATTTTTATCTTTTATAAATGGATACTTAAAAGAATATATGAGATTTATGTGATATGGTAAAATTGTGGGGCATATTAATGGAACTGAATTTACCTCTTTTCTCTCTTGCTCAATTCCAAAAACAGATGATTGCTAATACCAAGGGGAATGATTCCCAAGCTCATTGCTTTTGCAACCATGAGGTTCTTACAAATAGTGGAAAAATTTGGTCGATTCTCTGGAGATAATTCCCAACAACTAGTGATGCAATGGCGAAGGTAGCTTGGACAATCATTTGGTAATGGTGGTCGAAGGTCATCTTCTACGATTTTGGCACGACGTGTAGCCCTTGGTTCACTTGCAAATGGTGGTTCACCAGTAAGAATCTCTGAACATACCATAGCAAAACTCCAAACATCAGCTTTTGGAGGGAATTTTGGACTTTTGTCTCCATGCACCACTTGTTGGTCAAAGTTAACTTCAGGTGCAGCATATGCAGGTGTGCCTTGGCGGGCAGTTTGTGTTGAGAACGTTTCGGTCATGTTGTAAGGTTTTGCTGTCCCAAAGTCTGCCAACTTCACATGTAGATAGCCTTCCAAACATCCTGTAATAGGTTCCACAAGAATGTTTAAAGTTTTGAGATCCCTATGAACAATTTTCTGATTATGAAGGTATCTCATGGCATTTGCAACTTGTAACATTATGTCAATTGCCACATGCAATTTGAATGGTGTGCCAGGTTTTCCTTGGACCTGGGCTTCAATGTGGGTGTAGAGATTCTTAGGCATCCATTCCATCATGATGTGGGATTTCTTGTCCTCCCAATACCAAAAGAATTTCACAATGTGTGGATGATGGCACCGTTTCAAAATGGTAACTTCTTT
>Ga0116227_10006389_pt1 | contig 23918 bp, 21 predicted proteins | sample S1TSphgellanicum_FD_89693 | JGI IMG/M metagenome (GOLD analysis project Ga0116227, IMG submission 89693) | Host-associated microbial communities from peat moss isolated from Minnesota, USA - S1T2_Fb - Sphagnum magellanicum MG | ecosystem: Host-associated > Plants > Peat moss > Unclassified...
AGAAGACATCTTCATATGCATGTCACATTTGTGGTTTGAATGGACATAAAATGACAGATTGTCCAAAGTTTGCTAAGATGTAAAAAATGTTTCATGGGAAATCTATGATAGTAGCAGAGGTTCAACCTATTGTTGAAACATAAACAGTCATTGCGGATGTGAATGTGGTGGATGTTAATGTTACCACAAGAAGTAAAGTAATTGAAGAATAGGTGTTCAAGGATAAAAAGCCAAGAAAAACAAAAAATGTTGCTGATTGTGAGAAAGAAAAGCAGTTGAAGCAGTCTATGGTGGAGACAATTCAACAAATTCAGAAAACACAAACCCAAATTGAAGGGCCATCCACATCCATGGAGGGATGGAACACAACCTAACCGAGTATGCTAAATACTATTTTTGTGAAAGCACAAAAATATCAGGAAGTAATGAATTCACAAAGGAAACTAATCACAATAGAAGAGATTTTTCTAGACATTAGTAAGCAAATGTTAGAAACAAGTTATACTTTGAACTTGGGACATTTGTTTAAAATAGCTCTTGAGTTAAAGAGATATCTTTAGCAAAAGTTAAAACCATAGAAAACTTAGAATGTTAGTAATGCAACCACATAAAAACAAGTTGGTTCTTCAACACCATAAGTAGGGACAACTGATGTAACAATAAATAATCATATGGCAGTTATCCAAGTATAGATTGGGAAGAATACAATACAGTTTTGTTGCTGGATGGAAATTTTAGAATTAATATTATCACAAAATAATTAAGAATAAGGTTAGGGCCGCCAAAGCCATACCTACACCATATAATCTGAGGATGCCATATCGAACAACCACAAAATTAGTGGGGTTGATAAGAAATATGAAGATATATGTTCATGGCATTCCTTACATAATTGCATTTATTATACTTCAAAACAATGTGGTAGATTCTAGTTATTCCATGTTGTTGGGGAGACCATGGTTGAGGGATGTTAAAATGGCACATGATTGGGGAAGTAACATTGTTACCATACAAGGGAATGGGACAATCCGAACAATTATAGTTACCAAACATTTGGGAAGTGAAATAAGAAAACCAGAAGGGTTATTGTGCTAGGATTATCAAAATGGCATCATAGATGAAGAAGAAGATATCATCTTTGGTATAAAGCCATAATTATTCTTCATAGGAATAATTGTTTTACTTGAGACAATTCAATCTATGAAAACCATAGATGTGGGGATCATGGATGTGAAGAAAAATATTTCAGAACAAGGATCTAAAGTACATAGCACAAATAAGAAAATACATGGCAACAGATATGAGCCAGAAGTAGTTCTAAAGGATAAGGTGTATCCAGAGACGTACTACAAACATCAATGAAGGAATGTTGTAATGGATGAAATTCCAACAAACATCAAAGCACACGGATTGCAAATAACTAGATGGATGTTAACTGAAAATCAACAATTGATGAAGTTCAATTTTGGAATTTATGCAGAACCATATATGGTGAAGATTAATGCAAAGTTGGAAACAGGGAAGGTGCTAGAAGTGGAGCAATTGTTGAAGGAATTCAAAGATGTTTTTTGCATGGACATACAAGGATTTGAAAAGGATTCTACTAGAGTTAGCATGACACAAAATTGAATTGGACACTACTATACTGTTGGCACATCAAGCGAGGTATAGATTACATCTAAACTATGTTACAACAATCAAATAAGATATAGATAAGTTGTTAACAGTTGGATTCATTGAATCTGTAGAAGAAACTACATGGTTGTCACCCATAGTAGTAGTACCCAAGAAAAATGGCAAGCTGAAAATTTGTATAGATTTTAAAAAGCTAAATGCAACCACAAAGAAGGATCCATACCCATTACCTTTTATTGATGAAGTGCTAAACATAATAACAAATTATGAGGCATATTCCTTCTTAGATGGATATTCATGATATCATCAAATATCTATAGCTCTAAAGGACAGATACAAGACTGCATTTATTACAAATTGGGGGGTTTTTATATGGAAGGTGATATCGTTTAGAGTTAAAAATGAACCTCCAACATATTAAAGAGTCATGACCAAAACATTGAAAAAATATTTGGATAGTTTTATGAAGATATTCCTAGATGACTTTATGGTGTATAGTGACATGGAGGGTCATTTACAAAAGCTCAAACTATATTTTCAAAAGTGCAAAAAATATGGCATTAGTCTAAATCTAGACAAATATGCATTTATGGTATTTTTAGGGATGATCTTGGGTTTTATTATTTCCAAGGAAGGGAAACTACCATATCTAAAGAAAATACAAGCAATTGTAAACATGCCACCACCTAAGAATCCCCAACAAATTCAAGTATTCAATGGGATGACATAATTTTATAGTTGTTTTATAAAAAAATTTGTTGTGATTATGGCACCTATCACTAAACTAACTAAAAAGACAAAGACTTTTCTTTGGATAGAAGAATATCAAAAGGCTTGGGAATTGATTAAATAGAAGTACATTGAAGCATTGATACTAATATCACCAAACTGGCTGGTGGAATTTCATGTTCATACAAATGCATCCTTGTTAGATATGGGGGCTATGTTGTCTCAGAATGTAACATGGAAGAGTGATCAACCAATAGTGTATGTTTTTAGGCTTTTGAACAAAGTAGAACAAAATTATAACACAACAGATAAAGAGGTTTAACAATGGTTTTTTCTTTACACAAGTTCAAACATTATTTGTTGGGCAATAAGTTTGTCTTTTATGTAGATCATATGGCATTGGTTTATTTGGTCAACAAACCACAAGTTTCAAGGAAAATAGCTAGATGGTTGTTACTGTTCCTTGAATATGATTTCACAGTAGTGTATAAGCCAAGTAGAATTCATGTAGTTGCCAATGCATTATCAAGATTATCAAATAGTGTAGAACCCATAGGTGTGTTTAATCAAACCATAGATGCAAGTTTGTTTTATATAGGGCCTAAGTGACTGAATGATGTAAATGAATTTCTAAAAATAAGACAAATTGAAGGCACATTATTAGTACTATAAAAACAAAAATTGATAAGGAGAATAAAACCTTCTTGATTAAAGAATGGTGAATTGTACAAAATGGGCCAAGATGAAAGATTGCAACAATGTTTGACAACAATAGAAGCACAAATGGTGATGAAAGAACTACATGAGGGACCTTTAAAAAAACATTTTACAATGAAAACAACGTAGAGGAAAATATTGGATACTGAATATTGGTGGCCAACTATGTACAAGGATGTGCATGATTATTGCAGATCTTGCTATGCATGTCAAAGAACAAAAGGATTGGCAACTCAAAGTCTTGCAAAGCTGGTCACAAGTTTTCCAAAGGAACCATTTATGAAATAGGGACTTGATTTTGTGGGGCCAATTAAACTAGAAGGGAGATATACAAGGAAAAAATATATTCTTATTGCCACAAACTATTTTACTAAGTGGGTGGAAGCAAGAACATTGAAAACTAATACAATAGCAATCACAACAAAATTTCTAGATGAGTGCATATTAACCAAGTTTGAATGTCCTTTGATTACAATCACAGATCAAGGAGTTCATTTTATTAATGATGCCATCAAGTTATTGACATATCATTTTCTAATGAAACATGTTAGTTCTACAACTTATTATCCTGAGGGGAATGGGTAGGTTGAGTTTACTAACAAAGTGCTTGGGACAATGTTGACCAAGTTAGTTTGTGAAAATATAACAAATTGGGATGAACATCTATCTATAGTGCTACTTTCATACTAAACTACATACAAAGTAGCAACAAGTTATACACCATGTCAATTAATGTATGCATTACATCCATTAATGCCCATAGTGTATAGTGTTCCAACTGCTGGTGGAGATGAAAGAAACAATATTCTAATGAAAGTTTTAACTAGTAGAATTATAGAGCTCGAGAAGTTGTAAGAAACTAAAATGCAGGCTGTAGAAATTACAAGAATTCAACAATGGAATAGAGCATTATGGAGTCAACAAAAAAATCCGAAAAAATAGTTTAGTTTTGGTGATTATGTTCTATGGTTTCTAAAAGGCAATAAATCACACTTAAGGAAGTTTAATAGGAAATGGTTTAGACCATATAGATTATAGTATGTGTTGCCAAATAACATTGTGTTATGGTAACCATTGAGAAGTTTGAAACTAACCTTATGTTGGTCAATGTGAATAAGCTCAAACCTTATAAATACATGGAATTTGAAGCTAAAAAAAAAGAACAACATATGTTAATATATTGGGAAAAAAATGCAGGTGAAGTTCAAGAGGCAAATTTTGACATAGAGGAGGACGATGAAAGATGTCAACTATAGAAATCACATTGGAAAATAATGAAAATAATGAACAATCATAGATCTAGTGGTGAACACAATTTTTATTTTCCATCTCTAAAAGAACAATAATTGCAATAGTGCAGGATTTGGGATGCAGAAATCTATAGATGATATGTTAGGTGTATTAGCTAAATCAACAACAATATTTGTTCAATCATCAAAAGTATTTGCATAATCATCAGAATTATGGGCACAATCAGTAGAAAAATTGATATAGTCACCAGATGTGTTTCCATAATTAATAGATAAATGGGCACAATCAACAAAAGGTGTACATGATGAACAAAATGGAGTTAATATAGATAATGTGGGGTGATTATGGATGTGGAATAATTGGAAAATGAAATCTATGACGTTCATTCATAATGATGATGTTAAGTGTTTCCATGTGGCATATAGGGACACATAAACTTGTAGTGATGGGCCATATTAATTTCAAGGATCATGCAGTAATTAAAAGATGATGGGTAGATGAAAAAATGAATGTGACAGGTGGGATGTTCAAGGATGAGAAAAAAACAAAGTAACCATTGAAAGTGGTTTGCATTTGTTATTGGAAGTTTGCACATTTTTGAAGTTTTGAAGTTCACAACAATATGAGTGCAAAGAATGTAATTGAAAAACTACAATGAATAACAAGGGAAAAGAAAGTGTAAAGGAGTGAGCACAAACAAAGGTAGGAGGAGGAAGCGAAATTGCTGAGAATAATAGAAATAGAAGAGGAGTTGAGAAGAGTAGAAAGAGGAATGTTGAATATTCAACTATTGGTTGTAAAATCGCTACTGCATTCATCATCATCTTCGGAATGTGTAAAAGGGAAGGCATATAACATGAAGATACAATTTGCGCTGACAATAATTCAAGACATATACAATTGGAACATCCATAGTCAAATTTTTATGCAAAAGTAGATGACATTGGCGTGCAAGAAGTAGACAGGACCAGGAGCTACATCAATAGATCCGGTGTGTATTGAAGAATTGGAGGAAGACAAAGTTGTGGAACATCATTTTGTGGAAGCACATGTAGTGCAAAAAGGGTGCAAGGGAGGAAAATGTTGTTGCACAAGAAAAACAATTATTCACAAAAGTGTAGTTGATAATATAGCAAGCCATAGAGGTGCAAACAATGGTAGAAGTATAACAAAGGTTGATGGAGATGGAGTAACATGAAGTGGAAGTGGTAATGAAGAAAAGATACGCAATCATAAATAGAGCTACACTTTTGGAGAAAGGTATTAAAATTCCAGATCCTAAGTGTGTTATGTGGACATAGATGAAAAAAAACTATGAAAAGCATATAGAGCAGATGGAGAATTGGAAGGATATTGCTATGAAAAAAGACTTGGTCTCTAAAATAAAGTTTGTACCTTTGTTTTTAATGGAGTGGGAAGCACCGATGATGTAATGTGGGAATTTCTAAACACATTCTTTATCGAGGGGGTAGATATCTACTTGGGCATAAGGATAAGGTGTATGTAATCAACAAACAACTAGATGTTTTTGGAGTGTGTGAAGAAGGGTATGTAGAAGAACCAAAAGGACAAGTTAGTAAGTCACTTGTAGTTCAAACATTACAAAGTTGTAGACTTGCACTTGTAAATCCTTCTATAGATCAATGGAATGCATAGTCTGGGTCTACCATACTTTGTCAAATATCATGCCATTATATCTGTCATTTATTAGAGGGAGAAGGTACAATATTTTAACAACAAAAATGCTATTAAATTGATGAGAATAGAGAAGGGGTAGTAGGTAGATTGGGCACATATTATTCAATAGTTTGTGTAATGAGTTGGATAGGTGGTATAAGTATGTTAGGGATAACAAGGGGGATAAGAAAGATACATGTCAATCTGCTTTGGTATTGGCAAAAAAAATTCAGTGTTTGTTTGTGCGTCAAAAGGATAATTCAAAAAACCATTGGCTAAGGTTAAAAGAACTAAGGAGGAGATGCAAACAACACTAGAGAACAAAAAAAAAAAGCTACAATAAACTCTCCAAGAAGTGCTCTCAAGAGGAAGAACAAAGTTGAGGAAGGAGGAGCCTTAAGTTCAAGAGTGAAGAAAGAACAAGAAAACACATATTTAAGGGCACAGAAAATGATGAGGGGCAAAATGGAACCATTTGCAATACCAATAGTGGTAAGGGCAGTGCCACCAATGTTCCAGGTAGTTAGATAGACTACAATAGTACGATAGATGATATCTCCATAGGAGAGACAATTAAGGGAGTAGAGACAAGAGATACCATAGATGACATTGCCACAAGAGAAATAATTGCGGGAGTAGAAGCCAAGGAGTTAAGAGGGAACATGACATAAGGTTTCAAGAGGGTGAGGAGCATCTACATTTTGAAAGGGATGTATGTGAAGATTGAATGGAAACCACTACAAGTCCAAAACATTTTCAACATTTGCAACAACAACAGTAGACACATGAAGGTTTACATGTTATTGAATTACAGATGGAGAAAGTGGCAACACAACCTATTTTTGAAGAGTTTAGGGTTTAAGGGTAGCACAACATGGCTAAAATCGCAGGATGAAGAATTGCAAATTTAAGGCAGAAGCTTGAAATCTAGGAAACCACAAAGAGGAAAGAAGACAAAAACATTGTTTTTTCATAAAAAACAACAGAAGGCATTGAATAATCTAGTGAAAACATTAATTAAAGAAAAGAAGGAGAAGGAAAATGTTTTAACAAATTTGGAATTGATAAATCAAAAGAATGTGTCTCTATTGCAATCTAAAGAACTTAAAAGAAAGACAATAGAAGTAGAAAGAAAGTAGTTCATGGAGGACAAGAAGGAGTATCAGAGAACTTTACAACACCTACAAGCATAGTTGGAGAGGGCATAGGAACAAAAGAAAAGTTTGGATCTAATTGGTATCAAGAAAAGATTAAAGGATTATGAATAAATGTTATAGTATTATACATTGATGAAGACAAAGAATAAGACGAAGGATTCTGAGGTCAAATTTGAGGAATGAAAGGAGGTTGTAGAGGAATATTTTACAAAGGAGTTGGAGAAGAATCTAGTTTAACATAAAACTGATGAAAAAATTTGGAAGTATAAATTGAAAGCTTATCAAAAGAATTTTCCAGATTTCATTTGTGGTAGTCCAACAAGTATAGAGGTATTGGGCCAAGATGAAGAGCCAAAAGTAGGGCCCAATTGGATAGCTCAGGAGGAGGAAGTACAGATTGAGGAATCATAGGACCTCATAAGTGGAGCAGTTCAAGAGGAGGAGATACAACCAGAGATACCACATGACCTTAGAAGGGGGGATCATGAAGAAAAAGAACCAGAAGGTATTCAGGAACAAGAAAAGGTGGAGGTTTTCCAACACTAGAAGATTAGATATCCAAGATATAACATTTGGATATAGAACCAAAACTGAATTAGTGGGGGAAGAGATTAGAACTACAAAGCAAAACGTAGATATATAACCATTGGTTTTTATGTAATTTGGAATTACAACATTGTGGTAGGGAAAAAAAATGTTTAAAAAGATATAAAATATTATCATTTCATTTCTATCATTTTACAAGGATTTTGGGGATGGAATCCAAAGTATAGAGGGGGTAATGTTAAGGGGGTGAGTTGTGTATGTGATTTGAAATGAACAAGGTAATTAGGATAGGGACTAATAAGGGAACTTTGTTAATTTAAAATTTGAATTCTTGTTGCTTTGGATCATTATGATGTGACTTGGGATGGTTCTAAAAGGGGGAGTTCTAGAGAATAAGAAAAGGAAAAAAAAGGAGATGAAAAGAAATTTTTTTTTGGGGAGAGAATAATAAAAAGAGTTGGAGGTATTTGCGGTAGAAAACCACAAACTTTCTTTTGATATAACACAAATTTTAAGTGTTGCTTCGGGATTTTCTTTCAACAAAACATGGGATTACGTTGTAATTTGGATTGATGTTTTTAGTAATACAAAGAAGCACAGACTTCTATAGTGAATTCTATGTTCATCTTTTGTGTTTTTTCTTATAGTGTTAGATTATGATGAAATGATTTGTAATTTTGTTTCTAGAGTTTTTACATGTATATTGAAGTGCAAATTGTGATTATATGCAACAACCATGAATATGATGTTGGAATGAATTGTAGTGTTAAGTTTGTTGAGACTTAAGACATAGGCATGTGAAATGCAAATTTATTGTTATAATAGTGTGAAATATTCTACAAGAATTTAGATTTCACTTCTACCATTGCAATATATTAAAAATATTTTAAGGGTATATCTAGGAATAGAGTATTGAAAATCTATCAAAATTAATATAAAAGCACATTAAGGTTTTGGTACCTTTATATTGATGTTATATGAAATTACAATAATAATGACACAAACCCACCAAATAATCAAGTAGGTACATAACTTTGGTACTTAAACTATCTTAGGTTGGTGAATAATTACATAATTAATTTAAATGTTAAGTAGCACAAGAATAAATCTTATCCTTTTCCACCGCCACACATTGCAACTATTGTCTGATTTGATTACATTTCAACTACATTTGGTCATCTTAAGTTTATAAGTGGCTTGTTGCATTAATCAATGATCAATATTGTTCATACTTGTTACGTTCACTATTTTGTTCATTTATGAATATAATTTTGACCCTGTTTCATTTTTTAATAATTTCAAATTGTTGATGTGGAAATTGAAGTAGCCTTTAACTTTATTTACACAATGTGTTATAATGGGTTAATGTTTTTTTGATATTTCTTCAACTATCAACATGGTACATGAATTGAACCATCAACTTTTAACATATTGAAACCATTACTTAAAAATTGCATTTTACATTTACCGCAATTTATTAAAACATATCCAACAATCTTTTAATTTATTATAATTGAATGATTCATTTTTTATATGTTAAAACCATTATTCACAAATTGCATCTTACAATTTTTATAATATACCAAAACATATACAATTCAATATTTTGCAATTATATTTGATTAATTTAGTGAACTTTTTCACATTTCTTGAATTATCAACATCATTACATGAATTGAATCAATCATTTTGAATGTTGTTAAATCCACTATTCATGAATTGCATTTTGCACTCACCATAATTTTTTGAAATAGATGTATAAAAATTTGGGAAGTCTCACATTTATATTCAAATGAATTAGTGATTAAATCAAAATATTCATGCATGCAAAGTCTAGGATGCATGTAGACTTCTAAATTATAAATTTTTCATATATTAAATTCTTGTACATTTTAGTAAATTAGAATGTATGTTTTTACCTAGTTTGTTATAGGCGTCATGGACAAGTTTATTATTATGAATGTTCATAATGCCATACCAAAAAAACCCCAAAGATAATCCCAATTTTTTTTCCCATTTTTTTCTTTTGGTGTATGTAAAAACATCCATGTTACAAAATAATGATTAATATTCTATTCTTTATTATTATTATTATTATTATGAGAAATTATCAATATTTTATACTTATTATTTTTATTTCAAACATGGTTTATAAAAAAAATTAAACTTGTTTTGTTATAGGTTTATGTTTAAATGTTTAAAGATGAATTTAATTTTTTAAAAAATTGAATGAATTATAAATGGTGATAATAATAATGAAATCAATGATTTTTTTAATCTTATTATTTTCACAAAATTTTACTTTTATTCAACATCATCCATAAGAAAATTTAACCATGTTTTAGCCATAAGCCATATATGAAAGTAACATTCTGCCCAAATTTATATATATTTTGGCTAGAAGTCTTAGAACCCATTGTAGAATTATGTAATTTTAGAAAATATAAAAATGTAGAAAGAAAATTTAATATTTTTATTGATGTTGATGGCCCTTCTTATGTTTGAAAAATGGTGGAAATTCACCACCAAAAAAAATCGGGTACATCATTAATAATTATTTTAAAATTTCAAACAAATGGATAATGTTTATAATGACTTCAAATATTAAACTTAAAAAATTTCAAAAAAAAATTGACGTTGGATTTGTTTATGTGTTTAAGGTTGGAATTATTATAATTACTTTAAAATGTTTATTCACTAGGAATAACCTTTTTTCTTTGAAATTTGTGATTTCAAATTTTTGGAATTTTTTTTTGTTTAATTTTTTTCTTGAATTTGCACTATTTGTTTCCATTTTTTTCCCCAAAAACATTGTCAAGTTAGGAAAATTCACAACTAGAAAAATGTGTTGGTTGTTGGGGGGGGCGGGGGGGGTGGTCTAACTATTTAAACCAAAAATTTCATGAATTTTTTTTTAAATTTTAAAATAAAAATTTTAAAATTATTATTATATAATTAAAAGTAATAATAATATGTTGCAGTTTTCTTATTTCAAAAATAAATAAATAACTTGTTCCTAATCATATTGGGAGAAATAAAAACTTCTAATCCTACAAAAAAATGAACATATCTTATGTGATGAAAATAAAATTGTAAAAAACTTTTAAAAGTGTATTTTTTAATTGACATTGACAAAGACTTTATGTCAATTTAAACAAAAAAAATTTGTAGATTTATTCATGACATGCAATTTCAAGTTTTTTTTTACCCTTTAAATTTAAAATTTAAAATTATAAAATTATAACAATATATTATTGAATAATCTTCAATATTATGTTTTCATTTATAGCATTTGAATAAATTTTGAAAAAGAAAACATAAATTTTTAATTTTTAATTTCCTAAACAATTTCATGCTAAATACAACAAAGTTAAATTTTTCTTCTTTGTTAATAAAGTTGTGAAGTGGTTTGGCGGTTAAGACCTTGGTGTGCTTTGATGAAGTTCCTTGATTGATGTGGGCATTAATGTATTTCATACAAATTAGTTTACAAACATGTACATCATGGCAAATGATGTCAAAACCTTTTTGTTGACAAAAAATAATAATATTATTTTTTTCATGGCATGTAATTTTTTCACAGCATGTGATCATGACAAAAAAACAATACATGACTCCATGATCCATTAAAAAGGAAAAAAATGAAATGTTTTGTATGATGACATGGTGTGTTATTCCATGTCATATCAACTTAGGACTTGATGTGTCTATATATAATTATAAAATTAAAAATTGTTGAGGGTAAGATTATATTATAGTAATAAGGGAGATATGAATGTATAAGGATAAGGAAAAAATATTATGATGTCTATTATGGGACACGCTAGATATAATAGGTTCAGTAAAAATAAAGTATGTGAGATTAGGACTATTGAGGTGGAATTTTAATTAGTTTAAGGTAGAAAAATCGAGGATTAAAGGAAGAGGTTTTAGAGTCCTTTTGAGAAAATTCCTTTTTGAATGTTTTTAGGTGCACATAATAGAAAGAAAGCAAAGTAGTAGTTTTCAAAGATATAGAACAATTTTAGTGATGAACGCAAAATTGTTGAATTATGTTTTGTTTTTCTTTTGTTTTCCATCCTTTTCCATGACTTGTTGTTTTTTCCTTTATATGAGTATGAGAAGTAAAATTGTCACAAAATTATGACAAATTTATAATTGTGTAGATACTTTGGACGTGGGAATTATTGTTGGAAAACATTATGGATTATGTAGGGATTTTAAGTACAGATTTTATATTTGATATTGAACATGTTACAAAAACCAAAATTACAATTAAAAAAAGTTAAAATATTAGGATTTACCAAAAATTATTTAGTGTAACATGTGACTATCCAAAATGACTAAAAAACATTTCACTAAAAATGTTTTAATCAACTAGTCTTTTTACCAAAAACTATACAAGTTGCATATTAGTCAAATTTGTCCTACTTCACTAAAAACTTATTGAATTTGGGTAATGGAAAAAGACAAGATTTCTTATTGTGTAGGTAAGTAGTAGCTTTAGGTTAAATTAATAGGTAATAGTTTAATTTAAACAATACACATGTGGTAGGTAATAATTAAAAAACTAGGCTTGAATAGGTAGTTAGACTTAATAGTTAATAATTATGAACATGTAATATGTAATAATTATGATTAGGTTGTAATTATTTTTATATCACATTTTTTTCTTCTGTTTCAATTTTGTAAACTACCATAATGCATGGGTGACTTCAACATAAATTAAATCATTTATTATTTTGCCAAAATTTTGAAAAATATTTAGCCCTTTATGTTGAAGTGTTTTAAAAAATCAAATTTGAAAGCAACCAAAATTGAACCTTGGCTGAATAGAAGTAAATGCATTGATTATGAACCAATTGAGCACAAAAACAACACAAGATTTGTGATAATTTTTATGCATTTAACAATTACATTCCTTACTTGTTCATATGATTAAAAATTAATAAATAACTTTGCACTTGTGTGCTAAAGCCATAATACCTAAGTGTATTTGAAACATTTCCAAAAAGTGCAATTTTTAAAAAAATGTCTTTTGGGATGAATCAATTAGAGAGTTTTGATCATAAAGGTTAAAACCCAAAACAAAATATGTATACATACTTACCTAGGTAGGTAGGTACCCAATGTACTTACCTATGCTTGCCTACCTACCTAGGTTTTTTTAAAAATTAATTTTGGTCAAAATTCAATTAGTATGCCACATGGTCAATTTTTATTGCACCATTTGTCACAATTTGAATCCGTTGACAATGAACAACATACATCTAATTTTATGTTTTTAAATTCATTCTGGCCAAAATTTAGTTATCATGCCATGCAATAGAAGCACCAATTGAATCATATGGTGAAATTGTGTTCCATTTAAAATCGATGACCAAAACTAAACTTGTATTAAAAAAAATTTGGGGAATTTAATCACGTTGCCACATGGTAGCTAATTTAACCAGTTTATAATTTTCTCATAAATAATGGGAAATAGTTGGTAAATGGTTGGTTAATTAATGAAAGTGTATGCATGGATCATATATTTCTCTCTTTGGACATATTACCATCACAATGAGGTTAACATCTATTATTAAAGGTTACATGGTACTACATTTACGCAATTCATGAAATTTTAAATGTAAATGTTGATTGCAATTATTGTAGTTAAGTAAATTATTGTAAAAAATTACAAATTTTCCCTCTAATGTTGAATCTATTTGTACCTTCATATAAAGGTTTTACAATGTTTATAACTAAAAGTCATATTAAAAAAATTAACAATTCCTTCATTTTCCATTTTTCATAATCATTCAATTTAGATTAATATTGTTGGTTTACTAAAACAATCTTTAAAATTTATGGTTGAACAAAGATTTAAATCCACAACAGTTGCTTGAAGAATCATGAACTTGTTCAATTTTTCTAACCCATTTCATAAATGCAATACCCAATTATATGGTGCATATTAAGTTTTGAAGGATTTTCTTCCATTAATTTTAAGGTATTTATTTTTAATTTCCTATTAAAACCCTTTTATGGTTGGTTCAATCTAGTGGTGGCAAGTTTCGTAATTTGGAATGTTAAATTGGGGGGGGGAGGGTTCAAGTTCTTATGGCATAAACTTGAAATGAAAGTTGAAACATTAAAAAAAAAGATCTTGAACATTTAGGTTTAGGTTCTTTAGGTAAGCAAGTTGAGCTAACAAAAAGGGAACTAAGCTAAATTTTATAGGTGATTGATTGGATTCAACTCTAGGGCACATGGTCCTTCTTCAAGCACCCAAATTAGAGCTTGGGGGCTTCTAGGATGTTTGTTGGGTTGTTGTTAAAATGTCAAGTCCTTGATCAACAAGCTTCATTTTTCAAGTTAATAATGCAAAACCATTGTCACGCTACATGATTACAACCCAACGTCAAAATTATTGGAAAGGTTTGGATAATCTTGCTAATCATCCAAAAAGCTTCCATTAAGTCCCATATGCATTTTGGATGGAAGCTTTTTGGATGATGTTGTACAAAGGGACCTATAACATAATTTTTTTCCCTTGAGTTCCATAATGATGTGAATGGTGTTGTGGAGACATATCTTGAGAGTTAAATGTGCTACTATTTTTTATGTCTACTATGGTATCCAACATTTTTTTTGTGGGGAATCTTCACAACTTGGTGAATCCAAATACAGGAAAAGTTTTCAAGTTTTAGTAATTTATAATGCAAATTTGACCAAATGAACTTTCTTTAGTGCAAAATTTTGATATTTGTTGCCAACATTTCAACCTAACATATTTCAGAAAAAATAATCATGATGCTATCTTTCACATATAATATTATGATCTTTTCCTCATTTATTTGTAGTTTGTCTATTCAAGGTCCTTCAAGGCTACTAGAGTTGCCCAATGACTTTGAAATGGGGGTTTACTAAGGTGTTATGTAATTTGACTTGAAATTGGTTTAGCAGGTTCCTAAAATTGAATGCAATTTTGGAACCAAGAAAGCCACTGAATATCCAAACAAAACAAAAATTAGTCCAAACAAAGGAATGCTTAGAAGAATTTACATAATTTGTAGCAACATATGACACTAAGTAACTCACTAGTTTGGAATGGATATAGGTTGTGGATCCATGTGGCAAACCACATTGTTAACAAGGATGGGATGAAAAGTTGGCAAGTTGAGTAGTAACTATTACATCCGGCCCCAAATTTCATTTTTTCCACTCAACATGAGTAACATATTAGAACCTTATGTTTCCATTTTATAATATTCTTCAATAATTGTTTTTCATGTTGTTCACCATATGCTATTAAAAAATGTTTTGTTCTCTTGTAGATATGACATACAAATGGGGGAGATATAGCATAAAGTGGATGTGGGATTTGTTATGGAATATGGAATCATTTTCTTAGTTTTACTTGGTGCCTATACATATTTTCAAATATTTTTATGCCATTTTTAAGGAGGGCAAATCATGCAGTTCATATGAGGATGGAAATATTTAGGATGAGTCAAGAAGATAAAAAGGTTTGTAATAATGCCTAATTTCTTTCCCCATTTTGTGGTTTTGAAACTTTGGCAACATATGTCACCCCCATTCTATGCCTTATAAAATTTGGGAGCCACATGAACTCAAAGACCTAATAAAAATATAGCCACATGAACATACAACAAGCTTTAGGTTCTTGCGACAAGTTCATGAACATATGTTACTTAAGATAATCAAATGTAGATAAAAACATTTTCTATCTAGCCAATTGGATTCACTTGCCTTGAAAAAAAGAGCCACCTTGGCATACCACCACCACACACACATTATAGCCATTCCCCTTACTTGGAGAAAATGAAATAAAAAACCTTGCCCATAACCAACATTTCTTTTGCGATGAATTTTTTCAACTCAATGATTATTTTTGGGGAACAAATGAAAAAAAAAGGTGCAAATTCCAAGAAAAATGCAAACAATAATAATTTAGCCAAAAACTTAATATCATAGATTTGAAAGGAAAAAGGCTACTCTTGATGAATAATTTTTTTACAATAATTTTAATAATTATAACCATTAATTCATAAACATTTCCAACATCACAGTTTCAAACTTATTTTAAAACTTTTGAACAATCTTTGAAATTATTATGAACATGTTATCCAATTTTTTTGAAAATTTTGATATAAATATTAATGATGTAATCGAGTTTTTTTTGGTGGTGAATTTCCATCATTTACAAACACAAAAAGACACCATCAACATGAACAAAATTCACAAATTTTTATTTTTTCAAAGGCCAAAATTTTGCAATGGGTTTGAAAACATATAACCAAAATTTAAAAGGATTTTGACAATTTTATATCTCCATATATGGTCTATAGGCAAAACATGGTTAAATGTTCTTATGGATGATTGTGAATAACACCAAAAATTTGAAAATAATAATAATATTATAAAAAATCATTGGTGCCACTATTGTGATTACCAGTTTTTAATTAATTCATTCATTTTTTTAAAGCAAGAATAACAAAAAACTTCTTCTCTAAATATTTAACATAAACTTGTCATAAAAAAACTTAAAATCAAATGAAAAATCATGGTAAATTATTTTTTTTAAAGTAGAAAAATCAAGATAATTAAAACATATAAATTTTAAAAAACATTTGACAAAGAAAAATTAATAAAAAGGTTTTAGCACGATTTTTTTCTCATACACCAATAGGAAACAACAATGGAAAAAAAAAAAGTATTTATTCTAGTGTTTTTTAATGTGGCATTATGAACATTCATAATAAAAAAACTTATTCATTATGTTTAAAAAAGGTAACAAAAAAACATACAATTTGTTTTATGTAAATGTACAAGAATTTAATATATTATAGTAAACCCCCTTTATAATCACCCCCATTTTAGTCACATTCTTGTTTGTGTCACATAATTTTTAATAACCATCCATTGTAGTAAGAAACACCATTATTTATAATCATTATCACATTCATTAGTAGCACAAAATATTTGCAAAATTTTTGTTATAAATGTGATTACAATGGGGGGGAAATCTAGGGTAAATATTAGGGTTTTGTAAAATGTAGTTTGGCATTGTTAATGTTGCTTTGTGTTCACGTTGTGCAAACTAACAACAATGAATCTAGTTAAAGAGGAATGTAGACCTAAAAAAAAAATGCAAACTCGCCAAGAAAGTTTTAAAAAATAATTAAAAAATAATAATTAACAAGCTAATAGTTAAGGAACTCAAACTCAATGTAAATTGTCACATTAAAAAAGGCAAAAATCACAACCTTCTTCAAGTCTAATAATGCATAATAAAGCTGAAAATAAATCATGTAAGAAATTTAACCAATTGGCACCTTTATTTTAGCTTAAAAGGGTTGTTTTGAATTTTTTTTTTTGCTTATAATCACAATCTTGTAAAGGTTTATATGGAATGTGACTATACACATTTAAATCACAATTTGTTAATGTTAGAAAAAAAGTGGTCACCAAAGGCATGATTATAAAAGGGGTATACTATACATGCATGTTTTACGTGCACATTAGAGTTTGCATGCATGAACATCTTGATTTAATCATTAACCCATTAAAACATAAATGGGAAACCTACCAAGTTTTTATACATCCATCCCAAGAAATTATGATGAGTGCTAAATGTAATTCATGAATAATGGATTTAACACATCCAAAGTGAACTATTCAACTCATGTGCAGATGTTAATAGTTCAAAATATGGGAAAAAATGCATCAACCCATTTCAATTTAAATAAGAACCATTAAGTTGTTCATGTTTCAATATATAATAATAAGTGTAATATGCAACATTGGAATAATGGTTTCAATAGGTTTAAAGTGGATGATTCAACACATACATACATACATGTTGATAGTTTTAAAAACATGAAAAAACTCAATAAACCATTTCAATATAATTGCAAAACATTGAGTTGCATGTGTTTCAATATATTGTAATAGGTGCAAATTGCAACTTGTGAGTAATAATTTTAACACATTAAAAATTAATGGTTCAATTCATGTACACATTGTTGAAAGTTGAAAAGATTTTTAAAAAATCACTAATTCATTCTAATATAAATGTGAGGTTTTGAATTATTCCATGTATTTAATAAATTATAATAAGTGTAAAATAGAATTCACTAACAATGGTTTGAACATGTTAAAAGTGGAATTGTTCAACTTATGTACCATGATGATGGTTGAAGAAATACAAAAAAAACATCAACTCATTATAATGCATTGTGCAAATAATGTTAAAGGTTACCCCAATTTTTGTGTCAATAATTTGAAATTATTTTTAAAAAAAAGGTTCAAATTATACCCATATATGAACAATGTGATGAATATTATAACTATAAACAATATTGATATTAATTAATGAACAAGCCCGTTACAAACTTAAAATGACCAAATGTGATTGAAATGTAATTGAATCAAATAATAGTCACAATGTGAAAGGATGGAAAAAGATAAGATTTCTTCTTGTGATGTAATTTCCTAACATGATTGTCTTTTGCCTCAATTACCCACATGTGATTTGACCTTAAAGGGCAATTTAAATGAGTGTTTAAAGATGAAGGTGCAACAAAATGGAATAATCTTATGAGTCAAGAGCCATAAATTGGACCTAAAGCCTTTAGGTGAGGATCTAGGACCAATTCAAACCAATTTAAAGTGGCATTTACATGGCATCATTTTGAAAGGAAATTCAATTGGTCCATACCAAAAAATGAAGTTAAAAGGAAAACTCATGGTTGGAAAACCAAAATATAAATTAGGCTTCAATGTTGTTTTTTTCATTGTTTTTTGTTGTTTCTCATTTGTTTTTGAAGTTCAAATCTATGCAAGAATGGAAGACATTTTGTGGATTGAAAACATTGTTGAAAACACACCCACCATTTACATTTTGAGCACATGTAATGTTGACATGGTTGGATTTGTAGATTCACCTAAGGTTGTTGCTTGAAGGAACACATTTTAAACCTTTGCATGTGGACAAAATGAAAGTGTTTTAGAAATGAAGATAGAACGTTTCTATCATGGAGGATTGAACTAGTGCCCATTTTCACAAGTTGAAATAGCTTTTGATTCACAATAAATTTTTAAATCAACTCTCTTTCCCCAAAGTAAAACAACAAAGATGAATGTGATTGTAGTTATGATGCAAAAGGAAGATGAAGAAAGTGAAAAAGTTGGAAAAAATTGGGGGCAAATGATAAAATAATGCATTTAATTATGAGAAGAAATGTAGCTTGATTTTGACCCAAAAAATGTGAAGAAATGATAAATTCCAATTTACATAAAACTCTAATTATGCTTTTTATGATAATTTTTTTGAAAAGATTTTTTTTTTTTCAGATCTAAAACTTGGATGGAGTGATATTTTTTTGAAATAAAAATAAGTAGGAAAATAATAATGACTTGATACATTACCATAGTTTAAAACAAAGACCACCAATATTTTATCCCTATGTTCATCCATTGTGTGTGTATAAATAAAAGCAAGAAAAATAACAGGAAAATTTTAAAAAGTCAACTTAATCCTTTCACATGTGAATCTCATTTTTTACCAATTGGACCTTATCCGCCTTTAGACACACTATACTTTAGACACTTATTGTACTTTTTTTATAAAAAAATTTAATGTGAAGAAAGGTCCAATTCAAGAATTCAATTTGTTTCAATTTGTGTCAAATTGGTCCCTGAGATTTTGGACCTTGGACCATCATCTAAAGCGGCTCTAAATGAATTCTGCACATGTTCCTAATAAAAAGAAAAAGATACATGTTTAGTGGGGGCTTTTGGCTATGCTCTCACAAAGCTAGACTTTGGTGATTTATTGTTATAGAATAAAAAGGAAGCAATGTAAGAAATAATTTATTGAAGATGGGCAACCAAAGTCTTGACCAATGTTGGGTGGTTCTTTGATATTGTTATACCTAACATCAGGTCTTGGAGTTTTTGAAAAAAAATTGAAATCGAAGATCAGACAGTTTTGAGGATTTAGAAAAGTTTCAAGGGGTTCTGATTTCTTGAAAAGATTCAAAGAATTGACAGGTTTCCTGAAAAAACCAGCAAAAGATCAACGATTAGGGTAGGTTTTTCCACCACATATTTGATGTTTTGAGCACCATGGGTCTTGAACACAACTGGTTCTTTAATTTTGTTGGGCAGGGACTATCACATTGGATCCAACTTTTGGAAGTTTTACCTTATAAAAACCGGTTTCACATTAGGTGAACTGGTTTCTTTGGTGAAAGTGTTTAGACTGTTTAGATTGGAGGGGATTTTTTTGGTGTTCAGAGTGTGGACACAGTAGGTAGATGTACAACATCTTATCTATTGGCAGGGCCAGTGTGTTCGGTTGTGATACCTCGTTGAGAATCCCCATTCAAATCCATGCAGCCAAACCCTCAGTGGTAAGTTCTTTCTTAAGAGAGAGAATCATTCACACTAGTCTTGACTTGCAAGCTAAAATTAGACAGCAAAGTTGCTTGTCAGTTGTGGGCCTTGGGTGCTTCCAAATTTCAAAATTATTTCTTTGGGACAAGCCAAGCTGATTGGCGCATCATAGAACAAATGTTTGAACATTTGAACACTTTAAATGATAAACAGAAACAATTAAAAGAATGTGACAATGTTGGCAATTTTAACCAAGGAACTACTTAGAGCATCTCCACCAACGCTCAGTATGTGACCCTGGAAATCTTAATTGAGGTTCATTGGCCTAGTCTTTGAGAGGCTTTGTCTAGGCTGTGACTTGGGGAAGGTAGAGGATGAAAAGCACTTACTCCTTGCCTCCAAATAGACAGAAAGTTAGCGAACGCTTTTGTTCGGCCCTACCCCTCACCCACACGAGCACTCTTGCTAAGCTCATGCAGACTATAAACACGGTCACCATGGCCAAGTTTGTGGCATGCTACCATTACCAGAGGACAATTTGTCCTCCATGATCTACCTTTTGTCTAATGGATTCTATGGTCCCAAACGGATGTAAAATTGTAAATAGTAAGCACTAGAAAATAAAAATAAAAAATTCAAAAATTGTCCCAAATGTTCTGGTCAAAAACCAACAAAATTTGTCCTCATCAAAAACGCGGTTTCCTGTGGGTGTCATATTCTGACACGCTTTCAGCGCGTTTTCTTAAGCGACCCACTAGACGGACCGCCACCCACTGGCTCCACTTGTAGTATAGTCAGTTCCACGTGCAAAGTGAATCGACGGTGGAAGACGCTCTTGAGATGAGAATCGACTGTAGGAAGAAAACCACGTTTTTGGAACCTCAGGGAGGCCCTGTCAGAACAACCCAGTACTGACGGAGCCGGACTGGGTTTAGGTGGAACCGGTACGCGCACAGGGCAAGCTGCGACCCAAGGAGCTTCGAGGAAGTCGCACTTCCGGTCGCGAAGATCGCGTACGATTGTACGGCGAAATTGTGGTGAAATTCGTCGGTCTGGGAAATTCAGCTGATCTGAAGTAGAAAGAAAATCTTGGATCGTTGCAAACCCATCAATCCATTTCTTCGTGTTTTGCGTTACTCAATATTTCGAGAGCACAAGCTGCTGGGACAGAATCGGTCTGTTGTTTTGTTTTTGTTAGTGTGGAGTTTCATCATCGGTTTGTGTGTGTGTTTAGGAACTTTGGAGTTGCAGTAACTCCGCCTCAGTTTTGCAAGTCCGATCCAAAAACTCTAGACCTTGGAAGCAGCAGCGGGACATTAGATCATGGAACGAGCGTATCCGCCAGGTGGGGAAAATCCATCTTGGGGTGAAGTACCTGAAAAGAAGCAGCAGCAGCAGCAGCAGCAACAGAAGCCGCCTGCCATGTCCCAGCCAACTGATCAGTACTACACCTCGTCCCCAAAGAGTGGCGCTTGGCAAACGGGCATATGGGGTTGCTGTTCGGATATGGACTCTTGTGAGTGAACGTCTCTTTTTTCTCGAATCTCCATCGCTTCTCTTCCTCAACTTCGAGAGCAACAGAATCTTACGATGATGTTCATTTGTATTCCCACATGATCAAAGGGCAAGATCACGACATAGCCGGGCGATGTGCTAAACACACCCAATTACCAAAGATGCTAAAGCTTTGATGATCCGTTTGTGGCTGCAGATTGTTGGGCTTGTTGGTGTCCGTGTGTACAATTTGGGCGCAATTTTGAGATCATTGAGGAGGGCAATACAAGTAAGTATGCACGGATGGATAGGTCGCCCCTGAGCACCCACCCAATTCCAATTTTTGTGTGGATTCTTCAGATTTATGTTCCTCTCCGGCCAGTACTTGACCAGTGGAGAGGAATTCAGACTTGATTCATGATGCGCAGCAGCTTGAAATTTATTTGCGTGGGTGGGTTGGGTTGGATTTGTGAACTACTGTTTACTAGGTTGTTTGTTTGGCGGTGGGATCTTTTACTGCATACATCAGCACGGTTGCTGTGGCGCCATGTACAGCTGCGGGTACCGACGAAAACTGCGGCTCAAGTACGGTCTACCAGAGCGACCATGCGACGACTACTGCACCGAGTGCTGCTGCCTCCCATGCTCTCTAGCTCAGCAGACCAGAGAGCTTAAGAGTCGCGGCGTCGATGCCAAACTCGGTAAAAGAAAACATACCCTAAACCCTTCAAATTACAAACACCCTCTCTGCTTTCTTTCTCTGCTTTTAGAAAGGAATTCTCTTTTGGGTTTCTTTTTCTTTTTTGGAAGGTGGATGCAAAAGGCTCATACAGCAGTGCCTTCCCCTTCCTAACAAGGGGTGTGTCACACTCTGGCCTTGCCATTTACATTGAAAATTTTCTTAAGGCAAACGAAGAATAATGGAAACTCAAATATTTCACCATAGCAAAAATATAGTAATCTTCAAAAACATCCTCTAAAACAAACCAAAATCCTTCAAGATATCATAACTTTATAACTAATCTCAAGTAATTTTCAACACGACAAAATATCATCTTTCAAAAATTCTCATATAAAAATAGACCTATTGTCTAGGGGCCAAAATCCATCAAGCTACTATACTCTATAATGAATCTAAACACAATAATATCATTGCCTTAGCAGGCCAACAAAATGAGGTGATCTGATGACTCAGATCACCTTAGGCCATGACCCTAGGCCTGTCCTATTTGTTGATCATCAGATCTGCAAACCAAAAAGGACTGAACAGCCTTCATGAGTCCCACCCCTCAAATCTCAAAAATTATCTTCAAGAATCATCATTTTGCAACAGACCTCCATGGTAAAAGCTAACACTTGCTTCTTGTATGAATGATTATAGGGTGGCAGTGGGAACCAAACAGAGAAGCATATCTTAATAGTGTTCCTCAGGGTCCAATGATGCAGAGATAACAAGCAAATCATTGTCACATAATTAGTAGTTGATTGTAGGGAGCATCTCGCTTATGTGTTACCACACAATTGGACGTTAGCTCAAAAATTTTATATCACATTATGCTGCTCCAACACCTTCTTGGATGTTCCTTTTTGGCTGAATCTCATAACCTACCCTCTCGTGTGTCCAGTAACCAGTATAGCCAGTGCTCCTGGATGATTGACTATGTCCAGTAACCAGCACCATTTCACTGGTTACCCTGTCCATATTAGCCTTGCCAATCATCATAGGTTCAAACCAGCAACACCAGTTTAAAAGGAATTGTTCCCTAAATGTTCACAGAAAAATGGAACTCACATTTCACAATATGAAATGTTGTATTATTTCTCATATTGTGAAATCAATATGATATTTCACAATATATATTACACCTAGTGAACATTGTTCAAAATGTGGGACCAAATGAAAACTTCATTTGGAATTTTTTCTCGCTTGCATGCATAAAATTACATGCATAGGAATTAATGTAGTCTCCGAATGATAAAATGTACCACTACAAGAGAATGTGTTCTATTCGTGTGGCAATAAAAAAAATGACGGCTCAAGACGGATGTATGAGGTAAATGTTGTGATTTCATCCATTACAATGCAAAATATATGGTGTTTATTGTGGCATATTAACATTTCTTGTAGTGTTGCCACTCAAGTTCAAATATGTTAAATAACTCCCCAAAAAAGAAATAAAAAATATATTATTTGAGAAACCAAGGTATCAAACTCATAACCTCATGCAAGCTAATAAGGCCTACTTTAGACCATGAATCAGGGTCAAAAAATCTTGGGGTCATGGGAAATTTGAGCACTCTTTGGCT
>Ga0116227_10006390_pt1 | contig 23907 bp, 14 predicted proteins | sample S1TSphgellanicum_FD_89693 | JGI IMG/M metagenome (GOLD analysis project Ga0116227, IMG submission 89693) | Host-associated microbial communities from peat moss isolated from Minnesota, USA - S1T2_Fb - Sphagnum magellanicum MG | ecosystem: Host-associated > Plants > Peat moss > Unclassified...
AGTTTAAGCCGCTCACCAAAACAGATTACTTTATTGTTGAATCCAACATCACCAGAGTACCTATTATTGATATCAACTGGCTGGGGCCCGATACACGTACAGATATCCCGGCAACTTATGCGGCCGATGTTTTTTCGTTCATTCTGAATCAAAACGCATCTAAACTGACTAAAGCCTTAACACAATCGGGTTTGGCGCTGCAAGTGAATATTGGCTATTTAACTCTAAAACATGTTGGACCAATATCGCTTATCGTGATCCCAAATCCTGATAAAGTAAAGGAATGTATGGCCGAGGTTAAAAGGCAGATAGCCATGTTTGATAGTCCGGACTACATCACTGATGACCAGATAGAAACTGCCAAGCGTAAGCTGGAGATCAAGCAGCAGGAGGAAGAAGAGGTGACGTCGGATTTTGTGCAGGTACTGTCGTTTTGGTGGGCATCGGCATCTGTTGATTATTTTACTACCTATAACGATAACCTGAAAAAAGTGACCAGGGCCGATCTGAAGCGGTATGTAGATAAATACATTAAAGGCAAACCATACTGCGCGGGTTTAATGGTTACACCAGCCATGCGAACAGAAATGAAACCCGAACAATTTTTTACCGCTCAACAATAAGCATTTATATGAAACGTATTTTTTTAACCATCATATTTTCGGTTACCTGTATGGCTGTGCTTTTGGCGCAGGCGCCAACCACATCGTTTGATGTTGATGGCATTAAGGTAATATTTAAGCCTACGGTAAAAAACATGGTAAGCGTGCGGGTTTATTTTAGAGGCGGAGTAAACAATTACCCCGCTAAGCAGGCCGGTATTGAGCGCATGACATTGGGTGCGCTTTTGCAATGCGGAACCACCAAGCATGCCGCCAATGATTTTAAAGATATAGCCGATTATTACAATGTTGATTTTGGCGCTGCCGCGGAATACGATTTCAGCGATATTGAGATGAGTTGTATCTCTAAATATTTTGATAAGGGCTGGGAGTTATTAGCCGAAGCCATTAACCATCCCATTTTTGATGCGAATGAGGTGCAACTATTGAAGAATACTTTTTCATCGGCAGTGAAGCAATCGGAATCAAGTCCGGATAACCATGTGCAGCAATTGTTGATCAGAAATGCCTTCGCGGGAACAGTTTATGCTACTGACCCGGATGGTACCGAAGAAAGTATCAACAGCTTTACACCTGCCGATTTGAAAAGCTATTATAGCACCATGCTGAATAAAAACAAGATGTTTATTGTGATAGCGGGTAAATTAACCCAACAGGAGATCACCGAAAAGGTGAGGGCGGCGTTTGGCGCCATACCCGCAAGTCCTTACCACCCGGTAACTTTAACCGCGCCGGTATGGAACGATAACCATACGTTGGTTGAAGGCCGTAGTTTGGCAACCAATTATATTGCCGGCATTATGAATGCCCCGGTAATGACGAGCGCCGATTATGTTCCGTTTAAATTGGGGGTATCGGCGTTTAGCGGTACTTTGTTTTCGGTGTTGCGTACACAGCGTAATTTATCTTACGATCCGGATGCATCAACTACCAATTTGCTGATGCCTTATGCTACCATGAGTGTGAGCACTACCAGTGTTAACGAAGCGGTTACCCTGATGGTGACTGAATTGAACCGTATTAAGGGGTTGAACATCAGTAAAAAAGGAGTGGAGCAAATGAAGAGCAGTTTTATAACTTCTAATTATATGAAACTGCAAAGTTCATCGGCCATAACGGGTAATTTGGGTGTGGCCGAGGTAATGGGCGGCTGGAGCTATTTTGAAAATTTACCGGCCATGCTTGATCAGATCACATCGGACCAGATCACAAAGGCCATGCAAAAATATTTGGTTGGTGTAAGATGGGCTTATTTGGGTGATGTTGATGGAGCTAAACAGGCCGAGGAGGCGTTTAGGTTGATGGTTAGGTAGGAAGTGTTGATTAGTTGGTTGGTTGATTAGTTGATTGGATTTCAACCGTGTTGGTAGCGTACCTATGGCACGCAAATGCATGGTCTTATGTGTTTCTACCAACCTTTTGCCCCTCTGGGGCATTCTTAAAGCTTACATAGTGATTAAACAGAGTGATTTGTATAAGGGTGATCAGGTTTCTCTTATAGTTAAATTTCCGATAATTTAAAGGTATCCTTAACGCGGATGCCTTTTTCTGTTTGTTGCAGAGTGCAGCATTCGTTAACCGGATCGTGCTCTAAAAAAAGGATAAAATCTTTTTCAACCGCTTCGCCGAAGAAGGCTTTGCGTTCGCTCATGGTTTTGAGCGGGAACATGTCGTATGCCATTACGTAGGGAATGGGCAGGTGACCTACTGATGGCAGCAGATCGGCCATGTAGAGGATGGTTTTATCCTTATAGTAGATCTGCGGGAGCATCATGGCATCGGTATGGCCATAGGCAAAACGCACTACAATGTTTTTGGTGAATTGTACGCCATCAGTAACTTCTACAAACTTAAGCTTGCCGCTTTCCTGAATGGGGAGAATGTTTTCTTTCAGGAAGGATGCTTTTTCGCGCTCGTTGGGATATACGGCCCAGTTCCAATGTTGCTCGTTACTCCAATAGGTGGCGTTTTTAAAAGCCGGTACTAATTGATCGCCTTCGCGGATGATGGAGCCGCCGCAATGATCAAAATGTAAATGGGTTAAAAATACATCGGTAATATCATCGCTGCTAAAGCCATGTTTGGCTAATGATGATTGTAGGGTATCATCGCCATGTAAATGGTAATGGCTTAAAAACTTTTCGTCCTGCTTGTCGCCAATGCCGTTATCAACTAATATCAATCTGTCTTCATCCTGTATCAGCAGGCAACGCATGGCCCAGGTGCACAGGTTTTTATCATCGGCAGGGTTTGTTTTTTGCCATAGTGATTTGGGTACCACGCCAAACATGGCGCCGCCATCTAATTTGAAAAAGCCGGTTTCTATTGAGTAGAGTTTCATAGGAAGTCAAAAGTAAAAATTCAAAATTAAAAAAAGACTTAAGATGCGGTTAACTAAAAAGGGTTGGCTCAAATATTGAACCAACCCTTTTTTATTTTTGACTTTTTAATTTTTCTTACAAATGTATTACCTCACCATATGCATCGGCGGCAGCTTCCATTACAGCTTCGCTCATGGTTGGGTGTGGGTGGATCGATTTGATGATCTCCATACCGGTTGCTTCCAGCTTGCGGGCGGTTACTACTTCGGCAATCATTTCGGTAACGTTCATGCCTATCATGTGAGCGCCTAAGAACTCGCCGTATTTGGCATCGAAAATTACTTTCACAAAACCATCCTTTGCACCAGCGGCACTTGCTTTACCTGATGCCGAGAATGGGAATTTACCTACTTTGATTTCGTAACCAGCTTCTTTAGCCGCTTTTTCGGTATAACCTACTGATGCAACTTCGGGTGAGCAATAGGTACAACCCGGGATGTTGTTGTAGTTAATAGGTTCAGGGTGATGACCTGCGATCTTTTCTACGCAAGTGATACCTTCGGCAGATGCTACGTGAGCCAGTGCCTGACCTTTAACGATGTCACCGATAGCATAAATACCATCAACGTTGGTTTTATAATAATCGTCAACCAAAACTTTGCCTTTATCGGTTTTAACACCGGCCTCTTCCAGACCGATACCTTCAAGGTTGGTAGAGATACCTACGGCAGAAAGTACTACATCGCACTCCAATACCAAGATATCACCATTTGGTGATTTAACGTTTACCTTACAACCTGCGCCTGATGTATCAACAGATTCAACAACAGAGCTGGTCATGATGTTGATACCTTGTTTTTTTAAGCTGCGGGCCAATTGCTTTGAAACATCTTCATCCTCTAAAGGAACAATGTTATCTAAAAACTCAACCACGGTAACTTTAGTACCTATTGAGTTGTAGAAATAAGCGAATTCGATACCGATAGCGCCAGAACCTACAACGATCATGGATTCAGGTTTTTCTGGCAATACCATAGCCTGGCGGTAACCTATCACCTTTTTACCATCTTGTTTTAAGTTAGGCAATTCGCGTGAGCGGCCACCTGTAGCTACTATAATATGTTTGGCAGTGTGTTCAACTTCGGTACCATCGTTCAGTTTAACTGTAACGGCGCCTTTTCCTTTTAATTTACCAAAGCCCATGATCACGTCGATCTTGTTCTTTTTCATCAAAAACTGAACACCTTTGCTCATGCCATCGGCAACGCCACGGCTGCGGCGAATAACCGAATCAAAATCAACTATACCTGCGGTAGGGATACGGATACCATAATCGGCAGCGTGGTTTACATATTCAAAAACCTGTGCACTTTTTAACAATGCCTTTGTTGGGATACAGCCCCAGTTTAAACAAATACCACCTAAAGATTCTTTTTCAATAATGGCAGTTTTTAAACCCAACTGGGATGCTCTTATCGCGGCAACGTAGCCTCCGGGGCCACTACCGATAACAATCAGATCATAATTCATATTATTCTATCGTTTTTGCAATTTGTGCCAAAGCTAAATAAAAACACGGATATGAAAAACACAGGTTTATTATACTGGTGTAATTTATTGAGGTTTTAACATTTGTTGGCAATAAATAAGTTAATGTAAATTATATGGCCCGATGTACATGATTTTTAACTTGATTTTAATGTTGAAACGAGTTTTTACCATGATTTGATTTAAAATCAAATAATATTGATAAAATAGCCCGAATTTGCAGTATTTATCCAAAAAACTGTTTTGGTTCAATGCGAATTTTTGTGTATTTGGGTAGTGAAGTTGTCTTTTTTTCAACAAAAGTTCGTTTTATCTTGCCATATTGTAAAATATGTGGAGAAATATGAATGTATTGTTAACATTAACTTAACAATAGCTAATACCATACTATCTATATTTGCAACAATTACTGATTTTCATTTTTAAACTAAACAAGCAAGTATGAGGAAGTTTTTACTTTTATGTTTTGTGTTTGTTGCCACATCGTTAGCAAGTGTACGCTTGCTGGCACAAGGTGTAACTACGGCAGCATTACACGGTGTTGTTACCGATTCAAAGGGAGCAACCTTACCCGGAGCAACAATTGTTGTTACTCACGTGCCAACCGGAACAGTCTATTCGGCTGCAACCCGCGCAGATGGCCGTTACAATTTACCTAACTTAAGAGTAGGTGGACCGTACACTATTAAGATCTCTTTTATAGGTTTTAAAGATTACGTACAAGAAGGTATAACACTTTCTATTGGTCAGGATCAAAACTTTGGTGCTAAACTTGTTGATAACTCATCGTTATTAGCCGAAGTAAAAGTTGTTGGCGCAGGTGGCAAGGTGATCAACTCATCACGCACAGGTGCTAAAGAAACTGTTACCCGCGCACAAATTGACGCGTTACCAACATTGAACCGCTCTTTACAGGATTTCACTAAACTTACTCCATCAGCTAATGGTTTAAGCTTTGGTGGCCGTGCAAGTACTTACAACAACATTACTGTTGATGGTGCTTTATTTAACAATTCATTTGGTTTATCAGGAACTTTAGGTGGCCAGACCAGTTCACAACCAATCTCTTTGGACGCGATTGACCAGATCCAGGTTGATATTGCACCTTTTGACGTTCGTCAGGGTAACTTCACCGGTGCTGGTGTTAACACGGTTGTAAAATCGGGTACCAACGAAGTTAAAGCTACCGTTTACGATTACATCCGTAACGTAAGCTTAACCGGTTACCAGGCTGGTAATACAGGTATCGCGGTAGTTCCGTTTACTTACCGCCAAACAGGTGCATCTATTGGTGCTCCAATCATTCCTAATAAATTATTCATCTTTGTATCAGGTGAGCAAGAGCGCATCAGCCAGCCAGCCAACACTATTGTTGCAAGTGAGGCAGGTGTTGCGGGTAGCAACGTATCGCAAGTAAAAAGAAGCGACCTTGATGGTTTAAAAGATTATTTACTTAACCCGGCAAAAGGTTATACTTATGATCCAGGATCGTACCAAGGCTTTACTTACCCTACTTACAGCGATAAGTTAACAGCTAAATTAGACTGGAACATTAATAAGAGTAACACTTTAAGTGCTAAATACTTTTACTTAAAATCATACAAAGATCAACCACCAAGCAGCAGCTCAACCGCGTTTGGTACTTCTACCCGTTTTGCAGGTACTAACAGCTTACCATTCTCGAGCGCTGGTTACCGTATCAACAACAACTTTAACATCGGTATTTTGGAGTTGAACAGCAAAATAAGCAATACCTTATCAAATAGGGCTACTGTAGGTTACTCTGCTTTACGCGATTACCGCGCATCATTAGGTGGCCAAGCTATCCCGATGGTTGATATTGGTAATGGTGTTACTACTGCTACCGGTGCTATTACATCAGCTCCAACCGCTGTTGCTACCTCATTTGGTTATGAGCAATTTACCGCAGGTAACTTATTAAGCTCAAACATCTGGCAGTTTTCTGATGACTTTACCATCTTCGCAGGTAAGCATGAGATCACTATTGGTACTAACGACCAGATCCAAAGCTACGTGAATGGTTTTGCTACACAATATAATGGTGTGTACGCATTCAACTCATTCAGTGATTTTGAAAACAACTTACCAGCACAATCTTATACTTTCCGTTATTCTGCTTTGCCTGATGGATCTTTCCCTTACGCAAAGATCAAAGGATCAACTTACAGCTTATACGTTCAGGATAAATTCCAGGTAACTGATAATTTGAAAGTAACTTACGGTTTACGTGCTGATTATAACAGCTTCCCTACTAATTTACAGGCAAACAGCAATGTACCTCCATTAACTTTCCAAGGTGGTGTACATGTTGATCCATCTAAATTACCATCAAACAAAGTGGCTTTATCACCACGTTTAGGTTTCAACTGGGATGTTAAAGGTGACCAATCAACTCAATTACGTGGAGGTACCGGTTTATTTAGCGGTGCTGTACCATTCGTATGGATCTCTAACCAGGCATCGAATAACGGTGTGTTGTTCGGTTCTTACACTATTACCAAACCAGCAACAGGAACTATCGATCCAAGGTTAACATTCAATCCTAACGTTGATGCTAACCGCCCAGTTGCAGGATCGGCCGCTGCAAATACATCATATGAGTTAGATGTTGCTGACCCGAACCTGAAATTGCCAAAAATCTGGAGAACTAACTTAGCTATCGATCAAAAGTTACCTGGTGGTTTCATCGGAACTATCGAAGCTGCGTATTCAAAAGATATCAACGCTATCTATCACCAAAACTTAGTACTGTCTGATGCTTACACAACCCTTCCGGGTGCCGAAGGTCAGATCCGTTATGCAACACCTAATACAACTCCAGGCCCTAACGGTACTGGTACTGCAACTGCTGCTAACCCTAAAGTTACAGCTTTGTATTACATGACTAATACCAGCAACGGTTACTCATACTTTGTTACCGGCCAGTTACAGAAAAACTTTAACAACGGTTTGTATGCTAACGTAGCTTATACCTACAGCCAATCAAAAGATGTGAACGATGGTGGTTCAACCGCGAGCACTATCTGGGGTACACGTTTTGTATCGGGCAACCCGAATGCTGATAATACTTCAAACAGCTCATTTGTACAGCCTAACCGTATCATAGCATCTGTTGCTTACCGTAAAGAGTATGCTAAAAACTTTGCAACATCTGTTGGTTTGACTATGGAGAGCGCTAACAACGGTTCTATTTCGTACACAACCAGTGGCGACCCTAACAACGATGGTGGTAGCAACGATTTGATGTATATCCCTGCAAGCGCGAGCGATATCACTTTAGTACCGGATGGTGCTACTGATACCCGTACTGCTGCTCAGCAATATGCTCAATTAAGCAATTTCATTAACCAAGATCCATACTTGAGCCGTCACAAAGGTCAGTTTGCTGAAAGAAATGGTGCTATTATGCCTTATTTCCAAACATTTAACTTAAATCTTACTCAAGATTTTTATGTTAAATCTGGTAAAACTAAAAACACCATTCGTGTTAGTTTAGATATCATTAACTTGGGTAACTTCCTTGACAAAAACTGGGGCTTACAACAAGTATCTGCTATCAACGGTGCAACAACTGCAATCCTTGGTAACAGCGGATCGGTACCGGCCTTGAAATTTAAAGGTTTAGATGCGAGCGGAAAGGCAACATACTCTTTCCCATTATTGGATGCTGCTAACAACATCCCAATTACAAGCTCATACAAATTCGATTCAAGTCAGTTTTCACGCTGGCAAGCTCAGTTAGGTATCCGTTATATATTTAACTAATTCCCTAACGAATAAAAATAGTAAAGCCGCTCCAGGATATCCGGAGCGGCTTTTTTTGTGGTTATGTTTTGGGTTAGTGATTGAGTAGTGCACCTACGGCGCACAAGAATTTGATATATAGAATTGCTACCGAGGTATTGCCCCTGCTGGGGCAGATTGTGAAAGAGGAGCATAGCCATTGAGTAGTGCACCTACGGTGCACAGAAATTTGATATATGGAATTGCTACCGACCTTTAGCACCGCTGGGGCTGATTCACAAACCTTATTACTAGGTTTAAATTATACCGTGTAATATTCCGCCCTTAGCGCCAAGCTGATCAACTCTGGCTTCGGTAGCTGCATCTTTGATTAATGGTGGAGCATGGTGTGGTTTAATGCGAGCATCGATGATAAGCGGCCCTTTACACCCCCAGTGTTTATGCTGGGTAAAGCTGTTGATGCCATGTATATCGTGGGATGGATTGCTACGGGTAAAGGTTACCCATACCAGGTTGTTTACGTTTTGCGACGTAAAGCCGGCATCATCACAAAGGATGATCAACGGCAGGTTATCTAAATCTTCGTTTTTGAGATGATCGTTTAGGATATCTATTTCACGCTGTGTTTCGCTTTCGCTGATGTAGGCAGGGGCCTCTATAGCTAAAATTCCCGGTAAGGCTATTTTGAAATTATGGAATGGCCGTGGTAAGCTGAAAGTAGGTGGTAGCTCTGTCCACAATTTTCTTTTTACCTCACCAGCAACTGTTATGGCTACTTTACTGCCGGAGTTTAAATCACTGCCGCTATAATCTAAAGTATCGATGGTGGTTTTGGTGTGGAAGTGCAGATCGCGGGTTAGATCGATACGTTCCAGCATGTGTTTCATAAATTTAGCTATATCATGAACGTGAAGGGAAGGGTCGTCCTCGTGAGCGCAAATGAACAGGTACTTGGCCAGGCTGAGCTGGTTACTGCCCAGGATGTGATTGGCTATGGTTAGTATTTCTTGCGGTTTGCGGCCGCTTAGGTATGGCGTGTAACGTTCACTGCCGATGGCGAATAGAAGCGGGTGTACACCTGCGGCATCAACGGCGTTGATCTCGCGCAGGCCTGGGATCTCTTTGGGGATAGCAGAACCAGTGATCTCGTGAATTAGTGCGCCGAAGCTGGTATCCTCTTGTGGCGGACGCCCTACTACAGTGAAACTCCAGATGGGATTTTTTTTGTGATATACCCGGTTCACCTTCATTAAAGGGAAAGGGTGTGTTAGGCTGTAATAACCCAGGTGATCGCCAAAAGGGCCCTCAGGTTTGTTTTGTTGGAGCATTACTGTGCCGGTTATTACAAAGTCGGCATCGGCAGATATGCAGAAACCTTCGTCATCATAATAATAACGGAACCGGCGATTGCCTAATGCCCCGGCGAATGTCATTTCGGATAAACCTTCGGGTAATGGCATTACTGCGGCTAAAGGGTGCGATGGCGGTCCGCCTACAAAGATGCTCACCTTTAAAGGCTGGCCTTTGGCGTTGGCCTTGGTTTGGTGTACACCTATGCCGCGGTGAAGTTGATAATGCAGACCTATTTCCTGATCCTGAATATAATTGTTACCGCCTAACTGGATGCGGTACATGCCGAGGTTGGCGTTCATGATGCCGGGTTTATCGGCATCTTCGGTATAAACCTGCGGCATGGTAACGAATGGCCCGCCATCCATTGGCCAGTTCACAATTTGTGGAAGCTCAGATATTTGCGTACGCCCAAAGTTGATTGGCGCTCCTTTTCCGGTTTTCATGGGTAAAGCGGATAAGGCGGTGGCTGCTATATTTAAATATTGGAACGGGTGTTTGATGGCTTTGATGGGATCACCTTTAATATCAACCAGGGTTTTGATCTTGTCCAGCGTATCGCGGAACATAAATTTTGACCTGTCTAAAGTCCCGAAAAGGTTAGATACTGCTGGGAATTTACTGCCTTTAATGTTCTCGAATAGTAGCGCCGGGCCTTCATTTTCAAAAACACGAAGGTGGATGGCTGCCATTTCGAGATAGGGATCCACCTCATCTTTTATACGAATGAGGTGACCGTGTTGTTCGAGATCGGTAATGCAGGCTTGTAAACTTTTATAACCCATTTGTGGCAGTGGTAATTAAGTTCCGAAGTTAAAACTAAAAAGGTTTAGAAGGAATAAATCGTTTAATTATGAATAATTGGTGATATTTAAGGTGCAGGTCTAATTCTATGGAAATATTCAAGAACTTTTTTAAATCGGAATCCATTGGCGGGGTGATTTTGATAGGCTGCATTTTTTTGTCGCTTATTATTGCCAATTCTCCGTTGGGTGAGGGATTTAATCATTTGTTGTTGGCTACAGCCGGGTTTGAAAATGAAACTATCCATTTAAAATTTACGACCACAGCCTGGGTTAACGATGGCTTGATGGCTGTATTTTTTTTACTGGTAGGGTTGGAGATCAAACGCGAACTGGTGATGGGGGAACTATCATCTATCAAACAGGCATCGCTGCCTATTGTGGCCGCTATTGGCGGGATGCTGGTTCCAGCTTTGATGTACGCAAGTATCAATCTCAATTCAAAAACAGCATCAGGCTGGGGGATACCTATGGCTACGGATATTGCTTTCGCGCTGGCTGTGCTATCTTTTTTAGGAGATAAGATACCAGGAAGTTTACGGGTATTTTTAACGGCCCTGGCTATTGTTGATGACCTGGGCGCTATTATTGTAATAGCCGTGTTTTACACTGCCGAAATGCATTTAACTTATTTGCTGTTAGCGGCCGTAGTATTTACCGGACAGATGTTGCTGAATAGGTTTAAAGTGCAGGGTTTGTTTTGGTACCTGGTATTAGGTGTGTTGCTGTGGTACTTTATACATGGCGCGGGCATTGAAGCTACTATTGCAGGCGTGTTAACGGCATTGACTATCCCTGTTATAGGTGAAAATTCGCCATTGGAAAAGTTGGAGCATGCGTTAACTAAGCCTGTGAACTTTATAATCGTACCCGTTTTTGCCATTGTGAATACCTGTATCCGATTTGAGCCTGGTATGGTGAGCGCTTTTACAGCACCATTGGGTTTGGGTATTTTAGCGGGCTTGCTGTTGGGTAAACCTATCGGGATAGCTGTATCATCGTGGATGGCAGTTAAATTTAAGCTGGCTGCTTTGCCTCAGGGTGCAACTTGGTTACAAATTATTGGGGTTGGTGTTTTAGGTGGGATAGGATTTACGATGTCGATATTTATTGCGTTATTATCATTTAGTGATCCGGTTTACCGGGACGATGCCAAGTTTGTTATTTTGTGTACATCGGTTGCAGCAGGAGTTTGTGGGTATTTGGTGTTGAGTTTTGCTCGGGGAGATTTGTTGGTGAAGAGTAGTCCCGCTGGGATATGAAATCTTTTTGGTGGGTTTTTCTACAAAGCTGTAGCCCCTATGGGCATATTGGCTTGGTGATTAGACATAGCGAAGGACACACCCCTCCATGCCCTCTCAAGAGGAGAACGGCACTTGGCCTTTGCTTTTTATGTAGTGAACTAAGTTTATCAATTATAAACAAACTCACCGTATTCTGACGTAATGGTTACCTGCTTTTTATCGGCTGCTTCTACATGGCCAATTATCTGGGCATCTATTCCAAAGCTTTTTGATATGGCGATCAGATCGGCAGCAATAACTTCGGGAACGTAAAGCTCCATACGGTGGCCCATGTTGAATACTTTATACATTTCTTGCCAGCTAGTTTGCGATTCTTGCTGGATGAGCTTGAATAGCGGTGGCGTGGCAAAAAGGTTGCTTTTGATGATGTGCAGATTATCTACAAAGTGCAGTACCTTGGTTTGCGCGCCGCCGCTGCAATGTACCATGCCGTTTATTTGTGCGCGGTATTTATCTAACATGGCTTTGATTACCGGGGCGTAGGTGCGGGTTGGTGAGAGTACTAATTTGCCAGCGGTTACGGTTTGGTTGTTACCGATATCGATCTGATCGGTCAGGTTTTTGGAGCCTGAGAATACCAGGTCGGATGGTACGGCAGGGTCGAAACTCTCGGGGTAATTATTAGCAATGTTTTTGTTGAATACATCATGACGGGCTGATGTTAATCCGTTTGAGCCCATGCCGCCATTGTATTCGGTTTCGTAGGTGGCTTGGCCGTATGAGGCGAGGCCTACGATTACGTCGCCCGGTTGAATGCGATCGTTTGAAATCACATCGGCGCGTTTCATGCGACAGGTTACGGTACTGTCTACTATAATGGTGCGTACCAGGTCGCCTACATCGGCAGTTTCGCCACCGGTTGAGTGGATGCCTATGCCTTGTGAGCGGAGCTCTTCTAAAATTTCTTCGGTACCGTTAATAATGGCGGCTATGATATCGCCATTGATGAGGTTTTTATTACGACCAATGGTTGATGATAACAGAATACCGTCTGTCGCGCCAACGCAAAGCAGATCGTCAAGATTCATGATGATGGCGTCCTGGGCTATTCCGCGCCATACTGAGATATCACCGGTTTCTTTCCAATAGGTATAGGCTAAGGATGATTTTGTTCCGGCGCCATCGGCATGCATAATGTTGCAATAGTCCGGGTCGTTACCTAAAATATCGGGGATAATTTTGCAGAAAGCTTTTGGGAAAATGCCTTTGTCGATTTTTTGAATGGCGCGGTGCACATCATCCTTTGAAGCGGATACACCACGCTGATCGTATCTTTGCGAAGAAACCATGGGGCAAATATAAGGTTTAGGCCGGGTTTTGTAATGCTGTTTTGGGAGAAATTGAGTATATTTGTGAGAAGGAGAATCAAGAGTCAGGATGTAGGAATCAGGACTTTGAAAATACCGAAGAATACCTAAGATTTGTTATTGGGGTTATTGGTGGTAGTTAATACATGGCGGATACGGCCTTTACGTATTATTCTTCGAGAGCCTCAGAATGACACCCAGCGCACTTAGGATAATACGTAAGAATACCTAAGATTTGTTATTGTAGTTACTAAAGCTATTGGGTACGCATTTAATTAAAGGTTAATCTTATTCATGTTAAAAGCGCAATAATCCTTAAATTGCGACCCTTCTACATTATTTACATCATACTATGTTAAAAACAGTTTTTACAGCGATAAATAACTGGCGACTTACCCGTAACGGGCAAAAGCACTTTTTGCTTTATGCCAGTGCGGTGGTGGGTTTGGTTGCCGGTTTGGCGGCTGTGCTTTTGAAGTATCTGGTCCATTTGATGGAAGATGTGAGTTTGAACATCTCCGGTCACTTGTTTCATATTCTATACATTTTTTTGCCGGCTGTGGGGATACTGCTTACCGTAGCTTATCAGCATCTGATCAACCGGGATAAAATGGAGAAGGGGATAGGCAGCGTTTTGGCGAACATCAAAACCAATAAGAGCAACATCGCTTTCAATAATATTTACTCGCATTTAATTACCAGTTCGCTTACGGTTGGGTTTGGTGGTTCGTCGGGTTTGGAAGCACCTATTGTTTGCACGGGATCGGCCATTGGATCTAACACCGGTCAGTTTTTTAGGTTGAGTCCGTTTGAGAAAACCGTTCTGCTGGCATCTGGTTCGGCAGCGGGTATTGCGGCGGTATTTAACAGCCCGATAGCCGGGGTGCTTTTCGCGATAGAGATACTGATAGGCGAGATCAGTATCCCAACCTTTATTCCTTTGTTAATAGCCAGCGCTACCGGGGTGGTTGTAGCTAAGGCTTTATACTCGCGCCAGTTGTTCCATTTGGTTACCGAGGGATGGGTAATGGCGGCTTTGCCATTTTATTTACTGCTTGGTTTGCTGAGTGGGTTTGTTACCGTATATATTGCCAAAGTTGGCGGTGGATTGGAGAAAGGTATATTTAAAAACTATAACCGATATGCGCGCGCTATTATTGGTGGCTTACTATTAGGCGGCTTGATATTAGTTTTTCCTCCATTGCTGGGCGAGGGTTATCATTATATGCAGGAGGTTTTGAATGGAAATATCGAAGCTTTAAAGGAGCAGTCAATGTTTCCGGACCTGTTATCGCATCCAATAGCCATGCTGTTATTTATTGCCTGCCTGGTTCTGGTTAAGATCATCGCCGCGGGTATTACTATAGGTTCGGGTGGTAATGGGGGTACATTCGCGCCATCCATGTTTACCGGGGCATTTCTGGGTTTGTTGGTTGCCTTCGGGATAAACCAAACAGGGCTGATCCATTTAAACACCAGTAACTTTATAGCGGTAGGTATGGCAGGCGCTATCAGCGGGGTAATGCATGCGCCTTTAACGGCGATATTTTTGATTGCCGAGATTACCGGTGGTTACATTTTGTTTATTCCGCTGATGATCGTTTCGTCAATATCCTATATTATATCTAGGGTTTATAGTCCGCATAATATGTATTGGCATCATTTGATCACAGAAAAGAATATCCACCCCAGTGGCGATCAAAGTATGTTGGATGCCATAAGTTTGAAAAGTATAGTGAATAATGATTTTGCAATTATTAACCGGGGCACAACACTTGCCGAATTATTTGATCTGGTTGCCAAAACTACAACAAGTATTTTCCCGGTGCTAAGTGTTGATGGGAAATTGGAAGGAATTGTGTTTTTGAGTGATGTGCGTAAATATATGTTTTCGCCGGGTGATGGCGTCAAACTTGTTGCAGATGTGATGACGATCCCACCAGTCATTATTAATTATAATGAATCGATAAGCTATGTAATGGGTTTATTTGATACATATGGCGTTTGGCACCTGCCGGTAGTTAAAGATGATGAATTTATTGGCTTTATCTCCAAAGCCGCCTTATTTGTGCGTTACCGGGAAGTAACGGTTAAGCAGCATAAAGAGGCGGATATATTTATGGCCAAAGGGTAACCTGTTTGTTATTCTATCAATACATGCTTTTTTCGGTTTTGCTATCCGGAGGTAAGGTGAACAGGTTATCGTTCAATGTTATGGCTTTAACTTCTGTAGCGATGCTTGTTAGGGTAAAGTTAGCATTGCTGATGATCATTTTTAGCGGTACGGCTTTGGCTTTTGCCAGGTAGGCATACCAATTGCCATACAGGTGCGAGGTATAGAGTTTAGGATCGACAGGCAGCTTGGCGCTGAAATAATATTTTTGGACGGTGCCATTAACCGAGTGCATAATTAACTCGTTGCACTTGTATCCCAATATGGTAACAACATCTTTATTGAGTGTTGTTCTATCTATCTGATCCTTGTTTACGGTAACATCTTCCCATAAAATGTTAGGGGAGTGGTTGATCTTATTATACAGCTTTTTTTGCTTGCTGATGTAGATCTGCCACAATATAAAGGAGCCGTTAGTTTCTGATTTGTAGTTTGCGCCTTTAATATAGTAGCTGTTGGTGCTCCCCATCATGGTGGTGTATTGCTTATCGGATATAGAAGGTGTTCGGCTTTTGTAGGTGTTTTGATAAACTACCTTACCCTCGAATGTTTGAGCGAATGTGAACAGTGTGCAGAATACGCAGAGGGTTGTAATTACGAAGGGTTTCATTAACAGGGTTTTATATGCCTTATACGAGTGGCATAAAAAAAGGTTAATGGTTATCTGCACAATAACCATAACCTTTAATATAAGTGGTTTATGTCGAATTATTTAATAAACAGTAACTCCCGGAATTTTGGTAAAGGCCATAAACTATCTTCAACCAATAGTTCCAGTTTATCAACATGGTAACGGATCGGGTCGAAAAAGCTTTTAACGGTTTCATCGTAAGCGATAGATTTTTCGCGAATATCCTCGATAGCGTTGGCTTTTTTGCGGGCATCCACCATAAGGCCAACGTTATCTTTAATAAAAGTAACATGGGTTGATATGCGTTTGATAAGATCAACCTGGGCAGCATAATGCTCTTCGCCCAAGCCGATATCTTTTAGGCCTTTTACGTTCTCTATCAGTTTGCTTTGATAGGTTATGGCAGCCGGAATGATCACGTTGCTTACCAACTCGCCCATTAAGCGGGCCTCGATCTGTAGTTTTTTGTAAAAGCTATCTAACAGAATCTCGTGGCGAGCCTCAGATTCGCGTTTGCTATATACGCCGGTATCTTCAAAAAGCTTCTCAACCTTTTCGGTGATCAGTACGTCAAGCGCTTTAGGTGTAGTTTTGATATTTGACAGACCACGGGTTTCGGCTTCCTTTTCCCACTCGATGCTGTAGCCGTTACCCTCAAACCGAATGGCTTTTGATTCTTTGATGTATTTTTTGATCACGGTAAGCAGGGCGATATCCTTTTTCTCACCTTTTTTGATCAGCTTATCAACCTCGATCTTGAACTTTTTGAGCTGATCGGCAACGATCAGGTTCAGGATAGTCATAGGGCTTGATGAATTGGCCGATGAGCCTACGGCACGCAGTTCAAACTTATTGCCGGTGAAGGCAAATGGTGAGGTACGGTTACGGTCGGTATTATCACGCAAGATTTGAGGAATTTTAGGGATTCCCTGCCATAGCAAAGAATCATCCTTAATTTTTTTGCTAATGCGTGATGTTTCGATCTCATCTAAAACATCGTTAAGTTGGCTGCCCAAAAAGATAGAGATAATAGCAGGCGGCGCTTCGTTGGCACCCAAACGGTGATCGTTGCTTACCGACGCGATAGATGCACGCAATAAATCGGCGTATTCATACACCGCTTTAATGGTGTTCACAAAAAAGGTGAGGAACATCAGGTTGTTTTTTGGCGTTTTACCTGGCGATAACAGGTTTTTGCCTGTATTGGTTATCATGCTCCAGTTGTTGTGCTTGCCCGAACCGTTGATGCCAGCGTAAGGTTTTTCGTGTAAAAGCACCTTAAAGTTATGGCGGCGGGCAACTTTATCCATTACATCCATTAAAAGCTGGTTGTGATCGATGGCCAGGTTGATTTCCTCATATATAGGTGCGCACTCGAATTGTGATGGTGCAACCTCGTTGTGGCGAGTTTTTAATGGGATGCCTAATTTTAAGGCTTCGGTTTCCATATCCAGCATAAAGGCGTACACGCGCTCGGGAATAGAACCAAAGTAATGATCTTCTAATTGCTGGCCCTTTGCAGATTCGTGACCAAATAAAGTACGGCCCGTTAAAAACAGATCGGGACGAGCATTGAATAAGGCTATGTCAACCAAAAAGTACTCCTGCTCAATACCTAAGGACGCGTTTACTTTTTCAACGCTTTTATCAAAATAGTTGCAAACATCAACAGCTGCTTTATCCAAAGCGCTTAATGCCTTTAATAAAGGAGCCTTGTAATCTAAAGCTTCGCCGGTGTAGGATACGAATACCGTTGGAATACATAAGGTTTTACCGGTATTGCTCTCTATAATAAAGGCTGGTGATGATGGATCCCAGGCGGTGTAACCACGGGCCTCGAAAGTGTTGCGGATGCCACCGTTAGGGAAGCTTGATGCATCAGGCTCTTGTTGTGCCAGCGCATCGCCAGAGAAACGCTCTATGGCTGCACCATCTGGTCCGGGTTCAAAAAAGGAATCGTGTTTTTCGGCAGTGGTACCGGTTAATGGTTGAAACCAGTGTGTATAATGTGTGGCGCCTTTGCTCATGGCCCAGGATTTCATGGCCGATGCTACCTGCTCTGCCATATCACGCGGAATAGGCTCACCAATTTCGATAGCGCTTACAATGCTTTGATAGGCATCTTTGGATAAATAGTCCATCATTTTCTTTTTATCGAAAACATTTGAACCAAAAAAATCCGAAATTTTAGCTCCGGATACCTTTACTTCCGGAATTGTGCGGGTTTGCACTGCTTGTAAGGCCTGAAATCTGATGTTTAACATAATTTTTAGCTTGGTTTAGAGCAATAATTCATCAAAAATATAAAACTCCTTATAATCTATGTGTTTTTCGGATAAAAAAAGGCGTAGCGTTTAAAACAGCTGCTTTTTTAAAAATGTTTGAAAAAATTTCAATTTTTTTCATGATTACTATTGTTTTTTTAAAATATTACTTATAATTTCATCAAATCATTCAAATAATCACATGAATTATTAAAAACAGATTAAAATTCTGAAGGTTTTTAGAAAAATATCTACGAAATCTATCAATTATGCAGTATCTTAATTAAAATTATTAGTAAAAATGAATAAATAGGATTAAAAATTAGCAACTCACTTAACAATCAAACTAAATAACAAACACTATGAATTTTAAAAGCGAAAAAAACGGACTGCTCGGGAACAGTCTGTTAATCGGCAGCGAGGGCCAAAAGCCAAAGCAGCCATGGCTGGGAATCTCAGCTGACAAATGGAAACTGGGAATCACCCTGTTTTCGGGAAAAATTATGGGGCTGATGCTGGTATTACTGGCTATGGTTACTATCCCTGGTTTATTTGGTACGCATGCAAACGCGGCAGCTGCTGCTGGCCCAACCGCTATCGAAACATCATTAATGAATTCTATCAATACCACATGGACATTGGTAGCAGCATTTTTAGTATTTGGTATGCAGGCAGGTTTCGTAATGTTAGAGGCTGGTTTTGCACGCACCCGCGAAACGGTTAACGTATTAATGGAGTGTATTTTTGATACATGCCTTTGCGGTATCTTGTTTTGGGCTGTTGGTTATGCCTTTATGTTTGGTTGGGGTAATGGTTTTATAGGATGGCACGGCGACCCTGCAGGTAAAATTGCTGGTTCATGGTTCTTCCTGTCAAACATTCCTGAAACTTACGGCGCTACAGGTGTTCCGGTTTTAGCCCATTGGATATTCCAGTACGCTTTTGCTGATACTTGCTCAACTATCGTATCAGGTGCGATGATTGGCCGTACAAGTTTCCGTGGCGATATCCTTTACTCAATCGGTATTACCGGCTTTATCTATCCAATTATTGGTCACTGGGCCTGGGGACCGGATGGTTTCTTAGCATTAATGGGTAGTAAAGGTGGTTTCTTTGAATCATTAGGTACCGGTTTCCGCGATTTTGCAGGATCAACCGTTGTACACACTATAGGTGGTATCGCTTCATTGGCGGGCGCTATTGTATTGGGCCCACGCTTCGGCCGGATCTTCGCCCGGGATGATAAAGAAAAAGGCGGAATGCCACCAGCTCACAACTTAACCTTAGCCGCAATAGGTGGTTTCATTTTATGGTTCGGCTGGTATGGTTTTAACCCTGGTTCTACCCTAAATGCAATGGATATGCAAGGTATTGGCCGCGTTGCTGCTAATACAACACTAGCTGCTTGCGGCGGCGGTATGGCTGCAATGTTCATCGCATTATGGTTTGGCCCAACTAAAGGTAAATTTGATTTAGGTTACACTATTAACGGTTTCCTTGCAGGTTTGGTTGCAATTACTGCATCATGTTACTGGGTTAGCCCGGGTGGTGCTATACTTTTAGGTATAGTTGCCGGTGTGTTAACTTATATCGGTATGAATCTTATCGAATGGTTCCGTATTGACGATCCAGTTGGTGCGGTAACAGTTCACGGTATCAACGGTATTTGGGGTACTTTATCAATAGGTTTCTTTGCTTGCGGTAAATACGGTGCTACTGGCCCTACTGGTGCTGATAACACATCTCCAGTTTCTGGTTTATTTTACGGTGGTGGTTTCCAGGTGTTAGAAGCGCAGCTTATAGGCAGCGCGATAGTTACTGCTGCAACCTTTGCGGTTTGTATTATAATGATGTTCATCATCATGAAATTACCTCACCCATGGAGCTTACGTGTGCCAATTGAAGCAGAAACAGGTCCAGGTGGTTTGGATATGTTTGAGCACGGTACAAGCGCTTATCCAGAAATTGTGGATGAGGACATCGACCTATCAAAACTGAGTGCACCAGAGCTTGTTAAGTAATAACAGCTTCTGTTACGATATATAACTCATACACCTATCATGTTGGTCCTGATCAGATCAATATGATAGGTTGTAAAAAACAACTGACCTATTTATTAACTTTTTAAATTGATGATTACAAGCTAATTATCTCTATGGGCCTTTATTGGCATCAAATTAGGGTAATAGCTCAAATGAAAAATAAACAAACAAAAATCTCACAATTCAATCAAACCACAATCAAACAATCATGAAATCAAAATTACTACTTATTAGTGCTCTTATCGCCTCGGGTTTTGCAGCTAAAGCGCAGGATTCGATCAAGGTTACTTCTGATGCGCCTTTAGTTATTTCCGGCTCTGTTGATACTTATTTTAAGTACGACTTTGCAGGTAAGAAAATCGCTAACATCCCTACAAGCTTTGGCAACGAGTCAAACTCAATCTCGTTAGGTATGATAGACCTTGGTTTGAAAAAAACTGTAGGTAAAGCAACTTTTGTAGGTGAGCTATCTTTTGGCCCACGTTCTGACGCATCTATCCCTACTGTAGGTAGCGGAGGTTCGTATCACATCCAAAACTTATACGTAAGCTATAACTTTACTGATAAGTTTAACGTTACCGGTGGTTACATGGCTACATTTGTTGGGTACGAAGTAATTTCTCCGGTAGGAAACTTTAACTACTCAACTTCTTACCTGTTCACCAATGGTCCGTTCCAAAACGCAGGTGTTAAATTAACTTATGCCTTTACTGATAAGGTTAGTTTGATGGCAGGTATATTTAACGATAGCTGGAATGCTTATCAATCAGTAAATGATCTGTCGACGTTTGGCGCTCAATTAATGGTTGCCCCGGTTAAAGGCTGGACCGCTTACTTGAATTTAGTTGCAGGTACTTACTCGGGTACCGAGTTTGATTTAACAACAACCTACCAAATTACCAGCGCCTTTAAATTAGGTTTAAATGCTGCAACATTCTCTGCTCCTGAGTGGAAATATGGTGCAACAAGTGGTGCAAAAGGTGGTTTTACAGGTGTAGCTTTATACCCGCAATACGCAGTATCTAAAGATGTTACTTTAGGTTTACGTGGCGAGTATTTCAAAACTAAAACAGGTACTTACTCAGGTTCAACATTGCCAGCTCCTGGCGAGTCTGTTACCGCTTTAACTGTAACTGCTAACATCAAAGCTGGTCCGTTAAACTTCATTCCTGAATTCAGAGTTGATAACGGTTCAAAAAACATGTTCGTAAACAGCGATCTGAAACCGACTCAAGCTGCACAACAGTTTACATTAGCCGCAGTTTACGCGTTCTAATAAGTCAAAATTATTCTTAATTTTAAAAGCCGTTCCTGATATATCGGGAGCGGCTTTATTGTATCCTATGAATAAAATTATAGCATTAACCTGTTTCATTGCGTTAAGTAAAACCGTTATAGCCCAGAAAGATTCGCTGGCCTTTGACGACCGTGGTAAATATCTTTATTACAAGGTGGTTAGTATGGACAAATACAGTGCTGATGTTTTATATAATAAGAGCCTGAACTTTTTTGATGCGCTTAGTAAAGATAAAAGCTTTAAAGTTAGCGCGCAGAATGCAAAGGATGCTGTAATAAGCGGTATCGGTATTATTATAGTTTATAAACCATCATTAACAAAACATGCAGATGGGCAGGTGGCTTATACGCTTAAGATGGAAGCAAAAAATGGTAAATATCGGTATTGGCTAACCGATTTTGTTTATACGCCTTATTTTAGGGATAGATATAATAACTATATTCCGGATAAGGGAATTGCGGTAGCGATGGAAAAGCCATCGAAAGTACTTGGTGAAAAGGAGTTGAATAAATTTCTGGATGATGCTGCTTTGTATGCCAGGCAACTGGGAGGAAAGCTTAAGAATTATATATCAACAGAAAACGCGACTATAGTTAAAAAGGACACCGTGATAAAAAAGGTGATCCATATTAATAAGACATTTTGATTTGTATAACGTTTTATAACATAAAACCGTTAACTTAGTATAACCACATTATAACCGTATGCTTAACTCAAAATTCGATATCAATAGTCCGGAATGGATAGATAGGGTTTTTGAGAACCGTAATAAAAGCTATGGCGCTTACGATCTGCGGAAGCATTATGCCGGTAATTTGAGCCGGGCTTTAGGTATTACTATATTTTCGTTAGTGGCGGTTTTTGGTATTTCGTCGTATGTGATGAAAGATAAGCCTAAAACGGTTGCAGTTAATAAAGCTGTTGAGGTTAGCACTAAAAACATTAAGATTACTATTCCTGATAAAGATAGATCAAAAAGTAATTCAGCTAAAATTGGCAGTCTGGATATTAAGCCATTGCCTGTTGGTGGCGCTACGGCCTGGGCCAGATTTTTAGAAGAGAACTTACATTATCCGGCGGAAGCCAAAGCAAAAAGAGTATCGGGCGTTGTGATATTAAGCTTTGTTGTTGAGCGGGATGGTAACTTATCCAATATTCAGGTTGATCAAGCTGCCGGTTATGGCTTTGACGAGGAAGCTTTACGTGTGGTAAACTTATCGCCTAAATGGGTTGCTGGTACACAAAACGGGCAAACCGTTAGGGCTAAATATAGCCTGCCTATCAACTTTAATATACAGCGCCGGTAATTGTTAGTAATTATTGCCATACGTTAAAAACATTCCTGTTTTTAGTCCTGATATTACCTGTAAATTCCTAATTTTGCGCTTTCTATCAACAAAACCACAATATTTTGGAAAACCAGGAATTAACCACCGTTGAAACCGCTAAAGATTTAGGCTTAAGACCCGAAGAATACGACAGGATAAAAGAGATACTGGGCCGCGTGCCTAATTTTACCGAACTCTCTATCTTCTCGGTAATGTGGAGCGAACACTGCTCATACAAAAACTCAATCATCTGGTTAAAAACCTTACCAAAAGATGGTCCGCGTATGCTGGCTAAAGCCGGAGAAGAAAACGCCGGACTGGTTGATTTAGGCGATGGTATTGGCTGCGCTTTCAAAATAGAATCACATAACCACCCATCCGCATTGGAGCCTTATCAAGGCGCTGCAACTGGAGTAGGCGGTATTAATCGTGATATTTTTACGATGGGTGCAAGGCCTATCGCTCAGTTAAACTCATTACGCTTTGGTGATCTTAAACTGGATAAAACCCGTTGGTTAGTTAAAGGTGTGGTAAAAGGTATTAGTCATTATGGTAATGCGTTTGGTATCCCTACCGTTGGCGGCGAATTATTTTTTGACGATTGCTACAACATTAATCCTTTGGTAAACGCGTTTTCGGCAGGCATTGTTAAGTCTGGCGAAACGGTTTCGGCAACATCTTATGGTGTGGGCAACCCGGTTTATATTGTGGGTTCGGCAACAGGTAAAGATGGTATTCATGGCGCGGCTTTCGCATCTAAAAATATAACTGAAGATTCGGTGAATGATCTGCCGGCTGTACAGGTAGGCGATCCCTTCCAGGAAAAATTATTGTTAGAGGCCACGCTCGAGGTGATCAAAACCGGTGCCGTTGTAGGTATGCAGGATATGGGTGCGGCGGGTATCATCTGCTCAAACTCCGAAATGTCGGCCAAGGGTGAGCATGGTATGCGTATTGACCTGGATAAGGTTCCAACCCGCCAGGCTAATATGAAGCCTTTTGAGATTCTGCTTTCAGAATCTCAGGAACGGATGCTGATCGTGGTGCACAAAGGTCGCGAAGCAGAGGTTGAAGCTGTTTTTGATAAATGGGATTTGAACTGCGCTATTATTGGCGAAGTTACCGATACCAAACGCCTGCACTATTACATG
>Ga0116227_10006391_pt1 | contig 23907 bp, 14 predicted proteins | sample S1TSphgellanicum_FD_89693 | JGI IMG/M metagenome (GOLD analysis project Ga0116227, IMG submission 89693) | Host-associated microbial communities from peat moss isolated from Minnesota, USA - S1T2_Fb - Sphagnum magellanicum MG | ecosystem: Host-associated > Plants > Peat moss > Unclassified...
GCCAAATGCAATGTCAAATGTCTAGTGAATCTACATAATAGAATTTGCCTTTCTACCTTTGTTGATCTTGCCTTGTAAGGGAAGAATATTGTGTTGAGCATCATTATAGAGGATAATAGCTTCAAGAGATTTTACCCCCTATCAACTAGGTGACATGATTCATCCCAATTTGGTTGTAAAAAAATTCACATTCATCTTTTGACATTTTGTTTTTTCTACCACCTCCTCAAATGTGCACCTAGCACAAGTGACTTTGTCACCAATCCATAACCACAAAACTAAATATGAAACTACTTTTTCCAAAAATGGCAATGGCACCCATCATACGCAAAAATTTATGTAATTCTTTCAAAATGTGACAATTGAAAACATTCAAATACACATGCCATGATGACTCTTTTTTTTTGGTTTGAAATTTTGCACAAATGGGAAAACTAAATATGAAAAGAGAATATTTGGTCACTTTTTCTTTTTCTTTTTGAGAATAAAGTCATTAGATTTGCAAAAAAAATTTGTGTTGTGACATTTCTCTAATGGTTTTGGTTTGGTAACAAAATTTTAAATATTTAAATAGGTTCCTAGAACATGTCATCATTTAATGTGAGATCCCTTTTGGGTTCCTCATAACTAATGTGATGTAAAACAATGAAAAACAATTCATGATTTTTTTTTCTTTTACAACAACATAATGTACATTAAAATAGATTTGTTTTTTATTTTTCCCCTAGATATGACCAATTTATCATAAATATCAATTGTTGATATTAAATTAATGACAAGGCCATTGTGTTTAACACACCTTGTTCTTTTTTTGGACTCTTGTAACTAATCAAAATTAAAAAGTTCTTGCCATATTAAAAAATTGGTTGAATTTTTTATTTTGTTAATGGAAACATTATAATCCAAGTGAGCTTGGCAACTTGTAGATATCCATACTTCTGGATAATTGTGTTTTGTTATACGAATTAACTCATGTAAGAATTACACAAATTGTAAATTTTCTTGTAATGTGCCTCTATCCCAAGTCTTTCCATATCTATACAGTAATAGGTCAATTCCAATCATCCATACATAAAACTTGGGAAGCTGGGAATAAGAGAGGAAAACCAGATTTGGTCTACTATTTCCTCAGATGAGGTTGTGCAATTTTAATATCCAATCCAGTCAATGTATACCTTTGCTCTGACCCAAACGTCTTTTTTTCTAGCCAATGTTTTTTTTTCAAACTGGGAAAAAAAGAAGGTGTTTTTTGGTTGGTTTTCTACATCACCAAATTTCATGCATAGACTATAGTTGTAAAGAATTCATTAGATTCCTTTACCTTGATATATTATATTATTTGATTGATGTAGATTGTAATGTCCTAGTCAAGTTTTCAAAATTTAGAGGAGCTGTGTGCCTGCAGGTGGAACACCTGAGAAGTTTCAAAATCAAAAGATCATGTTGTTGTACATATCACACACTAAACTGTGAGAGACTTCCCTCTCAGGCTTTTGTGGAAACTGTTTGCAACTTGGCAGTAGTTTGTACCAAGTGCCAGTCAATAAATCTTTTAGAAATGTACTCTCTCAATCTAGGGAGGACATCCAGACTAATTTGTGATCTTGAAGTCACAGATTCTAGACAGTACTAAATTAGTCCATACTAGGACAGTAGGGGGTTCACATTGGGGGGATCTTGTCTTAGAAATGGAGGTGATTGTCAGCACAAATCCTTCCCTAAATCAACAGTTACAAATAGCATGCGAGGCGGTGTTGTTGCTGAACTTGTTTGCACTTTTGTGGTACCTAGTCGATAAACTGGATTTTATTATCAGAAACCCTCTCAACTGTCTGATAAATTACACAAGACTCACCCTAAAGCACTAGTAGAAAATTCCTACAGCATTTTGACAGCACCTTATATTTATGAATAATGCAGCTGTTGTTAGGTGCAAGGTGATTTCCGCTTGGTCCTACCACCTCATGATCTATTCATGTTTAGTGTGATCCACCTCATTGTGAAGGCCTGCTTGAATTTTTTAGCGTAGGTAGAGGTCGCCTTACTGCATATAATCTTTCTTCTGCAAAGGGTGGGCAGCTCAAAACACGTAATGGCCACCTTCATTTTTATTTTTCCCATAATACCCAGCAAGTATCACAGGAGAAAATTAAAAAAATGAGCTTTATGTAAAATCAAAAAAGTGTCTTTATGCATGATGAAGCCCTTGGCAATGGGATTTACTGGTGTCAGGCTTGCGCTTAGCTCCATCTCACACACATGCGCCCTTATTTTGGTAAAGTCAAATGCCTTGGGCTTTAACCTACACATAATGTTCTGCTTGTGTTTTTATGATGGGTAAGGCTGATGGGTGGGTGATATTCCCAAGCGTGTGGCGTTGGACCAGGCTACCACCTCATCATAGGCACCTTATTTTGGCAATGCTGGGTCCACCATGGGGCATTACCTGATACTTGAAACCTTAGAGAGAGAGAGAGAGAGAGAGAGAGGTATTGGATGAATTCCCCACCTGCAACAACTAACATTCTCCACCAAGTTTGCAAGGCAACTCATTTATAAAATGTGAAGGAGACCAAATACTTCCTTACAAATGAATCTCTGAACACAGTAGCCAATTATTGGGGCTAGAATGCTCCAGTTCACAATGACTGACCATTTTGGCCAAAGTTAAGATTTATCTGGAGATCTGGTTGTTGGATCAGATTCTGGCATGAATGGAAATTGTCGACAGTACACAGTCCATGCCAACAGGAGCATTTACTGTATGTTGTGAGTAAAATATCAGTCCTGTTGGCATAAACGGAAAGTGTTGGAAAGTAAACTCAGGCACATTGTGAACTCAATCTACCGCCATAGCTCCCATGCTCTGAAACAACAAACCCTCCTCTGGACTGGCCAGAATGAACCAGCACCAGGTTGTTCGCCATTAGGATAGATGGTGTGGAGACAATAGACACTTTCTTGTTGCATTCTTGTCCCATAACTACCATCCACATGCATCTACCTACTTAGAAGACATCAAGTCGTGTTCCTACCTAAATTTTAATCACTTACATTCCTTACCTGCTTACTTATGATACATACTAACTTGATACAAAATTTGATTGGGTTCTAGCATGATTAGGGTATCCATTTGAATCAATTTTCACCAAAGTACACATTGTTTTAAATTGTTTATTATAAGTTGTCAAGAAACCCCATGTTTTTTTTATAGTTGTTGAGCTACTCTCATTGCTGAGAGTAGCTTAACCACTATAAAAAAATTGAGCTTGAGGTTGGATTTGAGCTCTTTGTCCAAGCTCAAATTCAAGCTCAAGCTTGGATATTTTTAAACAATCTCAACAAGGCCGAGACTGGGCTCAACTTGAAGCTCTAGCTCGACTTTTTTTACTGGCAAACTAAAAGCAAGCAATAATGAAAATAAGGAAGAAAGAAGCATTTGGGAAGTTTACCTTGGAGGTGAAGCTTTCCTCTTGAATGATTTCCAACACCTTTGAGGTTTTTTTGCCTTCTATCTCTTCTTACACAAACAAGTTCACAATGAAAAGGAACTACATTCACAAAGACTACATATATCCTCCCAAGCCCTTAAAGTAGAAAGTGAATTGAAATCCTAATTTTTTGTTTGTCATACTGAATGTTGAAGGCTTGTTCATTCTATGTTGGCCCCATCATCCTTAGAGCTTTGGCCATAATCCTTTCTAACTACCTCCTAATATGCAAAAGACATGCATGCACTACTATTACAAAAAATTATTCATGAAAAATTCAAAAATCATTACAACTCTTTTGGGATTGAAATACCAAGATATGTTGTTCTTTTACAAAAATCAAACCATTCATACCTCTTCACTTGCCTCCCTTCCTTCGGAGAAATTAGTCTACCTTCCCCCTTCTGATTCATCAATTTCCTTCATAGTTAAAGTCGGTAATAATTCATTAGTACACAAAACATTTTACATTTTTATTTCTTTGTGAGATTTCATAGTAAAAAAAGTCGATCACTTGTTGTTTCCGAATCCTCAAAGGGTGCCTTTGAATCCTTTTTAGTGCCATAGTGATTGTTTGTGTTCACACCATCACAAATTTAGCATGTGACAAATTAGTAATGAAAATCATGTGAAGTTCATTCATTCATAGGTTTGTACATTTTACACATGGATAAATGTGTTGATGAATGAAGTACAAACTTATGAATGAATAAATGTCACACGAATTTCGCATCTTCCAATAAATCCATGTGCCAAATGTGTTTCCAATTCATAATATTAATGCATGATGTGTATGAATTATGAATGATTTAATGTTACATGGTTTCCATTTTTAAATTGTGAGATGTTAAGTTTGTGATGACTTTTGTAGGTGTCTAGTTATGTCCTCACCTTTTTTTATTTTCTATTTGTTGTTATGCTTAGCCTTTACATTTGGGAAATGGTTCCTTCACCTTACTTTTAAGGTATTTATATTTTAATATTGTCTACAAATGTTAAAGGTGTTATGATTGTGCTTGCAGGGATTCACAATGTCTAGATATATGGTTACCCAAAATAAATTTGAATGGCATATATCATCTTTGTGTTAAAAGTGATGATTGGCTTTTATATCATTTAAGGTTTTCTGCCAAAATGTAACATCCTATTCATAATTGATTAAATTATAGGTAGATCAACCTTTGTTTAACCTTCATACGTTAATGATCATAATGGATCTAAGTGCTCCACATTTGATTTGTACATATCAAATGTAATTTTTTAATTTTTTGGATATAATCAAATTTTAATGTAAGCAAGATCTTTTCCAAGTGTTCTTAATGTCCACCATTAGATCCCATGTTCGTTTCTAAATTATTATTAACTTTGTGAATTGGAATAAAATTAATGCTACATTGTTTGATTGCCGCTTGCTTCTTATGTTGTCATTTCATTTAGTCTTCATCTTTAAATCACAAATTTAGCATCTCATGACTTAATAATGGAAATTGTGCAATAATCGTTCATTCATAATTCATACATTTCACACATTAATATCATGCCTTGAAAACACATTTGATACATAATGTTATAGGAAGATGTAAATTTCATGTGACATTCGTTCATTCATAAATTCATACTTGATTCATCAGCACATTTATCCATGTATGAAATGTGTTTTCAACACATGATTTTCATTATTCATTTGTGACATGTTAAATTTGTGATTAATAGGCCCATTTTACATGAGTTAAGTTCAATTTTCAACTTAAATCAAACATTCCTATTGCTGCAAAAGTTGAAATTAGCCCCAAGGGCTTTACACACTAATAGAATACCCCCCTTCTACAGCAAAATGTTTTCAATTGCACATTATTTGCAACTATGTTGTAATTGGGATTTGTTTTTATGGCAATTATCAATTAAATTGAGTCATCCATTATATTGTTACATAGTTGAAAGCATTTTTCAACTAGGGGGTCATTTGACAAATATTCCCAACATCAACAATGTTTCCAAATTGAATGTCCAACTATGTTGATAAACAATGTGAAGCATGTTTCGACTAAAAGGCCATTTTTGGAATACTCTTAGCATTCTCTAGTTGGCACATAGTCAAGACATTGATTTGTGTTCAATTATTTTGGTGTCACCATCAACGCACATGTATGTCCATGATAAAATGTACTAAAAGATGGATGAAATGCAATCTTGTTTGCAATTTTATTGCAACTATAACTTTCAACTAGGTTAGACAACTAGTAGGTGATTTCAATTATATATATATAATATTTAAATATTTATTTTAATTTATGATAACATTACATTTTTTTGTATAGATGAATTGGGAAACATAGCAAAACTAATCCAGTAATATGGGAAATAGAACAAACCAATTGAACAAAGTTGGAAACATAACAACCCAATCCAACAAAGTGGGAAACATAACCTAACAAATCTTGTCTTATAATCTGCATGTTACTTACCATGGCCATGTTGCCATCATGAGAGGCAATCACTTTGTTAGCAATAGCATCTAACATTTTCCATCCCTCAACTACGGGTTGACCCACATGAATGGTTGTTGACTTCAAAAATGAACACACTTCCTCCATCTTACTGAATATATGATCTTGCTTTTGCATTAGTTGATCATTACTAGATTTCAAATCTTCAGTGACCTTAACAAGTTCTTCATAATTATTCTCCATGGCCCGTATGTGTAGGTCAACGTCAAATGTCAAAAATTGGCTTGCATTGTCCAAATTTCTTGTTGGGCTATAACATTAGGTGCATGATGTTATATTAATATAAAGAGATAGAAAGACAACTAGGATAGACAAAAAGATAATGCTTAATTTGAAACAACTTGCAAGACCTAGCTAGGACAAATCAAAGCTTGACATCCAAGGTTAATTAACTAGGATAGACAAAAATACAAAAATACAACTAGGACAAATAGAACCACAAAAAGATAATGTTTCATTTGAAACAACTTGCAAGACCTAATTAAGACAAAAAAGATGTTTATTTATTTTCCTCTAACCTCATCCTCCTCCACCTTTAGCCTTTTGCGCTTGATAGAACTTTTTTCCCTCACAACTTCCTTCTATATCTCCACCAATGTGGGCTTTCATCCTAGGTTAGCCTCCTAAACCCATCCAACCCATAGGTTCTAGAATCAAAATTTGAAATTGAACAAGGAAATGCAAATTATGAAATTTTAAAAAGGAAGCATGAAATTAATTACTTACCATTCGTTCCTCCACACTAATATCACATTCTTTTCCAACTCATGATGCATTCTTCTAAGCTACCCAAATTCTTGTCATTTGTGCAGCCGTATTTACATCTCTTGTTTGAAAACTTCAATCAACTAGTCCCAATGTGCTTTTGTGCAATTATGTGGTCTACTTTCGCCTTTCTTTATCTTCTTCCTAAACCAACCATGCCTACTTTTCAATACAACAACCACTTGGTCCTTGACATACTTATAGCCAACTGAAAAAAATATATACTCAAAACCCACATCCAAAGCTTCTTTTATGGCATCCAAGCTTCAATAGGTTGTCATCGAATGTCCTCAATGGCAGGATTGAACTTCAAGGCATACCCTCGAAGTGTAGTTAACCAAGTGCACTTGCCACCACCAATGGGTCTTCCTAAAGGATTAAAATGGACAATAGGTTTGACATCCTTACCATGAAGTTCTGCCATTTCAATTCCAAGCCTATTCATGACTTTATCCATTGCACAACGTTTAACCCTCTGTTTTGTTTGCCTTGAACACTAGTTTGACGAAACCACTATGCTATCTAATTGGGCAGACATGCCTATAGCTAATCCAACTCCCACACTGGATTGACCTCCCATGGACTTTTGGATGTTTGGAGGGTAAGTAAGGGTTGTTGGGTTACTTGTTTCAGGCCACTATCCTGGTGGCATATTGATTGTTAGAATTATAGGCCATGCAAAAGGTTGTTGTTGGTATTGACCAATTACCATTTGTGGGTTCCAAGATATTGAGGCCTTTGCGCATGTTGGGTTGGTGGGTGTTGAGTTGAAGTGGTGGGTGGGAGTGGGGGGTATGGGGTTGATTAAGATGGGAGCACTTAGGGATACTAAACTAAATGAATTGGCAAGACTCTTGGGTACTGAGTTGTAGGTGCATGGACAATTGCACAGGGGTATTGAACAAATGTAAATGGCATTGGGGGGTATTGAGTGCTTGGGACTGGCAGGTATTGATTAGGTGTTGGCATAACTTGGGGGTATTGACTAGATGGCATAGGCATATGAGGTTTAGTTGGCTGTGAATATTGGCCAAGTGGTTGGGAGTATTGGTTAGTAGATTGTGTATATTAACCAATGGGTTGTGAATATTGACTAGGCATAACTAGGTATTAGTATTGGTAAGGCTACCCTTGGTAATTTGTCACAAGTCTTGGGCACCTTCCCATGTTGAAAGATTGTGTTGTTTGCCCAAGGTTGTTGCAACCCATGGAAAAATGCCACTTTCTTGGCATATTCTTCCTTTAATGGTAGGTGATTTAACCCCAAGTTGAATTGTTCAACACACTATTACAAATCATGGTTTTTTAAGACGTTCAAGTTGATTAATTTGTAATTTTTGATTAATGGACATGTGTAGATTTTGACTAAAAACCATGGTGTTTGAATGACACATGTTTTTTGACTAATCAATTTTGATTATAATGATTTATTTTACTAGATACATATAGTTAAGTTGTACAACTTTAATTAAAATGGCCAAGGTCTTTAGTCAATTTGAACCTTTAAAAAGGTGGCTGATGATTTTTAGTCAAAATGACTAATGGTTTTTAATCAAGTGGAACATTTAATCAAAATGGTCAATGATCTTTAATCAAAATGACCAATGATTTTTAGTCAAATGGAAGATTTAATCAAGATGGCTAATGATCTTTAATTAAGTGGAACATTTAGTGAAGATATCCAATGATTTTTAATCAAAATGACCAATGGTCTTTAGTCAAATTAAACATTTAGTCAAAATAGCCAATGATCCTTAATCAATTGAAACATTTAGTCAAGATGACCAATAATTTTTAATCAAAATGACCGATGGTCTTTAATCAAATGCAACATGGTTTTATGTATTTACCTCCTACCTATTCACCCACTTATTTACTTAGCTAGCTACTTACCTACTTATTACCCACCCACCCACCCACCTACTTACTACTTACCTTGCTACTATATTTGTTCACCTTTGTACAACCTATTTATCTATCCACATACCTACATATTACCTACATACTTATCCACCCACTTACCTACCTAAATTTAACCACTAAATGTAACCATTAGGTGTAACCACAATGTTTATCCACTAAATTTAGTCACTAGATTTAACCATTACGTTTAGGCATTAGATTTGGCATTAGGTTTGGTTGAAGTTGAACCATTAAATTTGGTCACTAGATATAGTTTAAATTTAATCACTAGGTATAGCCTAGGTTTAGCTTAAGTTTGGCTACTATGTTTAGCCAAGGTTTAGTCATTATATTTAATCATTAGATTTAACCATTAGATTTAACCACTATGCTTAATCAATGTTTTGTCATTATGTTTAACCACTATGTTTAGACAAGATTTAGTCATTATGTTTAACTATTATATTCAACCACTAAGTTTAGCCAAATTTTAGCCATGAAGATTAGCCATTGGGCATAAACATGGTAAGTAAACAAATAAATTTCCTTGGTAGTCTACTTGACAAGTAAAAAAAAGAAAAAAGAAAATCCATCATAAACCATTTGTACATGGAATATTCTTACTTGAATGATCAAATACAAAATAGTTCTTCACTATTATGCATTAACTTTCAAACTCCACATTGTAAAAATAGGTTGAAAGTAGGTTTCTAGAAATATAAGTAGATTTTGCAATCTACTTTTCATCTATTTTTTACATTGTGGACTTTTGTAATATATTTGGTAAGTACGTTTTAATAGATAGATTTTCTACTTTCTATTATGGCCACACTTCAAAACTATAATGATATTTATATTTTGAAAAGTTATATAACAACTAAGTTTTAAAAGTAGACTAAAAGTGTCCCCATTTACAAATTTACCACCTAGCAAATGGAAATACTTTTAATCTACTTTTTAAATTCGTTTGGTCTTAATTTTTTTAGAAGTGAATTCTTATAGTAGTAATATAGGTGTGGGATGGTTTACAATTATATTTCCACCCATTTTTATGTTACTTGTTTTGTTTTATATGCATGATATAGGGTAAATCTAAAAGCTCTCACTTTTTTGTATACTTTACCATGTTTTTACCCCATTAGGTTTATCAACTAAATTTAACCATTACATTTAATCACTAGGTTTAGCTAAGATTTAAACATTATGTTTAGCCATTACATTAAGCCATTAAGTTTGGTTATTCAATTTAGCCATTATGTTTAATTTAAATTTAACCATTAACTGTCACTTAGGTTTAGCCACTAGGTTTAGTGACATGAAATAAAAATGTGAAGTAAAAAACTTCATGAAAGTTGATCACTTTTCAAGGTTGCTATCTCATTAACATGTGAGTGTGAATGGTGAGTAGGTGAACGTGAACAAGTGTGAGCCCAAGGGAATATTTTCAGGATTATTTTGCTAACATCAACAAAATATTTTTAACACATGGGATAAAATATTTGGTGACGTAGATGAATATTCTACCACGTGTTCATGGATGAATGATATTTATGGATGAACTTTTTCATGAAAGTGGCAACATACTATTTTTTAAAAATGATTGAAAAAAAAACAGTCCATGGAAAATTTTTATGTTGGTTTATCTTGAAAAATACAACAAATGAAATGTTGATGTCATATTTCATATTTCATTTATATTAAATTATGCAACATTTAAACCATGGGAAATTTTTTTCACTAAATCCAATTTAGTGGCATATAAAAAACCTCATGAAAATTGATCACCTTTTAGGGTTGCTATCTAGTGAGCATGTGAGCATGAATGTGAACAAGTGAACTCAAGGGAATCTTTTCAAGATTATTTTGTTGATGTTAACATAATATTTTTGACACATGAGACAAAATATTTGGTGACATGGACAAATATTTTGCCATGCGTTCATGGATGAATGATATTTATGGATGACAATTAAAATGGATGAACTTTTTCATGAATGTTGGCAACATATATATATATATATATATTTTTAATTGAAAATAAAATAGGATGGATAAATTTATGTTGGTTTATTTTGAAGAATATGACAAATGAAATGTTGACATCATACTTCATATTTCATTTATATTAAATTATGCAACATCTAAGCCATGGGAAATTTTTAACTAAATCCAATTCAATGGCATATTAACTTGTTAACCCACCAATAGGGATGTGCCAATTCATACACTACCCATTCACCACTAAGAGGCATGTGCCCATTAGGAATTGAGAAAATATCTGGTAATCGCTAACATTTTAAATTATTAATACCATTTCAAGTTATTTGTTATTTTCATTCACATTCTCAACCTCTTGCATATAAACACCATTTTTATTACTTGTATAATCAAATTGCGTTTTCCCCCTTTTATTACTAATTTGTTTGTTCTATATTTGAATTTGCATTTACTCCACCCAAATTGCCTACCTTCATCATTTCTACCTCTACCACGTGTTTCCAATTATGAAATCTTTATTTTACAATGGGAAGAAAGAAATTGACACCAAATGTCACACCAAACACCTTAGAATGTATGATTGAATATACTTTTTTTTCAAGCATACTAAATAGAATATGTGAGATGACATTTAGCTAATCCCCCTCCTACATTTACTAGAAATCAAAACATGGGGAAAAGAATGGAAAATGGCAATTGACAAAATAGATGAATGGGCGACGTGGCAATGGGTGAATGCAAAGATAAACAAAAAAAATATTGCATTGCTCAAACAAACTATAAATATTTCGAAGGAGGATATGGAAGACTACAATTGAGCAATGTTTACACATTCCATGGATTTCTTCAAAGAACCCACAAGTCTAAAGAAGTTGATTCGATAATCATTTTTTACAAGCTTACTAAATGATTTGTTGATAGAAGATTTAGTAATGTATAACAATTTATTCTCAACAAAATTCATGAAACCTAAAGATGACTATATGCAACTCCAAACAAGTGAGCTTGGGTGCCACCAGAATTAAAGAACAAAATGTTAAAACTTCAAGTGAATCATCAAATGATAAGGGTGACCCTGAAACCATGAAAGGTATACGATAGTCAAAAATGAAAACGTGTTGAGAAATGAAGGAGGATTTAAATCCCCATTGTTTGCATTAAATTGGAGTTCAATACACGTGATAACATGAATATTTATTCAAAATATATGATTTCAAAAGGAAATATTTAGTTTTGAAAAAAATAAAATGAGGGTCAAAATTGAACGTTGAAATTGCTTGTTGAACAAATCCATAGTGATTGTTGAAACAAAAAATCACTAAAAAGAGTAGATTTGAGCATTAAATGAGCAATAAATACTTGATTTTGTGGTAGTTGAAACAAATGTAGTTCTCCCATTTGGAACCATTCTAGCATGTATGTTCACTATTACAAAATGTGGGTGCAGTTCACTAGTCTTCGTTCATTAGGCCAATGAATTCACTACTTCCCCATTAGGTCTTGTTCATTATGACCAGTGAATTCACTCAACATCCAACCAAATCACTTGAGGTACATGGACCTTTTGTTGTTGTGGCTACTATTCCAAAATTACTTCTACCAACCAAATGGTCTAATCAAAAGCAAAGTTGTCATACTAGACTTAAATGCAAAATTTGAGTGGACCACTACAAGTATGTCACCAACCCAACATGTTCCCAAACTTAGGTTATTTTGTGCATTTAGTTTAATTTTATTTTGAAATTGAAAGGTTCCATCAAAGAAAAGCAAAGTAGAGGTTCTTCATCTACATCGTGTCATGGTATCCATATCCATAATATTCTTGTGGAACACCATCATATTTGAATTTGTACCCACCTATGGAAAAAAAAGAGTTGAAAAGTGTAGATGTCAAGTTCTAGACAGAGGTTGGATATTGGGCATCTACTTACCATTTGCAGGATTACACGATATATGGGACAATGATCAAAATGTTTAAACTAGAGTTTTTGAGTAGCTTGTGACAACCAATTGGAAATAATCCATGGCCAATAGATTGGACGAATAAAAAATTTAGAACATGATTTCATTAATAGTGCAATTACCTACTGGGGTTTAATGTGCCCAAAAAATAAAATGATTTAATCTTAGAAAAAAATTGCCCAAGAAACGATGCAAATGCAAAGGATGACCCATATGAAGCACCAAAGCTCGCTTATAGCATAAAAATGGACCAACTAATGGAGGTTAATACAATTAGCAACGAGGTGGAGGATGAAGATTACGAGACATGCTTGGATGGTGGAGTGATGGAGTCGGATGATGAAGAAAAAAATACAGTGCCTGAGACACCATGCCTAAAAAGTTTCCTAATGGATGAAGAAGAGGAAGGCATGGAACCAACGACACCAAGGACAGAAACGGACTGCAATGATGCGAGCAACACACCTAGGGAAATTGGGTCTACTCAATATGTCCAACATACAAACAAACAATATCATTGATGTTCAAAAAAAGTAGTAGCATAATAATCTATAATTCAAAATGCGAGGCTGTGAAAAACTCCATGTAGATGTATAATTGTGTAGATTGGGTTTAGGAGTTGTTCAAGAGTTGTGTTTTTTGAGCATTCAACATAGATTGACCTTCTCAAAGCTAGGGCTTGAAACATAACAAAATTTGTATTTAATCAAACATAATTTTTGTGTGTAAATTTATTTTAAGGAAACAATGGCAGTTTTAATCAAACCAAAGAATTCCAATGAGAGAGAATCGGTTAATTGAAAGAGTGCAAAATATAGGAGGAAATCATTGGCTTAGTGGCACAATTTTTAAGAAAATAGGATGGTATCTTGTGTTATTTGAATTGAATGCTAAAAGTTTTTTTTAGTATTATACGTGTTATGCTCAAACTCATTTGATCAAGCAAAAGGATGCATTCCATAATAATATTATATTGATAGCAATGAGATGCCTATTCAAAGTTGGCACAAGATGTGGATGGGCATGGAAATATATGTAGTTTGTTGGCACAAGATGTGGATGGGCATGGAATTACATGTAGTTTGTTGTTTGGAAACCTACCTTGGATAAGAGATGTTTATGAACATGAATTGTTCATAACACAACCACAACAAACTAAAACATATGAGTTGTTGTTCAACAGACTTTGAAAGAAAAAAAACAATTCAAGCTAGAAAACTCACCTCTAGTTGGTTGGTTGGTTGGGAACATTATTGGGTCAAACGTTGACAACCTAAATCAAGATACTAGAATGCATGTACTTATGAAAGGATATTGATATTGAATTCAAGAAAAAAATGGAAGTCATGTTTTGATTGCATGTATGGTTTACATCGGATAGTGATTGAACATGTTAAACTTAATTGAAAAATGTGTTACATTGTAGGGGTCTACCAATGGTTGTGATGTTAGAAAATGAAAATAAGTCATGGAATGAACATTTGCAATATATTAGCAAGGGAATCATTCGGAGAAGAGCAATTGAAGAAGAATATGAAGAGTTTTTCACCCCATTGGAAAGCCCAGGAAAAAGTTCATCCTCAAGTTCGATGCAAATAAAATGCTAGATTTGAAAGAACATTGTACAAGCAATTTTAACTTGTGATCCCTCAATCAAAATAAAATTAAAAAAAGAAAAATGGGAAGGAAAAATAAAAATTAACAGAAGATGTAGAAATTTTTGTATTAAGTGATGGAGAAGAAGAGGAAACCATTGAAAATGAGAGTCTAACCATCACAGAAGTCGACATCTAGGAATTCAAAGCTAGAGCAACCATGTATTGAAACCAATGTATGGGGGAAGCAAGAAACCATGAAAAAATTGGCTAAAAGTTGATTGTAGTGTAAGCTTTTCAATGGATGTTAGGAATTGTATGTTATGAAGAATTTAACCTAATTATGAAAACAACCAAGATGTAACTAGATGATACCAATGCTTAATCATGATCTTTGCAAATGTCTTTTTCCCCAAGAAACTATATTGTATAGTGCACTTTGGTGTTTTCATTGATCTAAATGGTTTATTATTAAAACCCCATGACATACCCAAAATCAACTTTCGATAAAACTCGGTAGCAGACTAGTACACTAACTTGGATAGAATCATTTTAGCCCAACATAATATTATCTATAGAAAAAATAACCTTAGAAAATAACTTTTTTAGTTTCTCAATATACATGTATGGCTTATAATCAGTTCGGATTGAGGAACTATTGCCTATCAATAGACAATGAAAGCAATGGTGGAAATGAATTATCCTTTTTCTAATGAACAAACAAAAGGAATAGCTTGTTCATGAATTGGATTCTAAAAAACACATAATTACATAATCACAAGTATAGTCTCGGGTAGGGAAGCTTTTCAAATGCCAAGAATATGATTTGCTTAATTTTTATACTCAATAGAGACCATAGTTCATGTCAATTAGAACGTTCATTTTGCTTTAACTAAATAGCCATGAATAAAATATCTTTAAATAAATTGATGTGGCCAATAATTCAATATTAATTATAGATTTCCTATTGCCTTGGGGAAAGGTTTATTGGAGGATATCTTGCACAAGATAATATTGAGAAGATCTCAAAGTATGGTAGATGAGCTTCATACATGCATATGAAGATAGATGCCAAGGCGCATAATATTTAAAAATCAAAATAAAATTTGAAAAAAAAGGGAAAAGTGAGAACATTGGTAATAAGAATCTATCAAATCAAATTCAAATGCTTTAAGGGTTTATAATGACCTATATAAGCAAACATAGATACAAAGAAAAATTTAAGTTAAAAAAGAAAAAAATCAAAATATTGGATGCAATATTACTTTATAAGAATACAAAATGCTTTGCAACTGATAAAACTACACTAAATTACAATGTGAATACACACAACAGAAGACCATGAAATTCACCATCCAATGAATTAATCCATGTTGGAACCCTAAATATTTTGCAAAGACATCATAGTTGCAAGGCGAGAGGAAACTTTTACATATTAAAGTTTTACAAGAGCTTTCCACCCAACCTTAGGATGACACACATAATGTCATCCACCCCCAAGCTCAACAAAATAGTTCAAAGAAGTAACAAACATAACTAAAAATGAAAATGGAAAAATTATCATTGAGTTGAAACTTCAATCTTTACATCAATAAAGGCAAAAACATGGGGATCATAAGACAATGATGAAACAATAGTGAATGGCAAGGACTACATGTCCACCATAGCACTAGCCTAGGCCTCAACATACAAAGGCAATACTAGACTAGTTGAAGGATTTTAGAGGAACCCATGATGTGTAAAGAATGGAAGTCTTCAAGCTGGACCTCTATAAGCAAACATGGAATAAGTTTTTGTGACAAATGTGGGAATTATTATGAAAGAATTGGAAATGATTGGGAACCTTATTCACAATCCAAAATAATTTTATGTTTCTTCCTGATTGGGGAGTCGGGATCCTAGCTTGGGGCATAAGTACTTGCAAATGGTGGTAGAGGAACTGAAGAGAAAATTGTGAAAACCTCCTAGAACAAGAAGCTCTTCAGGCTTAAGGGCAAGAATGTTGATGCCCCCATATGTTATTGCTTGTAGAACTAAAAAATAAGAAGATATGTTTTATTCGACTCAAATGTGGAAACTATTTTAATGTAAAAAAGGAGAATGGTTTGTAATGATCATGATCTAGTTTGTAGTTGAGGTTGATGACAAGGGTTCTAGGCCTCATGCATGCGTTGATGAGCACTTGCCTCATCCCAAAATCAATATCTTTTGCAACTCTAAATGGCTTCCCCAAGCTTGATCTAGACATAGTCATGAAGCTTGTGAAATTTTATAATACATTCTTAGAGACTACATTGATTCCTTTGGTCATGGAATCAAGTGAAGGGGGGAAAAAACGAAATTGTGAGTTGGTCCCCAAATCAAGGTTCGGGACTTGACTAGCAATGTAGCCCTGCTCAGAAGGATTTGAAGGAAAACTAAGTATTACCATAACTGAATGAGAAGAAAGAAATGAAATAGAAGTGAGCACATAGAAAAATGAAGACCTTCAACAAGTGGTCCTTGTTACTTGTCTATTGAAGACTATTTATCACAATCCATTTCATCTAACTCTTCAAAAAATAGTTTTCTAGGAAGGACCCGATATCTTTAAGGACACGTAAGTCATCAACATGGAAAATTGGCATAGTTCCATTCTCGGACAAGAATTTGTCAAAAAACAAAATGACGGAATCAATAAAGTTGTCAACATTTTGATTCTAGGATGGGATAGAAAATGTTGGGTCAAAAATATAAGGCATCAAGAATGGGCTTGGGATGTCTACAATCACAAGATCCACTTTTTTTTCTCATTAGAGACACAAACAAAAAAATCAAGTAATGTCTATGAAACCTTAAAAAATGAAAATAGAAGAAGATGGAATCCCCACCAAACCTTGGGACCAAGGTTTGGTGCAAGCTCCATATGTGGAATCCCCACCAAAGTTCTGCACCAAATTTTGGTGAAGGTTCCATATGTGGAATCCCCACCAAACTTTGACATTAAAGTTTGGTGAAAGGTTCCTACATGGAATTTTCACCAAACTTCAACATCAAAGTTTGGTGAAAGGATCTTATGTGGAAACCCCAGGAAATTTTGGCATTAAAGTTTCTTAAGTGATTCCAACATGGAAAAACCACCAAACTTCAACACCAAAGTTTGGTGATGGATGGAATTTTCAATGGAAAAGTGGCTCCAAAGTGCCAAGGAATTTGGCACCGTGAAAGTTTGATGTTGAATTTTGGGAATGTTAAATGTGTTGACCAAAATTTGGCACCAAATTTTCATGGACCCAACCATTTCTAGAAAGGAATTTGAGCCTCAACTCTACATGTTTTTCAAATATTCCAGGAACTTGGTTCTAGAAATTTCATAAGGAAGTTAGGAGAAATGGGGAAATTGATTTATAGTGGTAATGAAATCATCAATCTACGCGAACTCCTTAAGCCAACATTCAAGCTCAACTTAGGAACTAGGATGGAAGGCTATGATAGTCGAGGACCTTCACATTGCTTTGCAAACTCCTTGCTGAATGTATCTTAATGGGAGGTGGAGGAGCTTGCTTGTGTGATTTCTGTGAAACGTCAACATTAGGCCTTTGATTTTGATACTATTGGGAAGGAGTGCCCTGGAAACCTTCATATTCAGCCTCCCCACTAGGGAAGATGTCAAGCTATTTCATTTGAACATCAACTAATGAATCATATGGGAGAGTGTCCTCTCTCTCCTTATCGTCTTAATGCTCCAGGACCCTTGAGTCATCTCCTTGAAAATTGGAGTTTGAAACTTTTCCCTTGCCTTTATCCTTTGTTCCATCTTGCACTCTCTTCTTACCTCTTGCTCTTGTTTCCATTTCAAATGATGCAAGACACTCAACTTAACATAGCTAGGGTCAAAGTTTTTTTTGAAGCTCCCGCTTAAAAGGAGGTGTGTTGTCCTTTAAGTAATCCACATACCATGGAAATTACTGGAAATGGGAAGATGTCTAATCTTTGAGTAAATCTTTTTGGTACATAATGTTATCCGACTTGGGATCCTTCCAAGTTTTTAGAAGCGTTATAATTTCACAAATAGCACTTCTCTAAAGGAACACAAAATTGAAATACCTAGAAGAATTAAGAAGGGATGTTAGATTCAAATCATGCAATGGAACAAATAATAAGTTGGGTATGATCCAAGAGTGCATTCACCTGAAAACGACTCTTTTCAAAGTTTCATTCCCACCAATTTGCTGCTCCCATGCCTTACTTTGTCAAATTCCATCTTTTGATTTGAACTTTCGGAAGAATGCAGTCTCCTAAACTATAAGTTTCCAATCCTTGATGTAATCTGACAAGGAAAATAAATCACTTGTATCTCTGACAAACAAGCCAAGATTCGTGACTATCAATGCATATAGCTTTTGAAATTCAACATCAAGTTGCATAAGAGTAGACCTCAATTTTTAGTCTTTTAAAATTGGCTAAAAATTTGTAATTGAGAGAATGCATGATTTGTAAAACGAGGTATCTAAGACCAAAAGGTGGCCTTATGGAACCACCTATCAAACATTTGTGTTAGAAAAACCTTGTTTTGGGAATTCTTGGCCTCCTTCAACACATTGGACTCATACCAAATGCATAAGCCATGAAACCTTCTACTCATTGGAAATGGCTACCAAGACTAACATTTGTAATTTTTCTTTTAGCATCTTTGGGTCAGAGTTCATATCATAATGTATCTGAATATGTTGTAGGAACTTTAGACCCAATGATGGATCACAAACCAGAAGATGTTTGGTGAAGGTTGTCAAGTGCTATTCCTAATATGCTCCATGGCTTTCTCCATGAGCATTTGCATTTTGGATGTTGACCTTTGGCTTAAGTCTAGCACCTCTTCGTAATACATCTTGAAAACAACATTAGTTGCCACAAAAAGTTCTTTTTGTATCCAAGAAGGAAGAGGATGTTGAGTTCAAAGACATGAATGCTCTATTGAGAAAAAGAATTCAAGTGAAGTTGAAAGATTGTTATTTTTACCTTGTACATGTATTCAAATAACACCTGCATTGTTAATGAATATTAGGTTAAATGCGAAATTTTATTTTCACATTTCTTATACAAGTCCGAGGATACATATTTGAACTGTTGTAGGGGAATTTTTCCAATGTTCTAGATTTGAAAAAATCATGCACAAGGCTAGGTTTGACATAGTCCAACTCAATTGGCCTAAACATTAAACAAAAAAAGACCTCAAATTCATCAGTAGCCACCTTCTAGTGCTGATCACAACCCTTTTCATAAGCATCCACAAGTGCTTTTTCCCCTTGCTAGTTTTGTCACATAGAAATTTTTGTCACCCTCCTTATATCCCATATGGAAGGCCTATTCCATTTTTATCACATCAATTTTCAAGGTTGGTTTCACCACATGCATGGATATCATTTTGCAAAGGGGAATGCTCATTCGAACTTTTTCCTTTTGACGCGCCCCCTGGCTCCTTGATAAACTCCAAATGCGAGTCTGAAGTGAAAACAATGGAAGAGCAAGGAGTTAGGTCACGCTCCCTGACTCGCAACACTTTGAGGGGTAGAAGGGCGTGCTAGAGCTCCAGGATGGGACTAGGAAGAATGACAAGCACTTAATTACTCATTCGGATTTGCACAAACCAAACAACAAGTTGGTTAGTGCATAGTTGAAGCACTTTTGGTGCTATGACGAGCCACAGGCAAACTTAGATTCACAAGATTCACCATGACCCGAACTTGGGGGAAGCCACCACCTTACTCTATGCCTTTCCATGAAACCCACATCCAAATGGCTTTTTGTCCCGGGACTCCCAAGTGGGAGTCTTGAAATTGCCAAAATCAGGACTCTTGCAACTTTGGATCCCCATAACTTTGTGTGCAAACTTCCAATCGTGATGAGGTTTGAAGCAAAGTTGTAGCCCTCATTGAGATCTTTTTTTAAATTTATGTTTCACGCCACCTACACGCAAGGAAATCGGGTCAATTCCCGACTTTTCGTGGTTGGGAGTTAAACTGCCAATTTGACTTCCGACCCTTTTTTTGGCCATAACTTGTGATTCAGATGTCCAAATGGGTGATGTGATCCAATTTTAGACATCTACGTTTCAATATTTTTCCAATGATATAAAGAACTCTTCAAACCAATGGGTTTTGACCCCTGCAATTGCTCCTTGAAAATTTGGGAGTCCTTCGGGACTCCACTCCCCAAGTGGGAGTTGCCTTGGGAGTGTGAGAGTTCATTCTCTCACACTTTCCTACACTCCCGAGAGTATAAGAAATGCCTCTTGGGTCTCCTTCTTGTCTTGCCTTCTTGCAAGCCCCTTCCTTGGTCGCGAGCCCAAGGTTAGGGTTGTGACACCTTTGGTAGAATCTTGTGTCTATCCAAGACCTCCACAATCTTGAGCTTGTGGTGAACTTGGACTTTTTGGATTGTGTCATCAAATTACCTTGGCTCCATGTCTTGAGCTTGTGATTTTACAACCTATGTCTACAACACATTAAAAATGAAACAAATTCCCACTTTGAAACCAAAGTGCATAACAAGATTGAACAAGATGCAAAAATTGAAGAAATAAAATGAAATTGTAAGAATTGAAGTATATGAAGCATTTGGATTTACCACATCTAGGGGATCAACCTGTGAAGTTCCCTTAGTTTGGCCAATGGGTATAGACATTGTTTCTTGAAAATAAAACATTTAAATGTTAGTTCCAATGACAGTTTGATTCCGGTACTTCTAAAGAAAAACATGAATGAAGTCTTCTTTACCTCTTCTTGAAGTATGGCTAGGGCTTCTTCTTATTCAATAGAATCGGAGATTTCATTCGACCCAAAAGGAGAAGAGAAAAAGATGTTAGAAGCTAAAACATGAAAAAGAAAGGGGTAAGGATGAACCAACCAACCTCCTCCTCTTGGCTATCAAATGGAAGTGGAAAGGCTACAACAAGATACATAGATGCAAGTCAACAATGTAATAAAGACAATAACTCAAAAGGTCACAATAGAGGAAAAAAAATTGATCAAGTTTGTATGCATTTTCATGGGAGTTCCATGCTTGGAGTTTCATTGTCAATTAGTGCCAAATCTTGGAGCTCAAAGAGTGAAATTCTCTTGGTCCACTAATGTTCGATGCCAAAGATTGCATGGCCAAGAGGATTTTGCTTTCAACCATAGCTCAAGAAACAAAAAAAAGATAATTGATTCTCTTATCTCTCTATTGTTCAATGTCAAACTTTGGAACACCAAAAGCAAAAAGTGTTTGGAAATCCAAATCTCGGCATTGAATTTTGAGACTTCCATAACTTTTCGAGTGTAAAGAAAAGAAAACCTGTCAGATTTCCAAACTTCGACATTGAACATCAACAAATCCACGTGCAAAAGAGGAGAAAGCCCTTTCAACACTCCAAAGCTCGATGTCAAAGTTTGGAAAGCCGAGAGCTTGAAGCTTTTGGCAATCCACAACTTGGCCCCAAGCTTTGGAATCTTGGGAAAAAAAGATTATTGGCATTCCAAACTTTGACTCCAAAGTTTGGAACACCAAGAGAAAAAATTCTCTCAACCTTCCATAGCTCATGGCCAAAGCATGGAATGTCGAGAGAAAAAATTCTCTCGGCCCTCCATAGCTTGTGGTCGAGCTATGGAATGCCAATAAAAGAAATTCTTTCGGCATTTGAAACTTCAACACCAAAGTTTGGAGCGCTAAGAGCTTTTTTCTTTGGGTGGTTTAAAGTTCGGTTGCGAGCTAAGGATGGTTGAAAGAAAAAACATTCTCATTGAAGTTTGGAGCGTCAAAAACATTTTGCTCTCGGTTGTCCATAGCTCACAACTAAGCTTTGGAATGTCGAAAGCAAGAAGCTCTCAATAGCCAAAAGTTCGGTCGCGAGCTTGTGACGACTGAAAGCATTTGGATGTCAGTGCAAAACTTTGGTGCAAAAGTTTGGAGTGCCAAGAGCTTGAAAAAAAATCTAAACTACAAACAAAAAAGAAAACAAGAAACAAACATGAAAGAAAGCAAGAAGAAAAAAAGAAACATGAAACAAGAAACAAGAGTCAATGCAAGAAACAAATCATGAAAGGAGATAAAAATGAAGGAAAAAAGATAGAGTTACAAAGTTTACCTCCAAGTTTTCTTGTGCTTGCTTGTTTGCTCCATCCACAATTTAAATGAATCAAAACACAAGATATATATTGTGGAGAAAGAAATTAGGGTTTTCAAGAAATATTTTTTGAAATATCTTCCGTTTATATCACATGGACATGTTCTGCAAAATATCTAAAAGTTTTTGTAAGTCCACATACTTGACACTTTGCATAATTTTTGTTTTCGGCTAGAAATTATTCAAGAACATGTTTCTTGTTCTCCACCATAGGTGGAGCTCCAATTTTTTGGAGATCGATCTATGGCCAAAAGCTTGAAAAAATAATGTAAATTACAAGCAAAATATGAAAAAGCAAGCAAGAAACATAAAACAAGAATCAAAGCAAGACAAATAATGAACTAAGAAAAAAATAAGGAAAGATTAAATAGTTTCCACAAGGAAAGACCATATACTCAACATTTTAGCATAATTTTTGTTTTTGGCCAAAAACTATGCAAGAACATACTTCTTTTTCTCAGTTGGACAATGACCTCTCTAGTGAATCTTGAACAAATAAGTTATGTTGCATATCATTGATTACTTCAATTTTCCAATGCAACAACATTTTCGTTTGTTTCTTCTTTTGCTTTGGATTTGTCCATTTGAAGTTTATTTTTTGTCTATAATGCCTTGGACTTTGTGTTTTCCTCGAGGTTTGTCAGATCTTGCATTTGAAAATTTACAACATAATGAAAAGAAAATACAACCGTCTTTGGCATAATCTAATGTTGTTAAATGCTCACTATAGATATCTACATTATGTGAGCCCATTTGGCAACTACTTATATATAATCCACCCACTTTTGGGGGTATAGGTCCCTATTGATAATTTATTAAGTAGGTAAAGGATTTGATATCCCTTGCCCACTTTTTCTATAATTGAAATTTTAGATCCTGGAATTTGTTGTCTTCTAGATAAACCGAATGTCTAAATTTGGACCTAATACCATATAATTGGAACTTGAGAATTAGTAAAATATTAATTTCCTAAATAGTTAATACAAAACAACTTTTCAACATTTAATTTGGTTAAGGATCAAATAATTGCTGTCTATAAAACACAAATGGATATATATCACTTGGATGCCACTTTGTCTCTTACTATTATCAATTTGCAATAATACCCTTGTAATTTTGTTTATTTAGACTTGATGAAAGGATTCCAAAATAATTCAATTAATGAGGTTTTAATTGTTTCTATTTTATAAATACATATCATAACTAAATAAATACATTTGGATTTCATTAAATTATTTCCTTACTAATTTTCTAAATATTCAATTAAAAATATATCATTTAATTTATATCCTTCACCCTTCTCAAAATTTTATATTTGGAACTTGTGAATTACTGAAAATTTAATCTCTTCAATAATTTGAAATAAACCAAAATTTCAATATTTAAATTGGTTACTGATATGGTAAATGCAGTCTTATGCACATTAAGAGATGTATGTATATATATATATATATATATACATACATACATACATACATATATATATATATATATATATATATATATATATATATATAATATATATATATTTTTTAATATATATA
>Ga0116227_10006392_pt1 | contig 23905 bp, 21 predicted proteins | sample S1TSphgellanicum_FD_89693 | JGI IMG/M metagenome (GOLD analysis project Ga0116227, IMG submission 89693) | Host-associated microbial communities from peat moss isolated from Minnesota, USA - S1T2_Fb - Sphagnum magellanicum MG | ecosystem: Host-associated > Plants > Peat moss > Unclassified...
AAAGGCCCGTTAACCAAAACGGGCTTTTTTATGTAAAGGTTGTACTGCTGTTCCTCGATAGCTCAGTCGGTAGAGCGCCGGACTGTTAATCCGTAGGTCCCTGGTTCGAGCCCAGGTCGAGGAGCCAAAAAATTCGAAGGCCCGCATCCGTGCGGGCCTTTTTGTTTTGGCGCTACGCAACATATCAATGTGCGCAACGGATGCGAGCCGCTTCGGCGGTCCTATATTCCGCGCCCCCTTCGGCGGTCCCCACACACTCACACACCCACCTGCGTCATGCTTGCCGTTATACGATGGTACTTTCCCTGCGCGATCATTCTGGTCTCCCGATGAAATCCACCTTGTTGTGCGTCACCCTCGCCGCTGCTGCGCTCTTCGCTCCGCTCGCCCACAGCGAGGAAGTGGCCAGCGTCAACACCAACTTCCATCTCACCGGCTCCGACCGCGTGGTGGTCGAGGCCTACGACGATCCGCTCGTCAACGGCGTCACCTGCTATGTCTCGCGAGCCCGCACGGGCGGCATCAAAGGTACGCTGGGTATCGCGGAAGATCCCACGGAGGCGTCGATTGCCTGCCGGCAAGTCGGTGCGATCAAATTCACCGGACCGCTCAAACAGCAAGCCGATGTGTTTTCCATGAGCATGTCGCTGATCTTCAAGACCCTGCACGTCGTGCGCGTGGTCGACGCGAAGCGCAACACGCTGGTGTATCTGACCTATAGCGACCGGGTCGCGAGCGGCAGCGCAAAAAACAGCGTGACAGCCGTGCCGATGCCCGCCGGCACGACCATTCCGCTTAAGTGAAAGCGGCCAGGCCGGTATCGGTCCGCCCGCGCTAAACTGGCAGACCGAGCTGGACTTTCATCATGACCGTCACCCGTTTCCGCGATTCCGCCCGCTACTGGCGCACGCCGCTTTTGCCCGGCGCGGATCTGCTCACAGCCGAATATCACGATCACGAGTTTTCGCCGCATTGGCATGACGCGTACACCATCCCGGTGATCGTGGCCGGCGCGGAGGGCTACCGGTATCTGGGCACGGACTACGTCGCCGAAGCGGGTAGCGTGCCCATCATCAATCCGGGTGAACTGCATACGGGCGCGCGGGCGATCGAGGCAGGCTGGCGCTATCGCGTGCTGTATGCGCCGGTGGACTTCCTCCAGCAACTCGCCTCAGACGTCGCCGGCCAGCAGCAGGATTTGCCATGGTTCGAACCCGGCGTGATCCGCGATCCGGGGCTCGCCCAGCGCCTCGCCCGCGCTCACCGTCTGCTCGAAGCGCAAGCCGATCCGCTCGTGGCTGAAGCCGCGATGCTCGACGCCCTGTCGACACTGCTCGTCCGCTATTCGGGCAGCCAGAGCAGGCCGGCGCGGCTCGCCTCGGACGACGCGCGCGTGGCCACCATGAAAGAGCGTCTGACCGGCGACCTCACCACCCCGCTGCAGCTAGCCGAGCTCGCGGGTGCCGTGGGCCTGTCGCCGTTCCACGCCGCGCGCCTCTTTGCCGAGAGTACCGGTCTGCCGCCGCATGCGTGGCGCAACCAGGTCCGGCTGCAACGGGCGCTGGCGCCGTTGCGCGCGGGCGTGTCGGTCACCGAGGTGGCTGCGGCCAGCGGTTTCACAGACCAAAGCCACTTCACGCGGCATTTCCGGCGCATGTTCGGGGTACCGCCGGGGCGCTGGCAGGCCGCCTGAGCGCAGGCGCGCCGACACAGCCCCCCCACCGCAAGAACGTACAAGCGCTCCCACCCCGCCGCAGCTATGCTCGGCGGACCAAGGAGACAAGATTGACCCACCCCAACCACTCGACCCGACTCGCCGAACTCACCGCCGGCGCCCGCGACATCATCCCCATGATGGTCGGCGCTGCGCCGTTCGGCGTGATCTTCGGCACGCTCGTCACGTCCGGCCCGCTGCACCTGTGGCACGGCCAATTGATGTCGCTCGTCGTCTTCGCCGGCTCGGCCCAGTTCATTGCGCTGGGCCTGATAGCCGGCCACGCGAGTTTCGCCGTGGTGCTGGCCACCACCCTCGTCGTCAACCTGCGCCACGTGCTGTACAGCGCCACGCTCGCCCCCTACGTCTCGCATCTGCCGCTGCGCTGGCGGCTCGCGCTCGGCGGCGTGCTCACCGACGAAGTCTTCGCCGTCGCCTGGTCGCACTACCGGCACCATCCGCCCGGCTCGGTGAGTCCGTACTACTTCCTCGGCGCGGGCCTCGCCATGTATCTCAACTGGCAGATCTGGACGCTCGCCGGCCTGCTGTTCGGCGCGGCGTTCCCCGGTCTGCAGTCGCTCGGGCTCGATTTCGCCATGGTCGCCACCTTTATCGCGATCGTCGTGCCGCAACTGGTCGCGCTGCGGTACCTCGCCGCCGCAGCCACCTCGGGCGCGCTGGCTTTCTTCTGGCAGGCCTGGCCGTACAAGCTGGGCCTGCTTGGTGCGGTGTTCGCGGGGGTCGTGGTCGGCGTCCTGCTGTCGCGCCCCGGCAGCCAACGGCGCACGGCGGAGGTGGCGCAATGAACTACGTCGTTCTGATTCTCGGCATGGCGCTGATCACCTGGACGATCCGCGCGGCCGTGTTCGTGCTCGGCGACCGGCTGGTATTCCCGCCGCTGGTGCGCACCGCCCTCGGCTTCGTGCCGGTGACGGTGCTGACCGCCATCATCGTGCCGATGGCCGTCTCGCCGCACGGCGGCGGCGCCGAGCTGACCTGGCGCAATCCGCAGTTGATTGGGGCGCTTGCCGCCGTGGCGGTCAGTGCGCTGACCCGCCGGCCGCTGCTGACGATTGCCGTCGGACTCGCCGTATTTTTCGTCTGGCAGGGCGTCGTGCTCAAATAGAGTTGGCCATCTGATTGCGCCGCGCGCCTTGTGCAGCGCCGCAATCGGCGCGACTCCCGGTTCCGGAAGCGCATCGTACCCTCAAGTTTTACCCTGGTCCGCCGTTATGCAGTCGAGGTCCGCTCGTCGGGAAGGTATCCCCGCTGGTTACGCGGCAACAAAGCAGGATCAACCGCGTCGAGCATCGACGTCGCCCTCTCACGGGGGCAGTTCGCAGATGGCGGCACTTTTGCGATGCCACGCGGGAGGACCAAACGGGATAAGACATGGGTCAGATCACCCTTTCACTCAAAGACGAAACCCTCGCCACCTTGCGCAAGGACTTCGACGCTTTTTTGCGCGTCTCGCTGAAGCTCGACCCGCAGTTCGCGACGCCGTCGTTTGAGGACTTTCTGCGCGCCAAGCTGCTCGACAACATGGTGCCGCTCACCGAACACGCGGTGAAGCGGATGTTGCAGGGCGGCCAGTACGCGTGGGCCAAACGCACGCTGGACAAGGAATTTCCGGACGTCGTGGCGATTTTGATGCAGCAGGCCTCCGAGTTCGGCTTCGGCTTTGCGTCGCGCTCGGAATGGACCCCTGAGGAACTGGCCAAGCAGTGCCACGACTGGGCCGCGGCGATCGTCAAGGAGTCGGAAGGCGATGCCTCGCTGGTCGATCCGCTCGCCGCGCAGATCAAGGGCGCCGCGCAGGACATCCAGGCGCTGGAAGAAGCCATGCAGACGCCCGCCTGGCGGCTCGTCGAGTCGCTGCGGCAGCGGGTGTACGAAGCCAAGGTGGCCTGCGAGACGAGCATCGGCAGCACCGCGCGCGAAAAGCTCGGCGAACTGCGCGGCCTGTTGCGCCTCGGCATCTCGCACGGCTCGTTCCAGAAACAGGAAGCGCAGCAGATCATGGAATACCTGCGTCTGCTGAAGCCGGAAATCTTCGTCGAAGAACCCTACGATGTGTTCTCGCGGCTCGCGGCGTGGCTACGCGCTTTCTTTACGCCGCCTCCGCGGCCGGCGCAGCCACGGCAGCAGCAACAGCCGCGGCAGACACGTTAAAAGCGTTGCGGGCTACCCGCGGTCCTACGAGGTGCGTGGTGCTGCACGGCCGCCGCACCGCGCTCAGTCCCACATGCTCTTGAGCTTCGCCGCAATGTCGAGCTTCGCCTGCGCCGCCGCGGCAAGTCCCGCTGCGCTCGGCGCGGCGGGCTCGACCACGCGCGGCCAGGCGTAGGCGTCGAACAACGGCATCAGATGCGCCGGGATGAAGCGCGTGCGCGACGCCCAAACGTGGCGGTCGCCCAGATGCGTCTGGTTATGCACATAGAAGCGCTGCGGCACAACGATATGGAGATCCTCCTTGGCGCGCGTCATCGCCACGTATAGCAGGCGGCGCTCTTCGTCGATTTCCGCATCGCTGCCGGTGCCGAGATCCGACGGAATGCAACCGTCGACGCCGTTCAGCACAAACACATTGCGCCATTCCTGCCCTTTCGCCGAGTGAATCGTCGAGAGGATCAGGTAGTCCTCGTCGAGCAGGGGCACGCCGGATTCGCCGCTGGTGGCGTCGGGCGGATCGAGCGTCAGCTCCGTGAGGAAGCGCTCGCGCGATGCGTAGGTGGCGGCGATGCTCTCCATTTGCAGCAGGTCCGCGTGACGCATGGCCGCGTCTTCGTGATTGCGTTCGAGGTGCGGCTCGTACCAGCGGCGGATCAACTCGAACTCGGCCGGCCACGACGAGCTTCGACTGCACACGCTCGACATCAGCGCGACAAAGGGCGGCCAGTCTTCGAGCGCGCGCGGCGGCGGGACGAAGGCGGCGAGCGCGTTGGCGGTATCGCCGCCCGCCACGCCACGCGCTGCCACGGCGTCGAGCAGCCGTGCCGCCGTGGCCGGCCCGACGCCAGGCAGAAGCTGCATGACCCGAAACCCGGCAACGCGATCACGCGGATTCTCCGCCCAGCGCAGCACTGCCAGCACATCTTTCACGTGCATGGAATCGAGAAACTTGAGGCCGCCGAACTTCACGAACGGGATGTTGCGCCGGGTCAGTTCGACCTCCAGCGCGGCGCTATGATGCGCGGCTCGAAACAGCACCGCCTGCGCTTTCAGCTTCATGCCGGCTTCGCGCGCTTCGAGTATCTGCTCGACCACGTAGCGCGCCTGATCGGCTTCATCCGCCACGCTCACAAGACGCGGGCGTTGAGCAGACGCCTTGTCGGTCCAGAGGTTTTTTGTGAAGCGTTCGGTAGCGAGCCCGATTACCGCATTCGACGCGGCCAGAATGGGCTGCGTGGAGCGATAGTTACGTTCGAGCGTGACCTGTTTCGCGGGCGGATTGAAGTGGCCCGGGAAATCGAGGATGTTGCGCACCGTCGCGCCGCGAAACGAGTAAATCGACTGGGCGTCGTCGCCCACCACGGTCAGACCGCGCCCGTCCGGCTTCAAGGCAAGCAGGATGGACGCCTGCAGGCGGTTGGTGTCCTGATACTCGTCGACCAGCACGTGATCGAAGCGGCCCGTCAGATCCGCGGCAATCGTGGGCTGCCCGGCCATCAGGGACCAGTAAAGCAGCAGGTCGTCGTAGTCGAGCACGCTCTGTTTCTGCTTGGCCTCGACGTAGACGGCAAACAGCATCCGCAGATCCGCCTCCCATTCGCGACACCACGGAAACGCGCTCGCCAGCACGTCCGCGAGCGCCGCACCGGTATTGACGACGCGCGAGTAGATCGCAAAGCAGGTGCCCTTCGCCGGAAAGCGCCGCTCCTTGGCCGACAGCCCGAGTTCGTGCCGCACCAGGTTCATCAGGTCGGCGGAATCCTCACGGTCGTTGATCGTGAAAGTGGGGGCGAGGCCGATCAGATCGGCATATTCGCGCAACAAGCGCGCGCCGATGCCGTGAAATGTGCCCGACCACGTCAGGCCCTGCGCCACCGCCGCCCGCGCGCCCAGCGCCTCGCCGGCGATGCGCGTGACCCGCCGGGTCATTTCGAGCGCGGCCCGGCGCGAGAACGTCAGCAGCAGAATGCGCCGCGGATCGACACCCTTGACCACCAGATGCGCCACGCGATGCGCCAGCGTATTGGTCTTGCCCGAACCCGCACCGGCGATCACGAGCAAGGCGCCCGACGGCTGCGTGGGATTTTCGGCGCCGTATTCGACGGCTTCGCGCTGCGCGTCGTTGAGCTTCGCCAGCCAGGCGGCGGTATCGGACGGCGCGGAGTCGGCAACGGAGAGCACGGTGGTCGGGATCGGGAGGTAAGGGTCGCAGGAGAAGGTCGGCGCCGCATACTGTATATCCATACAACCGGCGCCGGCAAGCGCCCTTTTTTCGATGAAGCCTCGTCAAAAGCAAACGGCCCGGGCGCTGATGCGCACCGGGCCGCTCGTGGGTACTCACGAAAGGAAACCTATTCCTTCTTCGCGTCCTTTTCCTTGGCGTCGGCGGCAGCCTTATCGGCGTCCGTCTGCGCTTCCGTCTTGGACTTGTCGGCCTTCGCCTGGGCGACGTCAGACTTCTTGTTCGCCTTGGCCTGTGCCTTGGCGGCCTTCTTGTCCGCGTGCGTGGGCGCTGCCGACGGGTCCGTCGTCTGCGCCAGGGCGACCGAGGACAGGCAACCGGCGATCAGCGCCGCGTAAATCCGGTTCATGCTGGGCTTGTTCATGCGTGACCTCCCTGATGGCCTGAGGTGAACGAAACTGAGGTGAAGCGGCTGGCCGCGAACCAGACCGGCCGGGACGGCCAGACGAACTCGCCGCCCCATGCGTCATGCTTAGTGCTTGATGTCCGAAGCATCGTCCTGGCCCGGCGTCTGGCCTTGCATGTTCATCTTCATCTCGTTGTTGGCGGTCTGCTTGTCAGCCTTCTTGTTGAGCTTGGCGTCCTTGACCTGTTCCTTGTACTTCGCCTTGGCGGCCGCTTGCTGTTCCTTCAACTGGCTCTTCGACGCCTTCTTCGAAGCGTTGTACTCAGCGTTGGCCTGCGCGTCGGCATCGCGCTTTTGCACCAGCGGATCGGTCGAACCCGATGCCGTAAGGCGCTGCGGCGCCGGCGTCACCGGCTGGACGCCTTGCGCGGCCGGAGCGGCGGTATCGGCGCCCGGCGCCATCATTTGCTGGCCCGCCGTGCCGGCGTCCGGCTGCGCGTTGGTCTGCGCAAACGCGCCGGTAGCGGCAAAAGCGGTCAGGGCGGTACCGATCAGGAGCGAACGAATCTGGGTCATAGCAATCCTCTCTAAAATTGTTGTCAGGACTCGGGCGCCGACGCATCCATCCCCAGTCGAATGAAGACTGGACGTCGACAGCGAGGCTGGCACTGCAGCTCGCCCGGCCTGCTGTCGCCCGTCGCCGAACGTGACCGTACGTCACGTAGGCAGCAGGCTTTTCTACAGACCCGCCCTTTGCGAGTGAAGTTCGTGAGAAACGTACACTGTTACGCAACGTTTCATTTTCTAACAATCACCCAACGCGGGCTTTCATTTACCCGGACGCCGCATCGGCCAGGCCACTGCACCGGCTTCTGGCTTATGATGCGAACCCCGTTACCCAAGCCGCAATCGCCATGCCCAACCTCGATTTCACCCTGACCGGCGACTATGTCGAACTGCACAATCTCCTGAAGATAACGGGGTTGGCCGACAGCGGCGGCTCCGCGAAATTGATGGTTGCGTCGGGTGCCGTGACGGTCGACGGCCAGGTCGAACTGCGTAAAACCTGCAAAATCCGCGCAGGACAGGTCGTTTTGCTGGGCGATACCCGCATCGCCGTGCATGAGGCATAGCGGCGCGGCAAGCGCTAGCACGGCCGCGCTCCCGCACCGCCAAAAATCCGCACCAAAAATGTGCTTACAGATCGACAACAGCCCGCCCACACAATAAGCTGTCTGTTTTGACAGAAAACGGCGCGGGCATCGCCCCGCAACCCTGCACTTTTGATGACCCAATCCGGCCTCTCCCGGGTGGCCGCCCCGCCGCCGACCTTATCTCGTCACGCCGCCGACACCGCCCGCCTCGCCGCCCCGCTCGCCATCGCCCAACTGTCGCAGATGGCCATGGGCGTCACCGACACCATCCTGCTCGGCTCGCTCGGCGCTGACGCGCTCGCCGCCGGCGGTCTCGGCGCGAACCTGTTCTTCGTGGTCGTGACGCTGCTGCAGGGCGTGCTGACCTCGGTGAGCGTGAGCGTGTCGCATGCCCGCGGGGCCCGGGCTGAAGAACGCGTGCCGCATATTTACTGGACCGGCCTCGTGATGTCGGTGCTGCTGTCGATCCCCGCCTTCATGCTGCTGTCGTTCGCCACGCCGGTCCTGCTGGCGTTCGGCGAGCCGGCCCTGCTCGCACACAACGTCGGCGAATATACGGCCGTGCTGCGCTGGGGCGCGCTCGGCAGCCTGATCGGTATCGGCCTGATGCGCTCGTTCCTGCCCGCCATCGGCGCGGCGAAGCGCCTGCTGTGGGTCTCGCTGGCCGGCGTCTTCGTGAACGGTTTTCTGAACTACGGCCTGATCCACGGGGCTTACGGTCTGCCGCGCCTCGGTTTTCTCGGTTCGGCCTGCGCCACCACCATTACCGTCTGGGTGACGGCGCTCGTCCTGATGGCATGGCTGCATCTGCGGCCGCGCTACCGTCATTTCGTCACGGCGACGCGGCCCAGATTGCCGCTGATGGGCGAGCTGTTCGGCATCGGCTGGCCGGTCGCGATCACCTATGGCGTGGAATCCACCTTGTTCCTGGCCACCGGCCTGATGGTCGGCTTGCTCGGCGAATCGCAGCTCGCCGCCCACCAGATTGCGCTGAACGTTGCGTCGGTGGCCTTTATGGTGCCGCTCGCAATCGGCCAGGCGGCCAATGTGCGCGTGGGCTACTGGTCGGGTGCGGGACAACCGCTCGCCGCGCGGCATGCCGGCTTCGTGGCGATCGTGCTCGGCGTCGCCTTCATGTCCTTGTCGGGGCTCGTGCTGATTCTCGCGCCGCACTGGATCGTCGGCCTGTACCTGCATCTGGACGACCCCGCCAACGCGGCCACGGTCAAGCTCGCCAGTTCGCTGCTCGGCGTCGCTGCCATCTTCCAGATCGTCGACGGCATGCAGACGGTCGGCTCGGGTTGCCTGCGCGGCCTGAAGGACACGCGCGTGCCGATGCTGGCCGCCGCATTCGGTTACTGGGGCATCGGCTTTCCGACCGGCTACACGCTGGCGTTTCACTTTGGACTCGGCGCACGCGGCCTGTGGTGGGGTCTCGCCGCCGGCCTCGCGAGCGTCGCGCTGCTGATGACGCTGCGTTTTCACCGCCTCAGCCTGCGCCGCGTACCGGCGGCGCCGAAACCGGCGGCATGAAGAAAGGCCCGCGCGTCCCACAAGGCCGCGCATGCGCCGCCATCGCATTGAAACCAATTATTCGTTGAAACAGAATCAAGGACCTCCTGACATGCTTGCCCGGGTAACCCGTCTCTTTCCGCTGTGGGCCGTGCTGATTTCGCTGGCCGCCTATTTTTCGCCGGCATCCTTCAGCCCCATCGCGCCGCACGTCACCACCCTGCTGACCCTCATCATGCTGGCGATGGGCGTGACACTCTCCCTCGCCGATTTCAAGCGTGTCTTCACGCGACCGGCGCCGGTCGTCGCCGGCATCGTGCTGCACTATCTGGTGATGCCGCTCGCCGCCTGGGCCATCGCCAAGGCGTTGCACATGCCGCCGGACCTGACCGCCGGGATGGTGCTGGTGGGCAGCGTCGCGAGCGGCACCGCCTCGAACGTGATGATCTATCTGGCGCGCGGCGACGTCGCGCTGTCGGTGACCATCAGCGCGCTGTCGACGCTGGTCGGCGTGTTCGCCACGCCGCTGCTCACGCGCCTTTATGTCGACGCCTCGATCGTGGTCGACGTGCACGGCATGCTGATTAGCATCCTGGAGATCGTCGGCCTGCCGATCGTCGTGGGCCTCGTCATCAATCATCTGTTCGGCAAGCTGGTGCGCAAAGTGGAGCCGGTTCTGCCGCTCGTGTCGATGATTGCGATCCTGCTGATCATCTCGGCGGTCGTCGGCGGCACGCAGAAGAGCATTGCCTCGGTTGGGCTGGTGGTAATGCTCGGCGTGGTGCTGCATAACGGCATCGGCCTGCTCGGCGGCTATTGGGGCGGCCGCCTGCTCGGCTTCGACGAAGCCGTATGCCGCACGCTCGCCATCGAAGTCGGCATGCAGAATTCCGGTCTCGCAGCTACGCTCGGCAAGCTGTATTTCTCGCCGCTCGCCGCGCTGCCGGGTGCGCTGTTCTCGGTGTGGCACAACCTGTCGGGTTCGCTGCTGGCGGGCTATTGGGCCGGCCGTCCCGCCAAAGGGTCCACGCATCCGGACGGCGCCTCGGCCTTCGAGGTCGAACGCGGATAAAAGCCGTTCACGGGCGGCGGCTCGCAAAGCTCGCGAGGCTCCCGCTGCCGCCCTTCCATGACGAGCCGCACCGGGCGCGCGCAGGCTCTCTTATGCGAACGCAACGCATGCTTTGTCATTCGTTGGCATAACGAACAGATTCACTCACACATGATGGCTTGAACGGCACGCAAGCCACCAAGCCGAGACCGGATGCGCACCGTCTGCATCCACGTCAACTGCGCGATCGGGCCACTCGTCCGGTCAATTCCCCTTAGAATGCTTTCCTCAACAGCGCCCAGAAGCATCGGGTGCGCGCCGGCTTCAAAGCCGTGTGCGCGCACCGACTCAAGCGGAGGAATAGCGTGCCGGCGTACGACAGCAACAACAACATCGCGTCGCAATCTCGTCAGGGTCCTGCAGGCATAACGCCGTCGATGCGCACGGCAGCGCAAACCGCGACGCGCATCGGCAAGCGTTGCCTGTTGCTGTGCACCGTCGCGGCACTTTTGACCGCTTGCGCGAGCCGGCCACCCGCCGCCGCCTTCGACCGTCCGGTCACTCACGCGCTGCCTGTGACCACCACCACGGCACTGAGCGCCGCCCTCGCCCCCGTCGAACTGGCCCATCCCCGCGAATCGGGTTTTCGCGTCCTCTCGAACGGCACCGAGGCGCTGCAGATGCGTATCGCACTGGCCCGCGCCGCGACGAAGACGCTCGACATGCAGTACTACATCGCCAACGAGGACACCACCGGCAAACTGCTGCTCGGCGCCGCGCTGTATGCGGCCGATCACGGCGTACGGGTGCGCATGCTGGTCGACGACCTGAACTTCAAGGACATCGACGACGTGATGGCGGGCTTGAACTCGCATCCCAACATCGAGATCCGCGTCTTCAATCCGTACGGCAGCACGCATCGCAGCGTGTTCGAGCGCACCACGAACCTGCTGACGAAGATCGACCAGTTCACGCGCCGCATGCACAACAAGGCGATGATCGCGGACAACCAGTTGGCGATCGTCGGCGGCCGCAATCTCGGCGACGAGTACTTCAGCGCAAGCCCGACGCTGCAGTTCCGCGATCTCGACGTGCTGGCCGCCGGCCCGATCACCGCCGACGTCTCAGCCAGCTTCGACGAGTACTGGAACAGTTCGGGCGCCTATCCGCTGAAGGCGCTGAACCATCAGACCTTCTCGCCGCAGGAGCTGGACGCCACGCGCGATAGCCTGCGCCAGCACTGGCGCACCAACGCCGACCCGTATAACGCGAAACCGCTGAACGCAACGCCGCTCGCTGCGCAGATCGCGAACGACGAACTCGGCCTGACCTGGGCGCCGGCGGAATTCAAGGCCGATACGCCCGGCAAGATCGATCAGCCGTCGCCCGATTACGTCAGTCCGCCGATGCAACGGCTTGTCGAACTGATGAAGGACGCGCAGACGGAGTTTCTGGTGGTGTCGCCGTACTTCGTGCCGCACGATGCCGGCGTGAAAGCGCTCGCGCAACTTACGCAGCGCGGCGTGCGGGTGGCGGTGCTGACCAACTCGCTCGCCGCCACCGACGCCGTCGCCGTGCAGGCCGGCTACAGCCCGTACCGCGTGCCGCTGTTGCAAAACGGTGTCGAGCTCTACGAGTTCAAGCCGGAGCAGAGCAGTTCGCGTACATCGGTCGAAGGCTCGCGTTCGCGCGCGAGCCTGCATGCGAAAACCTATGTGATCGACCGCAAGATCCTCGTCGTCGGCTCGATGAATCTTGATCCACGCTCGGCCAATCTGAACACCGAACTGGCGCTCGTGATCCACAGCCCGGCGCTGGCCGGACAAGTGGCGACGATGTTCGACCACGCCACGGCACCCGAGGTCAGCTACCGCGTCACGCTGGCGACGCCGGCACAACTCGCCGGACTCCGCTACATTGGAGCGCCGCAGTCGCAACTCGAATGGACCGATGTCGAGAACGGCGAGCAGCGCACCTATAACTTCGACCCGCAGGCAGGTTTGTACCGGAATCTGCTGACGGGTCTATTCTTGCTATTGCCAGTCCAGGGACAGCTTTGATGTGTGCCATGCGGCAGCGGCGCGCAGGCTACCCAAACCATGCATTATTCAGCGCAGTTATTCAGCAAAAGCGGAGTTGAACCATGACCGAAGACGTACGATTGGAGCGCGACACGTTCGGCGAGATTGCCGTGCCGAACGCTCGCCTGTGGGGCGCACAAACCCAGCGCTCGCTGCAGAATTTCAAAATCTCGACGGAGAAGCAGTCGCCCGAACTGATCACGGCGCTGGCCGTGATCAAGCGCGCGGCGGCCGAAGTCAATCAGGGTCTCGGCGTACTCGAGGAGAGCAAGGCCCGCGCGATCATGCAGGCCGCCGACGAGATCATCGAAGGCAAGCATGCCGGCGAATTTCCGCTGGCGGTATGGCAGACCGGCTCCGGCACGCAGACCAACATGAACCTCAACGAGGTGATTGCCAACCGTGCGAGCGAGCTGCTGGGCGGCGAGCGCGGCGAAGCGCGCAAGGTGCATCCGAATGACGACGTGAACCGCGGCCAGTCGTCCAACGACGTGTTTCCGACCGCCATGCACGTGGCGGCGGCAGTGGGCATCGTCAAGCATCTGGTGCCGGCGCTGAAGACGCTGCGCGCGACGCTCGACAGCAAGGCGAAGGCGTTTGCCGGGATCGTCAAGATCGGCCGCACGCACTTGCAGGATGCGACGCCGCTCACGCTCGGCCAGGAATTCTCCGGCTATGTCGCGCAACTCGACCACGGCATTCGCCACGTCGAAGCGGCGCTGCCGCATCTGTACGAACTGGCGCAGGGCGGCACCGCGGTCGGCACCGGTCTGAACGCGCATCCGCAGTTCGCCGACAAGGTCGCGGCGGCGATCGGCAAGCTCACCGGCGTGCCGTTCGTGTCGGCGCCCAACAAGTTCGAAGTGATGGCCGCCGCCGACGCGCTGGTGTTCGCGCACGGCGCGCTCAAGACCGTGGCCGCCAGCCTGATGAAGATCGCCAACGACGTGCGCTGGCTCGCGAGCGGTCCGCGTTGCGGTCTCGGCGAGCTGTCGATTCCGGAGAACGAGCCGGGCAGCTCGATCATGCCGGGCAAGGTCAATCCGACCCAGTCCGAAGCGATGACCATGCTGTGCTGCCAGGTGTTCGGCAACGACGTCGCAGTGAATATGGGCGGCGCGAGCGGCAACTTCGAGTTGAACGTATTCCGTCCGATGATTGCGCACAACGTGCTGCAATCGATCCGCCTGATCGCGGACGGCGCGCACAGCTTTAACGACAACTGCGCGGTGGGCATCGAGCCGAATCGCGAGCGCATCGACACCTTGCTCAACGAGTCGCTGATGCTGGTCACCGCGCTCAATCCGCACATCGGCTACGACAAGGCCGCCAAGATCGCCAAGCAGGCCCATAAGGAAGGCACCACGCTGAAGGCAGCGGCGCTCGCGCTCGGTTATGTCACCGAGCAGCAGTTCGACGAGTGGGTGCGGCCGCACGACATGGTCGGCCATACGCCGGGGTGATGGCGCGTTAGGGCGCGACGCCGGTCCGCAGGATCGGCGCAGCTCACCGCCCGCTTAGATCTTGCCCTTGGCCACTTCTTCCGGCTTGAGTTCGACGATGGCGTCGAGCGCCTCTTTCACGTCCAGCGCGTATTTGGCGAGGCGCTTCTGTTCATCGGTCTCGGGCACGTACGCGGGCACCGGCACCGGATGCCCATTCTCGTTGACCGCCACCATCACGACGAGGCAGTCGGTGGTCTGCATCAGTTCGCCGCCCTTTGGATCTCCCGCCTGCACCGACACGTGAATGTGCATGCTGGTGCGGCCCGTGTTGACGACGCGCGCACGCAGTTCGACGAGGTTGCCCACGAGGATGGGCCGGCGAAAGCGGATATTGCCGACGCTGACCGTCACGCAGTAGCGCCCGGACCAGACGGCGGCGCACGCATAAGCGGTCTCGTCGATCCACTTCATCAGCGCGCCCCCGTGCACCTTGCCGCCGAAGTTGACCGAGGTCGGCTCGGCGAGAAAGCGGAACGTGGTTTCAGAACGGTCCAGCGGCGCAGCGGCAGGGGTGCTCATCTTGACTCCGGTCAAACGAATGTCGAAAGGAGCCGATTATACGAGTGCAATTTTGACTGCGGCGCGTAATGAAGGGCGGTAACGCTGTTTTGCCTCCCGCGAAAGGGTCGCAACGAGCGCTGCGGCGTGCGCCTCAGGACAGCGGCTCCGCCGCGGCAAAGCGCTCGCGGTAATCGAGCGGCAACACGCCGAAGCGGCGCACGAACGCCCGCCGCAGGTTCTGTTCGCTGCCGAAACCGCATTCGAGCGCAATCCGCTTGAGCGGCCGGCGCGATTCGGCAAGCCAGCGCGAGGCGGCCTCCAGACGCAGCGCCGCGACGGTCGTGGCGGGCGTGCGGCCCACTTCGTCGACATAGCGCCGCGCAAAGGTGCGCGGGCTCATGCGGGTGCGCTCGGCGAGCCGCTCGACCGACAGGTCGTCGCGCAGATTCGCCGCCATCCAGCTATGCAGGGCCTCGAACGGGCCGCCGGCCGACGCTTGCGCCGCGAGCGCCGCGCTGAATTGCGACTGGCCGCCCGGCCGCTTCATGAACACCACCAGCCGGCGGGCGGCCTGCATGGCGACCGCGTGGCCGAGATCCTCTTCGATCAACGCCAGCGCCAGATCGATGCCGGCCGTCACGCCCGCCGAGGTCCACACCGCCCGGCCATCGCGCACGTCGCGGATGAAGATCGGATCGGCGTCGACCTCGACCTTCGGAAAGCGCCGCGCGAGCAGCGCCGCGTCGCGCCAGTGGGTCGTCGCGCGGCGGCCGTCGAGCAGGCCCGCGGCGGCCAGGTAAAACGCGCCGGTGCACACCGAGCACACGCGCCGCACCTGGGGTGCACGGCGCGCGAGCCACGCGACGAGTTCCGGTTGCAACGGCGCGTCGTCGTCGACCGGCACGCCGGCGACGATCAGCGTGTCGATCGGCTCGTCGTCGAGCGCATCCAGCCGCGAGGTCACCACGGGCAGGCCCGGAAACGTCTGCAGGACCCCGCCGTCGATCGACGCCACCGTCGTCCGATAGGCCGCCGCCGCGCCGCCATGCGCCGCCGGCTGCGCGCCCGCCGGAGTGGCCTGGCGCGCTGCGATCGTCAGTTCGGCGCGCCAGAACGCCTCGAGCGGACCGCACGCGTCGAGCAGCACCAACTCAGGCGCCACGGCGAACACCACATGGCGCACCTCGGGCGCCACTTCTGCACCAGGCAAGTCACCCGCACCTGAAACCACAGCGTCAAACGAAGAGACCATCAGCGTGTTTCCCCAATCGAAGCCAATCGAAGCCAATCGAAGCCAATCGAACCACCGGACGACCGACCGCCCTCACGACACCCATGCCGGTTGCCGGGCGCGCGACCAGGCATAGCCGAGCGTCGCCACCGCGGCGAGCGCGAGCGGCGGGAAGATCGCCGCGTTGATCGCCGCCCAGCCGAAACGCGCGAGCAACTGCCCCGCGAACAGCGAACCGAGCGCCGAAAACGCGAAGGTGGTGAATTCGCTCGTCGCCTGTGTCTTGGCGCGCTCGGCCGGCCGGTACGATTGTGCGAGCAGCGTCGTGCCGCCCACGAACATGAAATTCCAGCCCACCCCGAGACAGGCGAGCGCGGCGTAGAAATGCGGCAGATCAGTCGAGCGCAGCGCGAACACACCGCACAGCGCCGACAGCACGATCCCGCAGCCGATCACGCGCAGCACGCCGAAGCGCTGGATCAGCCGTGCCGAGAACAGCGACGGCGCGTACATGCCGACCAGGTGCCACTGGATGATCTGCGCGCCGTCGCCGATCGTGTGCCCGCAGGCGACCGCCGCAATCGGCGTAGCGGTCATCACGAACATCATCACCGCGTAGCCGAGGGCATTGTTCGCCAGCGCGGCGACGAAGATCGGCTGCCGGACGATCTGACCGAGCGGGCGCGGCCCTTCGACGGCCTTAAAGGCGGCGGCGGAACCGGCGTGAGTGGATGGCGCGACGTCGCGATACGCCAGCGCCAGCAACGCCACCGAGGCCAGCCCCAGCGCCGTCACCAGCGCATACGAACCGGCGAATGCGACCGGGGCGAGCCAGTCCTTGCTCCATGCCGCGAGCAACGGCCCGAGCACGGCGGCGACCACGCCGCCGGTCAGCACCGTCGAGATGGCGCGGCTCTTCGCGTCCACGGCCACCGCATCGGCGGCGGCAAGGCGGTAGTACTGCGCGAAGGCCTGAAACACGCCCACCGTCGCCGTGCCCGCACAGAAGGCCCAGAAACTGTGATGAAAAATCGCCCACACGGAAATCGAACCGCCCAGCGCGCCGACGCCGGCGCCAATCAGGAAGCCCGCACGCCGGCCGATGCGCGCCATCAGGAAGGAGGCGAGGACCGTCGTCAGCGCGGCGGCGACGGTGATCAGCGAAAACGGCAGCGTGGCGAAGGCTTTATCGTCGGCGAGGTTATAGCCGACGAGGCCGGTGAGCGTCAGATCGATCGAGACCGAGGACGTGTAAAGCGCCTGACAGACCGCCAGCACGCGGGTGCCGCGCCGGTGATCCGGTTGCGGCGCGGGGCGGCCGGAATCGACGGCAGCGGTGGAACCTGCACCGGAGCGGGCGTCGGAGCAGGCGGTGGGAACATCGGACGATGACGACATCGGCAAGCCTCGTATGGCAGGAAGAACGAAGCCTGATCGTCACACGGCTGACGTTGGCAGAGATGCCAATGATGCATCAATTCCTGCCAAACGTCGTCGCCGCATTCACCGTTGCCGCGCTCGTACGTTGTCGCGAGCGCCGGCGCGCAGCGGCACTACGTTTCATTTGCTGTGGTAGGAAATGCCTTCGTCGACCGTGCCGTACATCGTGATGCCGCTCGAATCCGCGCTCGGCGGCGCCGAGCCGCCCTGCGCACAGGCGGCGCACAACAGCACGGTAGCGGCAATGGCTAGCAGGAATTTCATGAGCGCGTGTTTCTCCGAAGACAGGTTTTGATTCTAGCCTGGTGCCCCGCAGCCGCGCGAAAGCGCGCCGCGCCGCGCTATCCTGCCCGCCCCGCCTGCATTTCCCAACGCTGCCCGCGCGCTCGCATTCATAGTTCACGCCAGACTGAAACGTCGAATGCCGCACTCCGATATAGTGAAGAAGTCGGCGAGCGCTCATGCGCGCCAAGCCTCAGGAGGCTGCTATGCCTGCTTCACTGTCCGATGAACAGAATCACTTCCCCGGCTTGAGCCGGATCGGCGCACTGCTCGCCGACCCCGGCCGTGCCGCCATGCTGTGGGCGCTGATGGACGGCAGCGCGCGCCCGGCCGGCGAACTGACGATGGTGGCCGGCCTGTCGCCGTCCGCCGCCAGCGCCCACCTGGCGCGTCTCACCGAAGGCGGACTGCTCGCCGTCGAGGAGCGCGGCCGGCACCGCTACTTCCGGATTGCCTCGCCGGATATCGCGGCTTCCATCGAAGCGCTCGCCAACGTGGCGCAAGTCAGCGCGCCGCAACGCATGACGCCGCGCCCGGCGCGCACCGTGCCGGTCGACATGCGCTACGCGCGCACCTGCTACGACCACATGGCCGGCGAACTGTCGGTGCAGCTCTTCGAGCGGATGCTGAGCCACAAGCTGCTGAACCCGCACGGCAACGCGCTCGAAGCGACCGAGGACGGCGCGGCCCAGCTCGCCCGCTGGGGCATCGACGTGGCCGGCCAGCACAACCGGCGGCGCCGCTTCGCCTGCACCTGCCCCGACTGGAGCGAGCGGCGGCCCCACCTGGGCGGCGCGCTCGGCGCGGCCTTGCTCGACGCCTGGTCGACCCACGGCTGGGTTGAGCGCACCGAACGGCCGCGCATCCTGCGGGTCACGCCGGCCGGTCACCAGCAGTTCAACGATTTTCTGAAGGACTGAGCGCAAACCGGCGACATCGAAGCGTTCGTTTCATTGCGAATTTGGGCCGCCACATTTTTTGTTACACGGCAGGTAAGGAGGCTTACAAATGTCGACGCCTTGAAACAGGCCGCGACGGTAGAGTGCTTTCACGGATGCAAAAACGAAGCGTCCGTTTGAGAGACACAACATGAAAAAGCTCACCGCCCCCCGCCTCGCACTGCGCCGCGTCACCGGTTACACCCTGATTGCTGCGGCAGTGTTCACGCTCGCAGCCCAGACCACCTTCGCTCAGGAAGCGCCGCCGGACAATGCGCCGGCCGTCGCGCAGAACACCGGCAATACCGATCCGCCGGGACGTGTGGCGCGCCTGAACTACACCTCGGGCGCGGTGACCACCGAGCCCGCTGGCGCGACCGACTGGTCCTACGCACAGATCAACCGTCCGCTCACCAGCGGCGACCAGCTCTGGGACGACCAGAACGCGCGCGCCGAACTGCATATCGGTTCGACCGCGGTGCGGCTCGGCGATACGACCAGTCTCGACATCCTCAATCTCGACGACACCAGCGCGCAGCTCAAGGTTGCGCAAGGCACGCTGTCGACCCGCGTGCGCGAACTCGCGCCGGGTTCGACCTACGAGATCGACACGCCGAATCTCGCGCTCGGCGTGAACGGCCCGGGCGATTACCGCGTGGACGTGGCGCCGGACGGCAGCAGCACGACCGTCACGGTGCGCAGCGGCAGCGCGACCGTGTATGGCGACAACGGCCAGGTGCCGGTCGCCGCCGGCCAGCAGATCCGCTTTGCCGGCACGGCCCTGCAGCAGGTGGCCGATAACGGCGCGCCGGGGCTCGACGGCTTCGATCAATGGGCCGCGAGTCGCGATGCGGCCGAAGACCGCTCGGTGTCGGCGCGCTACGTGTCGCGCGACGTGCCGGGTTACGAAGACCTCGATGCGAACGGCAGCTGGCGCAGCAGTCCTCAGTATGGCGAAGTGTGGGTGCCGAGCGCGGTGCCGACAGGCTGGGCGCCCTATCACGACGGTCACTGGGTGTGGCAGGCGCCGTGGGGCTGGACGTGGGTCGACGACGCGCCGTGGGGCTTCGCGCCGTACCACTACGGCCGCTGGGCCTATGTCGACGATTCCTGGGCGTGGGTGCCGGGCCCGGTCGTCGTCAGCGAGCCGCCCGTGTATGCGCCGGCGCTGGTCGCGTTTGTCGGCGGCGGAGGCGGCTCGTTCAACTGGGGCGTGAGTCTGGCGATCGGCGGCGTGGCCGCGGCCGGCGTGGCCTGGTTCCCGCTCGGGCCGGGCGAACCGTGGCATCCGCGCTGGGGCGGCTGGAGTCCCGGTTACTACAACCGTGTCAACAACACGGTGGTGGTCAACAACTACAACCGCAACGTGAATGTCACGAACATCACCAACATTCACAACACCTACATCAACTACCGCGCGCCGGGCGGCGTCACCGCCGTGCCGGCGACGGCCTTCGTGCATGGCCAGCCGGTCGGCCGCTTCGCGCAGAAGGTCGACCCGCAACAATGGCGCAATGCGCAGATCAACCCGGGCGGCCCGGGCATCGCGCCGGTACGTCAGAGCTTCGATTCCGGCTTGCGCAACGCGAACTATCGGCCGCCCGCAGCGGTGATGTCCCGCTCGGTGGTGGCAACGCGCAGTCCGGCCGTCCCGCCGGCGTACCACGACACGCTTGCGCAACGTTTTGCGCAAAGCGGCGGGCGGGTGCCGGGCGCCGGCGAACCGATCGTGCGCACCTCGGTGCCGGCGCATTTCGCCGCTGCCCAAACGCAAGGCGCGCATGGCGGACCCGCGACGGGGGCGCAGAACGTGCGCGTAGTCCAGGCGAACTCGCCGCGCATGGCACCCGGCGCCGAGCCGCGTGTCGCGCAGGGTGCGCCGCGGCCCGGCGAGCCTGCTGCGAATGGCGGCCGGCCGGCGCCATTTGGCGGCGGTGCGCAGAATGCGGCGCAAGCGCCTCATGGCGTGCCTGAGCAGGCAGCACGGCCGGGGACGCCCGGCGCGCCGGCCCAGGTAGCCAATGAGCGGCCGCAGCCGAACAACGGCGTGCCGCGTCCGCCGCAAGCGGCCGGCGGCAATCCGGGCACGTTCGCACAGCATGGCGCTGCAGCGCTTACGGCCGGTCAGCAGACCGCTGCACAGGCTCACCATGAACCGGCGTGGACGCAGCCGCATACGCCGATGGCCGTGCAGGCGCAGCAGGGTCAGCAAGGGCAGGCTCACGGTGTAACCCAGCAGGCCGCCGGACGCGAGCCGGTTGCGCAGCAACCAGGCGAGCCGCAGAGTCGTCCGCAGCCAGGTGCGTTCGCCGCGCCGCAGGCGCAGGAGCATGGTGGTGTGCCGCATCCGGGGGAGAATCCGTCGCCGGCGGCGCGTGCGCCTCAACAGGCCGAGCGGGAAGTCAATGCCCAGCCGCACGCACCGGCGCCCGAGGCGCAGCAGCAACAGCAGGCGCGTGCAGCGGAGTCTCGTCAGCAAGAGGCGCAGCAGGCCCCGCGTGAAGAAGCGCGGCCCCAGGCGCAGCCGCAGCCGCAGCCGCGTCAGGAATATCACCCGCAGCAGGCTCAGCAGGCCCCGCGCCAGGAACCCCGGCCGCAGCCGCAAGCCCAGCCGCGGCAGGAATACCATCCGCAGCAGGCTCAGCAGGCCCCGCGCCAGGAACCCCGGCCGCAGCCGCAGACCCAGCCGCGTCAGGAATATCATCCGCAGCAGGCCCAGCAGCCGCGCCCTGAACCGCATCCCGCGCAACAGGCTCAGCAACCGCGTCCTCAGCCGCATCCGGAGCAACATTCGAATAACGGCGGCCACGAGGAGCACCGCAAGGGCTAAGGGTACTCACCGGCGAAAGCGGCGCTTGCGAGGTAGCAGCGCCGCTTTCGTACTCACAGCTGGCTTCAAATGCCACCGCTTGCCGACGCCCATAATGAGCGTTTTAACGAGCATGAAGGTCACTCAAGCTTCCAGCCTCCCGCCGTCACTGCTCGGACAGAGCAAGCGCTTACCGTGAGAGGCCCCAGGCCGGCCTCAAACCGCCATCGGAGCGGTCAGCGGCTCGTGATGCCGATAACCGACCAGCGAGAAATCCGCCGGCTCGATCTTCTCCAGCCACTCCGGCTCGTACACGCCCGTTTTCGCGTAATCCGGCACGCGTTCGTCGATCGCGAACTGCGGGCTCTCATACGGCTCGCGCGTCAGTTGCCGTTGCAGCATGTCGAGCTGATTTTCGTAGATATGAGCGTCGCCGATGAAGTACGTAAACCAGCGCGGCGTATAGCCCGTCAACCGCCCGACCAGATGCAGCAGGGCCGCGCCCTCGGTCAGATTGAACGGCGTGCCGAGGCCCACATCGTTGCTGCGGATATACAGGCACAACGAGATTTCACGCCGCGCCGCATTCGGTAAAAACTGATAAAGCAGGTGGCAAGCCGGCAAGGCGATCTCTTCGAGCACCGCAGGGTTCCATGCATGAAACAGAATGCGCCGGTCGCCGGGGTTCTGCATGATCGTGTCGAGACACTGCCGCAACTGATCGATGGCCTTGTACAGCAGCACCTTGCGGCTGCCGTCTTCGTCGAACTCGGTGATAACCCGGTAGCCGCGACCGGTCGCATCCGCGAGCTGCGCGCTCGCCGACGCATCCAGCACCTTGTAGGCCGGCCACTTGCGCCATTGCACGCCGTACACGTCGCCGAGGTCGTCAGGACCTTCGCGATACGGATTGGCAAGCCATTGCGGATTCTGATTGGCGTTCGCGTCCCACACCTTGCAGCCCAGATCGCGAAAGTCCGCCGCGCTGCGCGACGCGCGCAGGAATCCCACCAGCTCGCCAATGGCCGACTTGAACGCGAGCTTCTTGGTCGTGACGGCGGGGAAACCCTGCTGGAGATCGAAGCGTAGCATCGCGCCGGGCATGCTGATGGTGCGGATGCCAGTGCGATTTTCCTGCCACGTGCCGGTGTCGAGAATCGAGCGGACGAGGTCGAGGTATTGTTTCATTCGGGTTCCTTCGGCCCGGCGCCGAACGCCTGGGACTTTTTGCGACAAAACCCGATTCTAACAAGCGCGGGCGACGGGCGTCCGACGCGTCTCAGATGTGAGGCACCGAGGCCGGCTCGGCATGCGGCACGATGGGCTCGCCTTCCATATGGCGCATTCCGTGCGCGCACAGCAGACGGTACAGCGTGACCCGCGAAATGCCCAGTTCCTGCGCCGCGTCGCCAAGGCGGCCGCGATGGCGCAACAGCGCCAGTTCGATAGCCTGCCGCTCCGCCGCTTCGCGTGCCTGGGCAAGCGAAACCGGCACGATCTCCACGTACTCAGCCAGCTCGAGATCGCGGGCCGTAATCGCGCGCCCTTCCGACATCACGATGGCGCGCCGCACCCGGTTGATCAGTTCGCGCACGTTGCCCGGCCAGCTGTAGTTGTGCAGCGCGGCGATCGCATCGGGCGCAAAGCCGCGCAAGCGGCGGCTTGCATCCTTTTTGAAACGTTCCAGCATGTGCCGCGCCAATAGTTCGATATCCTTACCACGTGCCCGCAACGGCGGCTCGTCGATCTGCAGCACGCACAGGCGGTGATACAGGTCCGAACGGAAACGCCCTTCGATCATCGCGGCATTCATATCGACGTGAGTGGCCGAGATGATGCGCACGTCGACGTCGATCGCGCCGTGGCCACCCAGCCGTTCGACCTTGCGTTCCTGCAGGAAGCGCAGCAGGCTCGCCTGGCTTTCGAGCGGCAGATCGCCGATTTCGTCGAGAAACAGGGTGCCGCCGTTGGCGGCTTCAACCCGGCCGATCTTGCGCTGGTTGGCGCCCGTGAAAGCACCGCGCTCATAGCCGAACAGTTCGGATTGCAACAGATGCGGCGGAATCGCGCCGCAGTTGATCGGCACAAAAGGCGCGCTGCGGCGCGACGAACGCTCGTGGATCGCCACCGCCGTGAGTTCCTTGCCGGTACCCGATTCGCCCGAGATAAACACCGGCGCATCGGTCATCGCCACCTTGCGGATCGAGCGGAACAGAGCGAGCATCGCGTCGCACGAACCGACCATTTCGCCCTCGGTGCCGCTCGGCGAAGCGTCGTTCGAGGCAGACTCGCCGAGCGAGATCATGCCGTAGGCGTGCCCCACCGAGTCGACGATCCTGTCGCCCGAGTAAGGCACCGTTACGTAATCGAAACAGTAGTCGCGCACGAGCCGGCGCAGCGCGGCGTCCTGCAGTTGGCCGGGCATGGTCGCGGCGACCCAGCCGACGTTCGGCATCGTCAGGCACGATTCGAACGCAGCGATCTCATGTTGCTGGAAATGGCTCGACAGATCGAGCAAACCGCCCGCGGCCATACCGGCGCGAACGGCACGACGGACATCGCGCGCCGAACCCACCACTTCGACGTGCCAGCCGCGCTGGTGAAACCGCGTATTCAATTCCGCGCTAGGGTCACGCGAAACGTAAATCAGTTGCCGCGTTGCGGGTTCCATTATTCAGATCCTCTCGTCAACGAACGTTAAGGATGACGGCACGCACCTGAACAAGTTTCAGACACGTTGACTCAGCTCGGGATTCGCGCATAGCAAAAACCGAACGGCCATTCCATTCCGTGCGGACAGCTGATCCCCGAAAAGCGGCGTGTGTGATTGAGACGGCCCAGCTTCAGGCTTTTTTTAAATGTGACTCTGTTTTCGAGAGCTTACTATACGCGCGCCGCTTCGAAAACAAATATGCGAATTTAATCGC
>Ga0116227_10006393_pt1 | contig 23904 bp, 20 predicted proteins | sample S1TSphgellanicum_FD_89693 | JGI IMG/M metagenome (GOLD analysis project Ga0116227, IMG submission 89693) | Host-associated microbial communities from peat moss isolated from Minnesota, USA - S1T2_Fb - Sphagnum magellanicum MG | ecosystem: Host-associated > Plants > Peat moss > Unclassified...
CACCTTTGGGCTTGCCGGTGGTGCCTGAGGTGTAGGCCAGGTGCGCAATGGCGTCTTCATCCTCGGGGTCGGCAGGCGCGGTCAGTTGCGCCTGCATGAGCTCCGGCAGCGACAGCGCGCCTTCCTGGGGGCCGTCCATGCAGATCAGATGGCGCACCGTGCCCGCGCTCTTGGCGGCGCGACGCACCGCCTCGGCCTTGTCGTGCGTGTAAATGACGATCGAGGGTGTGTGGTCGGCGAAGTAATAATCGAGTTCGGCCGCGAATTGCACGTTCACGAGCGCCGCGATGGCACCGATTCGCCAGGCGCCGAACATCGCGAGGAGATAGTCCATGCCGTTGTGGGCGAAGATCGTCACGCGTTCACCTTTGGTCAGACCCAGCGAGGCGAGTGCGCCCGCCATGTTTTCCATGGCGACGACAGCCTGCGCATAGGTGAGTGCCACATCGCGGTCCACCCAATGCAGGGCCAGCTTGTCCGGCGTGCGCTCGGCGCCCTCGAGCAACAATCGATGCATCAGCATGTCCCGCTCTCCTTCAACAGTCCGAAATATTGTTCCAACGCCTGATCGCGATCGGACGCCACGGTCTCGCTGCGCTCGGCACCGTCCACGACGATGAGACGCTCGCGGCTCAAGGTGATGCGCCCGGTGGGCGTGGCGCGCGTGCAAATCAGCCCCTTGGTAAAGATCGAGTCCGGCGAAGTCTGGTGATGGCGATGCATCGCCGCGAAGGCCGACAGCGGCTGTTCGTGCAACGTCATCTCGTACAGCGGTTGTTGGGAGCGCGACAGCACCCAGAACTCATCGGATGTTTGTTGCAAGATGTAATCGCCGGATATATCCGTGCCGCGGTCGGCCGGCAGCCGCAGCGGCGTGCGGTTGTTGTCGCCGAAGCCGACATCGGTCAAATACTCTCCCTCGGGCAGGCTCACCACCAGCGCCAGATGATCGAACGGTGCGCCGAACTGCTGTCGTGCCTCGGACCAGACCCGCGCCTCGATTCTTTTTACCGCGAAGCCGAGATGGGTGAGCAGCGCCCGGAACGCTTCGTTGACTTCATAGCAAAAGCCGCCGCGGCGGCGGATGGCGACCTTGTGCAGGACCGATGCCGTGCTGAGTTCGGGCCGCAAGCCGGTGACGATGTCCACATTCTCGAACGGCACGATCTGCAAGTGGCGCATCACGAGATCGCACAACGCCGGCCAGGATGGTGTGGGAGCGGCGGTGATGGCGAGCCGCTCCAGATAGCGGTCCATGATTTGCGCGTCGATAGGTGCGTCGTTCATGTCGTGCCGCCGTCGCTCAACCCGAAGCCGCCGCTGCCGAGTAGCGGCGCAGCACCGCGTCCTCGAGCAGCTTCACCAATTGGTAGAAGCCGACCGAGACGGCGACGGCGACGAATGCGACCGCCCAGATCATGCCGTAGTCGAGTTCACCGCGCGCCGTGTTCAAGAGGTTGCCCAAGCCGTAACCCGTGGCCAGCCACTCGGCGATCATCACGCCGAGCAGCGACGCCGGCGCCACCAGCCGCGCGGCGGCGCAGAGATACGGCAGACTCATGGGCAGGCTGACGAGGGCCAGCTTTTGCCGGCGATTGGCGCCGTAGACAGCAAGCAGATCCAATGAAGCTTGGGGAACTTGAGCCAGACCCTGTGCGATGGTGATGAACGCCGGGAAGAAGGTGACGATGACGGTGATGATCAGCGTCGCCGCGATGCCGCGCCCGAACAGCAGCACGATCATGGGCGTGAGGGCGACCAAGGGCATGGTCTGCAGGATCAACGCAGCCGGCATCAACATGGCGGTAAGCGCGCGCCACAGCATGCCCATCACCGCCAGGCTGAGCGCGACGGTCAGAGCGATGAGAAGCCCGATTCCCGCAGGCGGCAGTGATTCCTTCAAGGCTTGCAGGATGGCCGCGCGGGAATCCGCCGCATCCGGCGCGCTGAACAAATATTGCCATACGGCCAGCGGCGTTTTCGCGATCACCGGCGACACGCCGAAACCCTCGAGAATGCCCCACCAGATCAGGAACGGCACACCGCAGGCCGCCAGCGCGAGCAGAGCCTGCGAGGCGCGCGATGCGGCGGTTCGCGACGCTGGGTCGTGCAGCTTGGCCGAGGCCGAGGTGACGCTCGTCAGCGAGGCGCTGAAGCGGCGGCCGAGCAGCGCGCACAACGCATAAGCCACTGCCGCCATCAGCGTCGCCGTGAGTCCGATCCCCCAGATACGCGCGGGATTACCGCGGCCGAGCGAGCCGAGCAAGAACGAGCCGAGACCCCAACGCGCGCCGCTGCCGAATTCCGCCAAAATTGCGCCGAGAATCGCGGCGGGCGCGGCGACCCGCAGACCGCCCAGCAGTCCCGGCACACACGCGCGCGCACGCAGCCATCGCAGCACGGCGAAATCGCCGCCGCCGTAGGTGCGTACCACATCGATCGGTCGCGGATCGATGTCGCGTAATCCGAGGAGCGTCATGACCATGGTCGGGAAGTAGACGCTCACCGAGGCGAGCACGATCTGCGGCCATTCTCCCGGCAGGGTGATCACCAGCACCGGGCTCAACGCAATCGGTGGAATGCCGAACACCGCGATGTTGAAGCCGCGCATCAGACCCTCGAAAGCCGGCACGAGTACGAAGGTAAACGCGGCGGCCGCGGCAAACAGGTTGCCGATGACGAAGCCGAGCAGCGCGGGCTGCAGCGTTGCCCAGATATGCTGCGGATACACGGCACGGTCCTGCCACCATTGCATGATGACTGCGCTCGGCGAAGGCAGCGCACCCTGCGCGACCAGATGAAAGTCGCCGAGCAGCTCCCATAGCGCCAACAAGATGACAAAACGTGTGATCGATTTCATGACGTCATGCCGCCCCGCTTCACGCCGTCGCCCCCGCATAAAGGTACGCGGCAACCTCGTCCTCGAGCCGGTGAAACTCGGGCGCGGAAAACAGTGCCGGCAGCCGTGGGCGTGCAAAGGGAATGTCGACGATGTGCGCGATGCGGCCGGGATCACGATGCATCACCACCACGCGATCGGCGAGGAACAATGCCTCGTCGATGCCGTGCGTCACCAGCAGCGTGGTGGCGCGGTTCTCCATCCAGATGCGCTGCAGTTCGATGTTCATGCTGCGGCGTAGAATTTGATCGAGCGCGCCGAAGGGCTCGTCCATCAACAGCACGGAGGGATCGGTCACCAGCGTGCGCGCGATGGCGACCCGCTGGCGCATGCCGCCGGAGAGCTGCGCCGGCCGGGCATTCTCGAAACCCTTGAGGCCCACCAGGTCGATCAGCCGGTCGATCTTGTCGTTGGCATCCGGCGTCTTGCGCCGCAGGACCTGCAGCGGCAGGGCGATGTTCTGACGCACCGAGCGCCAGGGCAGCAACGCCGAGTCCTGAAAGGCGACGCCGAGCGCACCTGCGCGGCATTTCTCCTGAGGCGTCCGGCCGCCGATCAGGACGCTGCCTGCATCCGGCTGCTCGAGACCGGCAATGCTCCGCAGCAAGGTGGATTTGCCACAGCCCGAGGGGCCGATGAGGGCGGTGAAGGAGCCGGCGTCACATTGCAGAGAAACCTCGCGCAGCGCGTACACCTGCCTGGCCCCGACCTTGAAGGTTCGCGTGACGCCGCTGACTTGGAGGTCGTCCGTCGGATGTTTGCCCGCACTGCCGTCCATCATTCAGACCTGATCCAACAGGGTGGTGTCGAACATCGAACGGTCGGCGGCAATGCCGATGCTCTTGAGATACTGGATATTGGCGGCGATACCCTCCTCGCTCATGGCGAAAATGCCGTGCGGGGATTCGATCAGCGCCTTGTCGCTGGTATTGGTGTAAACATCGTTCTCGGTGCTGCGTCCGGTGCCGCTGAAGTAGCTGTCCTTGAACAGCTTGGGGTATTTCGCAGGGTCTTTGAGGTTTTCATCCCAGCCCTGGCGGCTGGCGCGCAGCCAGCGCACCAGCAGCGGACGGTTGGCGGCGAGGAAGTCCTCGGTCACCGTCACGGTGTCGGCGTACACCGTGACGCCGTAGTCGTACATCAAAAAAGACGTGGCCTTCCTGCCCGACAGGCCGATCGTGTACGGCACGTCGGTGACGAAATCCACCGAGGCGTCGATCTCGCCTTTGATCAACGGCGTGGGGTCGAACTGATAAGGCACGATGCGCACGGCGCCCTTGGCGATGCCGTTCAAGCGCAACATGCCCGCCACCTGCGCCATGTTGACCGGCGGCACCGCCAGCACCTTGCCCTCCAACGCCTTGGGCGTAGGCACCGGATTGGAAGCCAGGCTGACGACGCCGATCGGCGTCTTCTGGAATTGTGCGCCGATGATCTTGAACTTCGCGCCCTGCGTGGTGATCGCTTTGATGGTGGTGTCGGGCACGGTGAGCGCCAGCGGCGCCTTGCCCGCGAGCAAGGCGCTTTCAGGAATGACGTCGGGGCCGCCCGACAGATAACGCAGGTCCACGTCCTGCGCCTTGTAGTAGCCGTTTTGCAGGGCGACGAAGTAGCCGATGAACTCGGCGTCGTTGACCCAGGCCGCCTGCATCGCAATGCTGTTGGCGGATGCCGCGCGGCCCGCGCGTGGCGGAAGAAATGAGCCCACGCCGGCCGCGGCGGCGCCGGCGCTTGCCGAGGCGAGGGAATGGCAGAAACGGCGTCGTGTCAGCATGCAGGAGCGTCCTTTCCGTGAGCGTCGCGCAAGCCTTCGGCGTTGCGCAAGCCTTCAGCGTTGCGCAAGATGTCGCGGACCACGCCGGGCGTGAACGGTCCCGTGCCGCCCGGCAGCGCGATCGCCGGTCCCAAGGCATCGGCGATGGCATTGACGATGGCGGCGCCGGCACCGCTGCAGCCGGCTTCCCCGGCCCCTTTCATGCCGAGCGGATTCAGTGGTGAGGGCGTCTCGATGTGGCGCAGGATGAAACGCGGTGCCGTGGCCGCCGTCGGCAGAATATAGTCCATGTAGCTTTGCGTGAGCGGCAGCCCGGTGTCGCTGTACTCGAGTGCCTCGAACAGACAGCCACCCAGACCTTGCACCACCCCGCCCATGATCTGGCCGTCGACCAGCAGCGGATTGGCGATGCGCCCGCAGTCGTGTGTGACGGCATAGTCGAGAACGCGAATCACGCCGGTGGCGTGATCGATGGACACCACCGCGGCGTGGCAGGCGCTGGCAAAACTCACAGGCGTATCCTCGAAGCGTGCCGTCACGTCCAGCCGCTCGGTCGCGGCCAACCCAAGCGCCCCGGCTTGGCTCACGAGCGTGCTCAGGGTCAGCGGTTGGTGGCTGCTGCCGCGTTCGATGAGCATGCCGTCTTTCCACTCGATGTGTTCCGGGCGCGTTTCACGTATCTCCGCGGCCAGCTTGCGCGCCTCCAGCACGAAGGCGTCGCCGGCCTGACACGCGGCGTTGCCGCCCATGGTGGCGCCACGGGAAGCAAAAGTACCAGGCGCGTCGGGCGAGTCGTCGGTGTCGCCGGCCACGACGTCGATGGTGTCGGCCGCGACGCCGAGATGATCGGACAGGATTTGCGCCAGCGTGGTCTCGGTCCCCTGGCCGATGGCGGTGACGCCGCTCAAGAGTTGCAGGCGGCCGTTCGACGACAATCTCAGTCGCGCCGGTTCGGCGCCGCCGCCGGAGGTCATTTCGACCACGAACGACAGCCCCAGACCCAGCGATACATCCTCCTTCCCTTGTGCGCGCCGCGCGCCGAAACCGTCGTAGCCGATGGCCTCGAGCGTCGAGGCGAGCAGCGCCGTGTAATTGCCGCTGTCGTAGACGATGGCGCCGCACCCGGGATAGGAAACGCCGCGATCGACCGGGAATTCCTCCGGCTGCAACAGGTTGCGGCGGCGGATCTCGGCGCGATCCAATCCGGATGCGGCCGCGGCCAGGTCCATGATGCGTTCCATGGCGAGCGTGACCTGCGGGTAGCCGGCGCCGCGATAGACATTCAGCGGTGTCTTGTTGGTCACCACCGAACGTGCCCGGCTGCGAAAATGCGGAATGCGATAGGGGCCGCGCAGCGTCGCCACCGCCGCGCTCGGTGTATTGCTGAACAGTGAATACGCTGCGCCGATGTCGGCCAGGCAATCGACTTCGACCGCGGTGACGACGCCGTCGCGGTCGAGCGCGGCGCGTACCCGCATGTGTTCCTCGCGGCCGTGCACGGTGGCGGAAAAGGATTCGGCACGATCCTCGAGCCAGTAGACGGCACGGCCGAATTTTTGCAGCGCCAACAGCACCAGAATTTCCTCCGGATAGATGGCTTCCTTGCAGCCGAAGCCGCCGCCTACGCGTGGCGCCAGCACCCGCAACCGCCCGAGGCTCACGCCGGTGAGGCGCGCAAGTTCGGCCCGCAGCACCTGCGGAATCTGCGTCGAGCTGTACACGAGGTAACGGCCGGTGTCCGGCTCCAGCATGGCGACGGCGCCGCGCGTCTCCAAGGGACTGGCGATGAGGCGGCGGAATGAGAACTCTTCCTCGATGATGGTGTTGGCCGCGGCGAACGCGGCGTCGGGATCACCCACTCGCTGGGCGGTCTGGTGCACGATGTTGCTGCCAAACTCAGGATAGAGAAGCGGGGCGTTGGACTGGGTGCCGGTGTGCACGTCCATGACGGTGGGCAGCGGCTCGTACTCGACGATGACGCGCTCGGCCAAGTCCTCGGCAATGTAGGCATCGGTGGCCAGCACCACGGCGATGGGCTCTCCGGCAAAACGCGTGGTGCCGTCTGCGAGTATGCGCTGCCGAGCGGGGGCCGAATCGGCGGCGAGGTCCATCGCCGGCAGCGTACCGACGCCCGTCGGTAGATCGGCGGCACAGAGCGTGCCGAGGCACGCGGGGTCCGCCGCAATCGGCGTGAAGTCGATGCGTTTGATGCGCGCATGTGCAGCGGTGGAGCGGATCACGCGCATGCAGGCCATGCCCGGCCGGATCAAATTGGCGAGATATGCGCCCTGGCCGGTGAGCAACACCGGGTCCTCGCGGCGGCGGATGCGTTGACCAAATCTTTCCGGCGCCGCGCTCACGGCAGTACCGACTCGATGGCGGCAATGATGTTGGCGTAGCCGGTACAGCGGCAGAGGTGTCCGTTCAAGTGATCGAGAATCGCGGCGCGGCGTGGCGAGGGGTTGCCGGGCAAAGCGGCGGCGGCCTTGTGCTGCGACATGAACAACGCGGTCGAGACCAGCAGACCGGGTGTGCAGTACCCGCATTGCAGCGCATGATGCTCGCGAAACGCCGCTTGCAGCGGCGTGAGACCATCGCGTCCTGACGCGGGCGCGCCTTCGAGCGCGCTCAGGCTGGCAACGGTCTGTACGTGAGCACCGTCCGCTTGAACCGCGAGCATCAGACAGGCACGCACGGCGATGCCGTCCACCGCCACCGTGCAGGCACCGCACACGCCGTGCCCGCAGGCGACATGCACGCCGCCGGCACCGGCCTGCTCGCGCAGGAAATCGCTCAACAGATATCGGGCACGCACCCGCGCCCGCCGCGGCACATCATCGACCGTCATCGAGACCTGGTGCCATTCCTCGCTCACGCGACCGCCCGAAGTGCCATCAGACCGGCGGCGCGCCGGCTGACCAGCGGCGCGACGTCCAGCCGGTAACGGGCGCTCGAATGGGCGTCGCCGTACACGGGACCGGTGAGATCGTCCTGCAGGGCGCCGGCGAGGGCACTGGCCGACGGCGGTTGCGGGAAATCGCGCGCGATGATCCGCGCCATACTGGGACAGGACAGGCCGGTCGCACACACGCCGCTCACGGCGACCCGGCACTCGTCGTTGCTCATCGTCACCAGGGCGCTGACCACCGGCGCGTGGCCATCGCGACGCGCGACTTCGTAGAATCCGGCCGCTCCGGGGCGGCGCGGCCAGAGCACGTGTGTGACCATGGCCTCGGGCGGCAGCCCCTTGCCGGCACCGAACAGATTGGCGACACCGAGGAGGGCCGCGGCCGGCACGGTCACCTCCGCATCCGGATGGCGCACGACGAACTCCGCACCCAGTGCGATGGCGACCGCCGGCAGTTCCGAACCGGGAGTGTTTGCCACCAGGTTGCCGATCACGGTGCCCCGCTGGCGCACCACGGGATTGCCCACCCAGGCGAGCGCCTCGGCGAGTCCGGCGACGCATTCACGGACGACGGACGAACGCAGGGCTTGTTCCTGGCGGACGAGTGCCCCCATGCGGATGTGCGATGCCAGCACCTCGATGGCATCGAGGCCGGCGATCCGGTTGATGTCGATCACGAGTTCAGGGCACACGAGCCGACGCGCCATGAGCGGCATCAAGCTTTGGCCACCCGCGAGCAATCTCGCCGCCGCGCCGTGCTGTGCCAGCAGCCTGGCGGCGTCGGTGACGCTCGCAGGTCGCGCATAGGCGAAGGCGGCCGGTTTCAAGCGCCGCCGGCCGGATGGTTATGTGTGTAGCGCTGCGAGACACCGGCCTCGCCGATATCCTCTGCCCAGATTTCCGGTTTCTCCGCGATGAAGCGCTGCAGTAGTTGGTAGCAGGCGGGATCATCCGCCACCGTCACGCGCATGCCGGTCGATCGCAGCCAGTCATCCGCTGCTTGAATGGTGCGGCTTTCGCCGACGACCATGGTCGGAACGCCGAACAGCAAAGCCGCGCCGCTGCACATGTAGCAGGGCGACAGCGTGGAGTAGAGAACGGCCTCCCGATATACCGAGCTGGGCAGGCGGCCGGCGTTCTGAAAACAGCTCATTTCGGCGTGCAGGATCGGATTGCCGTCTTGTACCCGGCGGTTGCGTCCGCGGCCGATGAGTTCGCCACGATAGAAGAGAGATGCGCCGATGGGCAGTCCGCCTTCCTGATAGCCCGCCAATGCTTCTTCGAAGGCAACGCGCAAGCCGGGATCGGACGGGGGCGGGGCCGACAGCAGAGGTGGGGCCGACAGCATGAGGCAAGATCTCCCGTTTGTTATCGGGAAAAGATACCAAGTCTCGGGCCGAAACGGGCAAAATCATCGTCCGACCGGGGATGGCCATATGCATCGAGAGCGACTGCGGCGAGTCAAACGGGTGAAGGCGAGCCGCGGCGTTCGTGCCGCGGCGTTCGTTTGCGTCGTCGTGTGCGCCGGCATCGCTGTGCGCCTCGCTTGCGCTGCGCCCGAGGTGCCTCTTGCGCCCGCGGTGCCGCCGGCGGCGCGACTGCCGTTGTCGTCGTTGCCGATCACGGCGCGAATCAAGGTGCCGGAGGGTCCTGCGTGGCTCGAGACCGGTTTCGGGTCGCTGTGGGTGTCGAAGATCAACAGCAAGGAGGTGCTGCGCATCGATCCCGATGGCAACAAGGTGATGGCCACCATTCTCGTGGGTGCGAAGCCGGAGCTGGGCATCGGCATCGGCTTGGGCTACGTGTGGATCGCGGATACCAAGGACAAGAACATCAAGCAGATCGATCCGAACACCAACCAGGTGGTGCATACGCTTGCGGTGAAGAATTTACCCAAGGAAACCGAAGGCTCGTTCGGGGTGGGCGAAGGCAGCCTGTGGGTGCTGACGAATGAGGGCGATACCGATTCAGGCACGCTGTCGCGCATCGATCCGATGACGGGCGATATCTCCGCCAACATTCAAGTCAATGCGGGGTCGCATGCGGCGCTGGTGGCGTTCGGATCGGTGTGGGTGACGAGCACGGCGGCGGGATCCGTCCTGCGCGTGGATGCCCGCAACAACGCGGTGGTGGCGGAAATCCCGGTGCATGCGGGGCCGCGGTTCCTGACGGCCGGTGAAGGCAGCGTCTGGGTGTTGAGTCAGAAAGATGGTTCGCTGGCGCGCATCGATCCGCTCACCAACCAAGTAACGGCGACCATCGAGGTGGGCGTGCCGGGCGTGGGAGGCGACTTGTCGATCGGTGAAAACTTCGTGTGGGTCGCCGCGGAGGGTGTGCCGCTCACGCAAATCGACCCCAAGACCAACCGTCTGGTGCGTCAGTTCGCCGGCGGCAAGCGTGATGACACGCTGCGCGTGGGATTCGGCTCAGCGTGGATCGTGGATGAGCTACACGGAGAGATTTGGCGGATCGACCTGTCGCGGCTCGAGCAACCACCCTCGCCATAATTCCAGGGTGCCTAGCGCAGCACGGCATGCAGCTCGCGGCACACCCGCACGACGTCCTCGTCGCTCATCGCGGGAAACAACGGCAGCGTGACGGTCTCGCGGCCGACGCGCGCTGCCACGGGCGTGTCTTCCTGCCGGTACCCCTGCTCGCGGTAAAAACTGAGGCCGGGAATGCACGGGTAGTGCACACCGATGCCGATGCCGCGGTCGGCCATGCGCTTCTGGAACTCGGGTCGTGTCATGCCCTGCGCAGGGAAGTCGATGAGCACCTGGAACATGTGCCAGCTGTGGCCGTCATCGCCCCGGGCCGGCAGCACCACCGGCTTGAAACCCTCGAGCTGCTCAAAATACCGGCCTGCCAGAGATAGCCGCCGTTTGTTGAATCCATCCAGGCGGCGCAATTGATCGAGCCCGACCTGGGCGGCAACATCCGTGAGGTTGCTCTTGGCGCCCGGAAAGATCACGTCGATTTCCCCGGCGGCGTTGCGCTTGATGCCGTGAAAGCGATAAGACTCGAGCTTTTCGGCTTCGCTCTTGTCCGCCGTCGAGATCGCGCCGCCCTCCGTGGTGGTCATGTTCTTGTTGGGATGAAAGCTGAACACGACGAGGTCGCCGAAGCTGCCGATCAAGCGATCGCCGTAACGCGTGCCGATCGCGTGCGCGGCATCCTCCACGACGCGCAAGCCGTGCTGCTTCGCGATCGCGTAGATCGCATCTTGATCGACCGGCATTCCGGCGAAATGCACCGGCATGATGGCCCGGGTGCGCGGCGTGATGGCGGCTTCGATCAGATCGACATTGATGTTGCGGCTGTGGAGATCGATGTCGACGAACACCGGTTTGGCACGCACCCGGGCCACGACATTGGCGCTGGCGGCAAAGCTCATCGCGGGTACGATGACTTCATGACCCTCACCGACGCCGGCAACTTCCAAGGCCATCTCCAGTCCGGCCGTCGCGGAGGTCATTACGCGCAGGTGCCGCGATCCGCCGAGGTATTTCGCCAGCGCCGCCTCGAAGGCCTGCACCTTGGGACCGCTCGCCAACTGTCCTGAGCGCAGCACTTCGCCCACGGCAAGAATGGTGTCATCGTCGATCGACGGTCTCGTAAAGGGTAGGAACGGCTTCATGGGTGCTCGCACTTGCAAAGCCCGATTTTAGTGCATTTCGCGGTGTTGGCCCTAATATGGGCGGATTGAATCGCATGCAGCCCAGAATCGATCTGCCTGAACCTCGCTCCGACCTCATCTATGGGTTGAACGATGCGCCGCCGCTGCGGCTGTCCGTCTTGGTGGCGCTCCAGCACGTATTGGCGGTTTTCGTCGGCATCGTCACGCCTCCCTTGATCATTTCCCGGGCGCTCAAGCTACCGATCGAGGATGGCGCCTTTCTCGTCAGCATGGCGCTGCTGGTCTCAGGCTGCGGGACACTGCTGCAGACCCGGCGGTTGGGGCCGGTGGGATCGGGACTGCTCAGCATCCAGGGCACGAGTTTCGTGTTCTTGGGCCCGGTCATCGCGCTCGCCCAGTCGGTGTTGAACGGGGGCGGTTCGCAACGGGATGCTTTGGGATCGGTATTCGGAGTGTGTCTCGTTGCCTCGCTGGTGCCCATCGTGTTGAGCCCCTTTCTGCGATGGACCAGCCGCATCATCACGCCCTTGGTGACCGGCATCGTGGTGACGCTGATCGGATTGACGTTGGTGGAAGTGGGTATCACCAGCGTCGGTGGCGGTTTCGAGGCCAAGCAGGACGGTAGTTTCGGGTCCGCCGAAAACCTCGTCCTGGCGCTCATCGTGATCTCGCTCATCGTCATCCTGAACGCCGGCAAGCGGCCGTGGATGCGGCTCTTGTCCGTGGTTGCGGGATTGGCGGGGGGCTACGTCGTCGCGATCCTGGCGGGCAGGGTGGCGTTTGCCGAGTTTCTGCACACACCGTGGATGGCCGTGCCTGTTCCGTTCCGCTATGGCCTGGGCTTCAAATTCTCGGCGCTGCTGCCGTTCGCATTCTTGTACGTGATCACTGCGGTCGAATCCATCGGCGACATCACGGCGACGTCCTCGCTGACCGGCGAGCCCATCGCCGGCCCTCTGTACCTCAACCGGCTGCGCGGCGGCGTCATGGCCGACGGGGTTGCGTCGCTGCTGGCGGCTGCTCTCAATTCATTTCCGAGCACGACGTTCGCACAGAACAACGGCGTCATTCAACTGACCGGCGTCGGCAGCCGCCATATCGGCACCTGGGTGGGTATCATATTGATCGTGCTCGGGCTGTTTCCCGTCGTCGGCAGCGTCATCGAGGCCATGCCGCCGGCAGTGCTCGGCGGCGCCACCATCATCATGTTCGGCACCGTGGCCGTGGCGGGCATCAAGATTCTCGCCGCCGTGAACATGGATCGGCGCGCATCGACGATCGCGGCAATCTCCTTGGGGTTGGGATTGGGCGTGACTTTCGCGCCGACCATCATTGGTCAGATGCCGCAGCTGGTACGCGATCTGTTCTCCTCGGGCATTGCCGCCGGCGGCATGTGCGCGCTGGTGTTGAACTTGGTGTTGCCGGGCCAAGGCGAGTAGCGCCGCGTGGCGGCCAAGACATTGCCAACGGATGCCAAAACATTGCGAACGGATGCGAAGGCATTGCGCGCGGATGCCAAGACTTTGCTCGTAAAGCACGCCCATACCCTCGTGACGATGGATGAGCAGCGGCGCGAATTGGCGGATGGCGCCCTATTCATTCGCGGACCGTGCATCGAGCAGGTGGGCTCGAGCGCAGATCTCGAGCATCTTGCCGATGAAGCCGACGAGGTGCTGGATCTCAAGGGGCGTCACGTCGTATTGCCGGGGCTCGTCAACACGCATCATCATTTCTATCAGACGCTGACGCGAGCGGTGCCGCAGGCGCAGTCGAGCGAGCTGTTCGCCTGGCTCAAGCACTTGTATCCCCTTTGGATGCGGCTGGACGCGCGCGGCGTGTACGTGAGCGCGCAGATGACAGCCGCCGAACTGCTGCTGTCCGGCTGCACCACCACCAGCGACCACCTGTACTTGTTTCCCAACGACTGCACGCTCGATGAGGAGATCCGTGCGCTCGGCGAACTGGGCATGCGCTTCCACCCGTCGCGCGGCAGCATGAGCGTCGGGGAGAGCCAGGGGGGCTTGCCGCCCGATGCGTTGTGCGAGTCCGAATCCCACATCCTCAAGGACAGCCAGCGGTTGATCGAGCGCTATCATGATAATTCGCGCCACGCGATGACGCGTATGACGCTGGCGCCGTGTTCGCCGTTTTCGGTGTCGCGCCATCTGATGCGCGAGTCGGCCGCGCTGGCGCGAAGCTTCCCCGGCGTGCGCTTGCATACGCATCTGGCGGAGACCGAATTGGACGTCAAGTTCAGCCGTGAGACCTTCGGCATGGCACCGGGGGAGTTTGCCGATCATGTCGGCTGGACCGGCAGCGATGTGTGGCACGCGCACTGCGTCCATCTCGATGAGCCGGCGCTGGCGCGATTCGCACGCACCGGTACGGGGGTGGCGCATTGTCCGAGCAGCAATCAGCGCCTCGGCAGCGGCATTGCGCGGGTGCCGCGCATGTTGGAATTGGGGATTGCCGTCGGGCTGGGGGTCGACGGCGCGGCCTCGAACGATGGCTGCAATTTGCTGCACGAAGCACGCGCGGCGTGCCTGCTGGCGCGCGTGGGTGCGCGTGACGCCGCCGCGTTGCAGGCACGTACCGCGCTGGAACTGGCGACCCGCGGCGGGGCGCGGGTGCTGGGCCGCGATGACATCGGGTGCTTGAGTGCAGGCATGTCCTCAGACTTCATCGCCTTGAACGTTGATCGCCCGCAATTTGCCGGCGCCTGGGATTTGGTGGCCGCGATCATTCTGTGTCAGCCCGACCGCGTCGACTTCAGCTACATCAATGGCCGCAAGATCATCGATGAGGGGAGACTCGTGACGGCAGAGCTGCCGCTACTGGTCGAGCGCACGCAGGCCGCGGCGCTGACGATGGCGCGTGTGCAATGAATGACTGGCGATCGGCCGTAAAGGACGTGCGATTTTGTGAGCGGCCCAAGGCGCATGGCGTGATGTCGCGCCAACATTCTTGCTCTGAGAGCGCTGTATCGGCACACTCATCGCGCTGGCGAGGATGCTTTCAAGGCCAATGACCACGTACTACGGCGACTCCGCTGAACTGGTTTCGAGGTTGGACACCAGGGCGGTGCTGTGGCTGCTTGTCTGCTATCCGCTGTTGCTCGTCGCAGGCCTCGCGCTCAAACCTGAATGGTCGATACCAAGCGCTCTGTTTCCGGCCATGGCGGTGGAACTCAGCGTCTACTTGATTCTGCCGCTGGCGCAGTGGCCCGCGATCGCCGGCATCGCCACGGTCATCGATCTGGTGGTCATGGCCCCGGTGATCTGGTTGGTGAGCGGCAGCGTTCCGCCCCTGTGGTATGTCATCGCGTTGACGGCGACGACCACGCTGGACAGCATCGGCATGGTGCTCGCATTCCGTGCCTGTCGATTTGCGATCCGTGAGAATGGGCCACTCGTGCTGATAGCGCCGCTGTTGGTTTTGGCGCTTGCATTGGGTTCGCTGCCGGGTGATCTGCTGAGTACCTATTTTCATGCGGTAATCGCACATCAACCGCTGGAGCCGCTCGATGTTGTGATCCGGTGCTTGTCCTCGACGCTCACCGCCGTATCCCTCTGCCCGGTCGTCATGGGTCTGCTGCGTGGCTTCGCGGAGCCCATTCGGGCGCAGGCGGGCGCCAAAGAACACGCATTGATCGTTGGCACCTTTTTCGGCCTGGGATTCTTATACTTCGTCATACCGTGGCATCTGGATCGATTCCTCGAGCTGCTGTTTCTGGCAGGGCCGATGCTGTGGTTATCGCTACGCTGCTCGCAACGCACCGTCGCCGTTGCGTGCGCCGCGGCCGCCATCTCCATCGGGGTGGCTTGCGCACATGGGATTGGATCCTTCCCGTCCGTGGCCTCTGCCGGTGGCTGGCGGGATGGGATCGTGTCCACCCAGCTGTTTCTCCTCATCATCTGCGGTGAAACCGTGCTGATCAATCGGATCGTGTTGAAGGAGCGGGCGCTCCTCAGGGATTCCAAGCAAAAGGAGGCGATGCTGGCTGCGTACTGCACGGCCTTGGACGACGGAGTCGATCGCACCCGCCGCGACGCCGCTCACGATCTGCACGACGGGGTGTCGCAGATCATCGCCGGGCAGAACATGATCCTGAGCGCGCTTCGCCGCCGCGTGGCTGAGCCTCCGTTGCGCGAAATGCTGGATCAAGCCATAGCCGCATCCAATGAGGCACAGGCGGCCGTTCGCAACACCATTGAGGATTTGAGCCCGCCGGAAATCGATGGCGCCACCCCGCCGGAGGTACTTGCGTGGCTCAGCACGTTCTTCTCCCAGCGTTATGGATTCACCGTGAATGCGTACGTAACCGGGGATCCGACCGCGGGCTCCCGCAATTCGGGGCTGCTCTATAAGACATTACGCGAACTCATATTCAATGCTTACAAACATTCCCGGCGGGACTCCGTAGACGTGGCGTTGGAGTCGGGTCCGGGCGGGACTTGCATAGAAGTGAGCGACGATGGCGTGGGATTCGAACCCGCGTCCATCACACCTGATGGCCGAACACGGTTTGGTCTTGCTCACCTGACCGAGAGGATCGCCGTCGCCGGCGGCAGCCTGGACATTCATTCTGCGGCGGGTCATGGCTGCTTGGTCACGGTGCATTTGCCACCATCAGCGGGAACGGGGCGGGAAGCGCGAACGCATCTCGAGTTCGAAGATGGGGGCCGTATTGCGGATGTATTGATTTCTTGCATCGAGCGGAGGTTGATAATCCCATGACACATTCTGCGCCCGCAGAATGCCGTTCAAGTAGCGCCGTTGCCGCTGACTCGCGATCACGACGTCGGAAATCTCTTGCGTGCGCCAGCGTCGCGAGCATTCCTGGCGTAAGGATTCGATTCGAAGCGCATGAGTTGGGTCGGCAGCGAGATTATGGCGCTCCAGTGGGTCGGCCTTGACGTCATAGAGCTGGTCCGGATCGCCCGGAGAGTGGATGTACTTCAGCGTGCCGCGGCGGATCATGACCAGAGGTGCTCGTGCACCCTCCGCGGTGTATTCGCCGATCGCCTCATCGGTGCCGACTGATCCTGCGAGGTGCCTGACCAGCGAGTGGCCGTCGCACTTTGCCTCGCCGTGCAACTGTTCTCCATCTGCGGCGAGATCGAGCAGCGTCGGCATGATGTCGACCAACGAGACCGCGGCCGCGACCCGGCCCGGCCGGAAGCGCCGCGGCGCATGCACCAGCAAAGGAACGCGCGCGGAGTTTTCGAACCAGTTCATCTTGAACCAGAGACCGCGCTCGCCCAGCATATCGCCGTGATCGCCCGTGACGATGGTGACCGTATCCTCCGCCATGCCGCTCTCGTTCAGCGCCTGCATGAGGTCCGCAAAGCGCTCGTCGATATAGCTGATCGAGCCGTAGTAGGCGTGGCGGGCGTTGCGTACCTCGTCGTCGGATGGCGGCGGATCTTGCATGCCGATGCCCTTGATGATGCGGGCGCTGTGCGGATCTTGCGGGACGTCGCCCCAGCGCACCTGGGGCATGTCGATGTCGTCATGCCGGTAGCGGTCCCAATGTTCCTGACGGGCGAGGTATGGATCGTGCGGGCTGATGAGCGACACCACCAGGCAAAAGGGTTGTGCGCCAGGTGCGACGGCGCGCCGCCGTGCGAGATCGAACAGGTAACGCTTGGCCTGGAAGACCACCTCATCGTCATAATCGAGGTAGGCCGAGCGCGTACATACGCCGGCTTGACGGACCACATCCATGGTGTGGAACCAGTCGAGGCGCCGCTCCGGATGATCCCAGTCCGGCACCCAGGCAAAGTCGGCCGGGTACACGTCGGTTGTCAGCCGGCGATGGAATCCGTGCAGTTGATCGGGACCGCAGAAATGCATCTTGCCGGAGAGTGTCGTGTCGTAACCGAGTGCGCTCAAGTGGTGCGCGAAGGTCGGCGTCGCGGCGGCGAATTCAGCGGCGTTGTCCCACGCGCCGATGGCGGTGGGCAGACGCCCCGACATGAAGACGTATCGCGATGGCGCGCACAGCGGTGAGTTGCAATAGGCGGCATCGAATACCACCGATTCTTCGGCAAAGGCCGACAATGCCGGGGTCTTGACGATCTTATGGCCATAAGCCGGCAGGAATTGCGGTGCCAGCTGATCCAGCATGAAGATGAGGAAATTCGGCTGCGTCGCGCTCATGGTCATTTTCCCGCAGGTTGTCAGCTGTCGAGAATAACGCAGCCGCGAGCGCGCCGCCCCTCGTCGGGTGCTTGTTTGCCTTTCCAGTCGGCCCGGTGAATGTCATTCTCTTGGGCATGAACGAGTATGCCTCGGGCCGGTCTGGAGGGGTCGCCCGCCAGCCGATGCCCCAGTGGTTGCGCGCCGCCACGCTGATCATGTTGGCAGCATTGGGGGTGTTTGGGTGCGGCGGCGGGGTGTCGCAGGGCGCGAAGGACGGGCAAAAATCTCTCAATCTGTTTTTTTGGACCGATTATCTCGCACCCGATACGTTGGCGAATTTCGAGAAGCAAACCGGAATCAAGGTGTCGGTCAGCTACTACGACAATAACGAGACGCTCGAGACGCGGCTGCTGACGGGGCACAGCGGCTTCGACATCGTGGTGCCGACCGGCCCGTTCCTGGAGCGTCAGATCAAGGCGGGGGCTTATCAGGAACTCGACAAGACGAAGCTGCCGAATCTCCACAACATGAATCCCGAACTGATGGCCAAGGTCGCGCAATATGATCCCGGAAATGCGCATGGCATCATTTACATGTGGGGAACGATCGGCATCGGTTACAACGAGAAGAAGATCAAGGCGCTGCTGCCCGATGCGCCGCTCGACAGCTGGCGCTTGGTATTCGATCCCACCGTCGCCTCGAAGCTCGCCGCCTGCGGCATCGATGTGCTGGACGCGCCGGCGGAAATGATGCGCTCGGTGCTGTCGTATCTGGGCCGCGACCCCAACTCGCAGCAAGCGGACGACTTTGCGGCGGGCGCCGCCGCACTGATGAAAATCCGGCCCTACATCCGCAACATCAATTCCTCGGAATACGTCGAATCGCTGGCGAACGGCGATCTGTGCCTGGCGGTAGGCTTCAACGGTGGCATGCTGCAGGCGCGGGATCGCGCCCGCGAAGCTCACCGCGGCGAAGACATCAAGTACATGGTGCCCCGGGAAGGCTCGGTTTTGTGGTTCGACATGTTGGCGATGCCGAAGGACGCACCGGATCCCGAGGCGGCGTATGCATTTCTGAATTATCTTCTGACGCCGCAGGTGATTGCCGACGTGACCAATCACGTGCGCTTTGCGAATGCCAACGCCGCGGCGACACCGTTGGTGCAGCGCGCTGTGCGTGACGATCCCGGCATTTACTCGCCTCCGGCGCTGCAGGAAAAGCTGGCGCCGTTCCTCGGCGACTCTCCCGAACAAATCCGCGCGCTCACGCGCATGTGGCAAGAATTCAAGACCGGGCAATGAAGACGAACGCGCTGTTGTCATGCTTGCTGTTGGTCCCGTTGCTCGTGTTCGCGGGTAGTGCGGGCGCAGCCGCGGGCGCCGGCGCGGGCGCCGGCGCGGGTGCGCGTGCCGCCGCTGGTTCGGGCGTACACGTCGTCACCGGACCGACGTCGATTCCCCAAGGTGACGCCACGGCGCCGGGCGACATCACCGTGGTCAATGAAAAGTTGGCGTTTGCGTTGGGCGTGGATTCACCGGTGCCGTACGGCGTGCCGCGGGGCGCGCTCATGGATCTGGCGCCGGTGGTCCATGGCAAGATCGGCCGCGATTGTGTGGTGTTTGCGGATTTCATCCCCAACGACTGGTCGGCGTGGCCGAACACGTACCGCCACGTCACGGTACTCGAACGTGGTCCGCAGCGGGCGGTTATCCGCGTGGTGCGCGATTGGGGCAGGGTCACGATTTCAACGGTTTATACGCTCGAGGCCAAGGCGGACGCCGTCGAGATCCAAACCACCATGCGCAATGACGGCGCGGTTCCCCTGGAGGGCCTCAAGTCGGGGATGACGCTGTGGCCGCGGCGCGGCTTTCTGTTTGCCGTTCCGGGAATGGAGGGCGTTGCGCAGGGCGCGATAGATGCGGCTCTCGCGCAGCGCGTAGTGGCGTACGACGAGGACTTCACCGTGGCTCTGCATGCACCGTATGCGGACACCGTCGGTGACGGCTCGATGGACCTGTATCTTCGGCATATTTTGCAGCCGGGTGAGGCGCGGGTCTTCAACGCCTCGTTGCAGGTGGGCGCCACAGGCGACCTGGCGCCGGTCATGCGGCAGGACATCCGGGAAAAGCGGCTCGACTCGGGAACCTTGAGGGGCGGCGTGAGGGGTTCCGGCGGCAAGCGCGTCGATCGACCTGTCATCGTGGTCGAGAAGGGTGGCAAACCTTACGGATGGATACTCGGAGAAGGAGGCGAATACCGGGCAACCTTGCCGGTCGGTACATTCGACTTGTATGCCACGGCTCGAAATTACTCGCAAAGCGAACCTGTAAGGGTGCAGGTGCGAGCAGGCGCGAACCCGAATCTCGATTTCGAAGGATTGCGCAGTCCCGGCGCAGTCCGCTTCTCCGTGACCGAGGCACGCAGCGGCGCTCCCTTGGACGCACGCGTGAGCATCGCGCAGGGACAAGTGCCGGTGGTGCAGTTTCTCGGCCGCAAGACCTTCTTCACGGAGCTCGATCACCCCGGTGAAGTCGAAATGCCGATGGCGCCCGGCGAGTACGTGTTCAAGGTGTCGGCTGGCGGTGGGTTCTTGTCGCGCGTGGAGCAGGTGGCGGTCTCGGTGGCGCCGGATGCGACGACCACCAAGAGCGTGGCCATCCTCAAGGTGTTCACGCCCTCCGCGCAGCATTGGTACTCGGCCGATCTGCACCATCACGCCGATCAGGCTGAGGCCGTGACGCCGCCCGCCGATCTGGCGCGTTCGCAACTCGCCGCGGGGCTTGACCTGTTGTTCGTCAGCGATCACGACTCGACCGTCAATCATCGTGCACTTGAGACCTTGGCGGCGCAGCGCGGCGTGGTCTTCTTGGCCGGTATCGAATTGTCGCCGTCGTGGGGTCATTTCAATGCCTATCCGTGGCGACTCGGCGAGAAACTGGGGATCGACACGGGCACCGCGAGCGTGGACGCCATTTTTGCCGAAGCGCGCAGCCACGGTGCGACCGTCATTCAAGCCAACCATCCGTGGATCCCCTATGGTTACTTCGCCAGCGTCACCCACGGCGTGGCGCCGGGCGGGTTCAACCCGGCGTTCGAGCTCATCGAGATCAATGCGTCAGAGCCGGGTGACGATGCGAAGGTACTGCACAGTGCCTGGCATTTTTGGGATGAAGGTCATCGCTACTACCTTTCGGGAGGAACCGACACGCACGATGTGTGGCTCGATGAGTCCGGGTCGGTGCGTGTCTATGCGTACGCGGAAGGCGCGGTCAGCGCCGCGACGTTCGCGCAGTCGCTGAAGGCGGGTCGCGCCTATGTGAGCAGCGGCCCCCTGATACGTCCCTCGGTGATGTTCGGCGACACCTTGAAAGTGAGGCCGGGAGCGCCATTCACCCTCGGATTCGATCTGGGTGCGGTCGCCGGCGTTGCGCGCGTGGATCTCATCTCGGCGGGCGCAATTCTCAAGACTGAAAACTTCACGCCGGCGCCGCAGCAGACGCATGTCGATTTTGCGCTGTCGGCGCCGCACTCGACCTGGTATGCGCTCGAGGTCAAGGATGCGGACGGTCACAAGGCGTATACCAATCCGATTTGGGTGGACACCGTGGAGTTCCGTGAGTGATCGCCAATCCAATGGGGGACTACATGCCAAAGATAGAGATCGCCGCCGTTCCGGCGCGCAAGGGTTCGAAGTATCCGCCGCCGTTCGACGCGCCGTGTGCGTCGCGCACGCGGCGGCGCCTGGGTGAGGCGGGTGGCTTGGTCGATTTTGGCGTCAATCTGATGACTTTGCCGCCGGGCGGTTGGTCCAGCCAGCGCCACTGGCATAGTCACGAGGACGAATTCGTCTATGTGCTCGAAGGCGAGGTCATCCTCGTCGAGGACGGCGGCGAGACGCCGTTGCGGGCGGGCGAATGTGCGGCCTTTGCAAAAGGCAGCGGCAACGGCCATCACATGATCAATAGATCCTCTGCGATGGCCGTGTATCTCGAAGCAGGGTCACGCAGCCCGCAAGACCTCACCACCTGTTCCGATATCGACATGAAGAGCGCCAGTGCCGACGGCCGGTTCGTGCACAAGGATGGCACGCCGTACCGCAACACATGATGCGGCATTGCCCGCTTACACCACGGTGAGGCCCACATCGACGTTGCCGCGGGTCGCATTCGAGTAAGGGCAGACTTGGTGGGCGGCCTCGACCAAGCGCTGCGCATCCGCGCGCTCCAAACCCGGCAAGCTCACCTTGAGATCTGCGGTGATGCCGAACCCTCCCTCCGACCGCGGGCCGATGCCGACGGTGGCGGTCACCGTGGCATCGTGGGGGACACGCAATTTCTGCGACGCCGCGACCGCTTTCATCGCGCCGAGGAAGCATGCCGAGTAACCGGCGGCAAAAAGCTGTTCGGGGTTGTTTCCCGTGCCGCCTGCGCCGCCCAATTCTTTCGGGGTCGCAAGTTTGACCTTGAGGCTGCCGTCGCTGGTGGCGGCTTCGCCGTCGCGGCCGCCGCTGGCGGTGGCGGTGGTGCGGTATTTGACGTCGATGGACATGGCAATCACCTCTTGAAATGGATGGACAGGATAGCGATCTTCACGGCGAAGGATGCACGACCTGCAACTCGCTCCAGCTTCCGGAAAGTTGCGAATTGGGGTTGAAGTTCGGATCATCGCTCATGACGTACTCGTTGGAACCGTTCAGCCATGCATGATCGTATTGGTTGCTGAGTTCCACCGTCTTGCCCGTGGCGGGGTCGCGGAATGTCTGCACTCCGCGGATGATCTGACCCTCGCCAAACGCGGCTTGATTGGCACCGCGCTGTGCGTTGGCCGTCGTTGCATTGATGGACTGAATGACCTTGCGTTGAAAGTCAGCAACCAGTTGGTCTCGCAGCGCCTCCTGTTGCGCTTGCATCTGGTAGAACCGGGAGATCACCTGGTTCGTAGTTGCCTGCCATGGGGATTCCGGCCGGACGGAACTGACCATGACTCTGAACATCTTGTCATTGGCATCCAGCTTTCCTTTGGGGGCGCGGAACGTCATCAAATCGATCGCGTGGCAATCCCAAAATAATCCCTGCCCCACCTGAACGGTGCGGATGACCACCGCCAGGGCAACCCAAGCCTCCATCGGCTGTCCATCCTTTTGCAGCTCAACGCGCGCGCGAATCGCCTCCGTGCGCACAGGTCCGTTGCCATCCGCGGAGGGCAGTCCCAATTGCTGGCGCGCCATCTGGTTCAGTTCTGGGAACGCGTCGATCGACACCACGGTGGTGCCGGCCTGCAGCGTGGGCACTACATTCTGGCGGAAATAGTCCTCCGCTTTCGCGGGCTTCGATACCGGGCAGGGCTTGCCGCCGGCGCCCGTTTGGCGCTGGAGAGGGTCGGTGAGTTTTTTGAGTTCCGCGGGATCGTTGGTGTATTGCCAGCTGTAATTGGGTGCTCCTTTGAACGCGAAGGCGCCATCCGGGCTGTTGGCCTCCCAGGATACGGCCATGAGGTCGGAGAAACAGCCGCCCTGTCCGCCGCCAAAAATGACCGCGCCCTTGAATTGCCAGGTGGATGGGATCAGCAGATCGATCGCAGGCATGGATGCGTACACGTTGGCGGCGCCGGGATCGGTGATCTGGACCTTTTTCATGCGCAGGTAAGAACCGGGCGCTGAATTGTCGGCCGGGGACGTGCGGTCGCTTGCAGAGACTGAGGGCGCGGGCGCGGGCGCGGGTGCGGGTGCGGGTGCGGGTGCGGAGTTGCTGCTCAGTACCTGAGCCTTGACCGCGGCCTGCTTGCATTGATCGGACAATTCGTCCTTGTGGTCCCTCAAGCAGGCGAGGATTCTGCCGCCGCCGGGCGGGACATTGGCGCAAAATTGTTGCGCGTCCGCGGCGCAGCCGGCGCGCAGCACCGCGAGGGCAGCCGGCTCATCGGCGAATGCAGCCGCCGCTGCGGCACAGCAAACGACAAGCGCGGGCAGTATTCTCATCGTGGGTATGGCCGCCGTTCGAATCCCTGGCGGATATCGGCCGGCAGGAATTGCAGCATGGCATGCAGCAGCAGGGGGAGCAGGATGAAATCGTCGACGATCCCAAGCAACGGCAGTGCGAAGTTGGCCGGTTCGAGCGCGTAGAAACCGAGCAGTGCGGTCACCGGCAGGAGCCACAGGGGGCGGTTGGGATGCCGCAGGGCGTACCACAATAAGCCGAGATCCCGGCCGCCGAGACGCCACAAGCGCAGAAGTCGAAGCATGTCGGTCGAACCTCCGGGAAGCCATTCGGGTAAATTCATATTATAGCGTGCTAGGGTGGAGCTATTCAGGGCGCTTGCATACGACAATCCCGCAAATGGGGGGTAGGCAGGGCGGTGCAGGCGGGTGAAGCTCGCCTTTCTCAGAATTCGAACACCAACGATTCGAACAGGACCTCAAGGATGTACGCGGCAGTTCTCGGGCTCATGACTTGCGCAGGCGCGTGGATGGCATGGCGGCGCCATCCGCTGTATTCGGCGCGCTCGAGCTTTCTGATGCTTGGCGAAATTTTGCTGCTGATCGC
>Ga0116227_10006395_pt1 | contig 23903 bp, 18 predicted proteins | sample S1TSphgellanicum_FD_89693 | JGI IMG/M metagenome (GOLD analysis project Ga0116227, IMG submission 89693) | Host-associated microbial communities from peat moss isolated from Minnesota, USA - S1T2_Fb - Sphagnum magellanicum MG | ecosystem: Host-associated > Plants > Peat moss > Unclassified...
ACATATAACAGTATGTAAACCCTTGGGAAGTGAACCCTCTGAAGTCCACCAAAAGAAATGCAAGAACCTACCATTTACATATAGAGTTTACTTTGTTAGCATTTGCAGTGGAGAGCATGTACCGAGTCATGATGCTTGGAATCACGATGGCCATCCTGGACTCATACCACCAAACCCAAAGTCAGTTAGATGAATACATTGATGCAGAAAATTCACATAAAATGTGATTTTAGAAACCATTTCTGAAACCAATTTCTTTAGGGGAAAAAACGCTAGAGAAACGCATACATTTTGACCACTCAGACGAAAACGTCCACAAAAGACGCAAAGAAGCATACCGAAAAAAAAATAAAATTGCGTTTTGAGGCCTCAGGCCTACCTCCACTAATAAATATATGAAAGTGTACTGCATTGCCCCTAAATCGTCTCCCACCTTTCCCTTTTTTGTCTTATGTTTACATATGGTTTTCAATAGTTCATCATTATTTATGTCAAATTTCAAAATTACAAGAGAAAAGGGTTAAATAAATTGGCTTTAAAAAGGTAAATTATAAAGCTATTTTAATATTTATCATGGACACAAAAAGGGATGTGTTGATCTTAGGTACAATGTTTTACAACTAATTGAAATTAATCATTTACTTATAGAGTTCAACTTACTAATCAATTTTTAAAACAATTCAACTTGCCTATCTAAAAAAATTGAACTTATGTTTAACAGTTGCTTTTCATGAATCTTGTTTAGATTCTAATTCTAACAAAAGGTTAATTCGATGGGTTGGTTCTTGTATAATTTCACTAAAAGGGTGCCAATTTGGGTTTGGGTTTTGAACTCCAAGTTTAACATGGTAAATTGAGGAGCCTTCTAACCATGGTTTGGACATGTAAGCATGCACACAATATAGGGCTCTTCAAAAAGGTTAAGAAAGAAATATGATTTGCTTTCAGTCGGTCAAATGACTGGCCCATGTAACATCGCATTGAATTGATTTCTCACTCTACATTGCTCAATATTTCACATTTATGGGTGAAGATGGGAAAAAACTTGCACTTTATTTTGGATGTGGTAGATATTGATAAAGGTTCATATTTAAGGTGTGGGTAGATTTGTTCTAACTTATTTTTAATTCATCTATCCTTCAAGACTAACACAAACATGTTATTGTTTATTGGTTTCATATGAAGAAAAAAACACCAATGATATCAAGGTTTTTCTTAAAGTGGTGCCCTTGTAACCAAAAAAAAAGGTGAATAAAGAAAACCTCTTGGGCACAAAAAATTCATGGTAGAAACACAAACCTTAGGAATTCTAAAATTCCATCAATTTCAACACCTTACATTATTAAGATTACAAACCCAGTGCTACCATAATTTTCCTTGGTGCTATTGATTTGTCAGAATAAGATTTAATATTTTGTGTGTGGATTGCTAATTAGCACATACATGGTGATCTCTCACTAACTTGTTATAGTGGTAGCAGACAGTTTGATGCCATGTACAAATCCATATGTTATAAATTTAAAATCTATTTAGGTATAGCTTGAACTTAAATCCTTCAGTGTTCAATCAGTTCATATGAGCTGTTAACCCTTCTCCTACAAATGCAACAATGCAAAAGAACAATTAAGTTCTTTATCTGATAAAACATAATCTCATAAACATCTTGATCTCCATGTCCAGACCAAAATATGAATGACATATACTAGGTTGACTTAAAACCACTCAAGAAAGATATATTTTTGTGCAGATATTGGCTACAGATAGATTTCTCTTAACTTCTCACTTTTGTCTTCATTTTTCTCATTCTGCCCAACCCTAGGACACCTCACTAAAGCTTTTGGCATTGACTCAAATACCTACCCTACTACATGGATTAAAAAGAAATTCAACAAAGGTCCCCATTCAAAATGCATACTATGACCCTTTACATGCCCTTTTTTCTACAGCTCGGACTTCCTCCTTTTCATCATCAATCCTCAGCATCAACCCCTTATAGAACCTATTCCTAACAAATACATATTGTTTGCCATAGTGTAATCATTGGTGCAACAGAAATCAAATATAATAACTACTAATTTCAACAAGTCAAACCTACCATCCTCTGAAAACTAATCATGAAAAAAGAGAAACCCTACTTGCATTGCTTCCGAATTCCCCTTCTTATCCTACCTTCCATTGTTCTATTTTTTAAACCTCCATTCAATGCCGCCACTTCTTCAACCATCCATAGCTTGGTGTTGATTAGTTCCACATAATACACAAACAAACAAGACTTCCTACCCATGCTCACAAGTTTCTTTGAAACAATAATTATTGCAACTAACAAACAATGACGAAATATTTTTTGTCATTGACATGTAGAAAGTTGATGTCCACTGAAAACAAAAAACCAAAACCCTAAAAACTTGTTATGTTCACATGAAAACATTATCTAGTTGCCTTCCTATCCGGTCACACCCTGTTTGGCATGGTTCTCATTTATTGTTTGGCTCCTAATTTGTTGGTGCCTATTATTTATAAAATCAAAGTCCTCAAAACATAAACCAATTTTACAAAACCTAGCATGGGATCCCCAAAACTAGTTTCAACAACATTTCCTTTTCTACCCATGGGTTGCTCACCTATAGTCTATGTTATGAAAGGATACACATGAAAAAACTTTAAAGGAGTTATGGGGTTATAGCATAAAGGGTTGTGGGGGTTGTAAGGGTTATAGGTTTAAAATTACATGTTTATATGCTTATGGACTATATGGCTATGGGTTATGAGCTATATGGTTATATGGGGGTTATAGGTTATATATTTAGGGTTTTGAGTTTTTCATTTTAGGGTTTGCATTTGGCTTTTTTTAAGTTTAAGTTTTACAATTTAGTTCTAAAGGTTTAGGGGTTAGAGTTTTGGGTTTACATTTGAAAGTTTTGTGGTTTAAATTCTAGAATTATTTTAGGGTTTAACAATTGAAATTTTAAGATTTATTTTTTAGGGTTTTTGTTTAGGCATTTTAAGGTTTAAACATCAAATGTATCTAATTACATTTCAAATAGTTTTTTAAAAATTTAAATTTTAAGGATTTAAAAATCCAAAGGCTTTGAATTCTTTTGAGTTTTTAAGGGTTTTCAAAAGATTTTTAAACAAAATAAAACCAGGAAAAGAAGGGAGTAAGACCAAAACAAAATCAAGAAAAGGAGCACGGTCATCATCAGGAGGAAGATTTTTTTAACCAAAATAGAACCAAGAAATAAAGGGCCATCACTATCAAGAGGAGGGTTTTCTAAGGCCAAAACATAACCAAAATAAAGAGAGCCATCGTGATGAGAACGGTAGATCAAAATAGAACCAACAAAAAGAATACCATCACCATCAAAAGGAGGAATTTTAAGACCAAAACAAAACCAAGAAGATGAGGACCATCACCATTGAGGAGGGTTTTTTAATGCAAAACATAGCCAAGAAGAGGATGAAGATGATGTAAACATCACTAAAAAAACAGAGACTTTCAAGCTCCTCCAGATGTTTTGTGTGTCACTCCACGCTATAACCCCTCTTGACACTCAACTCCAAAATTTCCAAAGGTTCGTGTTCTCCCCCAATGTTGCGCCAAAAATAGCGTGAACCGTCATTGCCTCCTCCCACAAGAGCATGTGTTCATCCCAAAAAAGAAACTTCACAAAAAGCTTATGAAAACAGTTTCACACATGATGAAGTGATGAACAAAAAAACTCAACATGGAACTTGTTTCATGCCAAATCTTGGTGCAAATTCAAGTTTCAGGCCCCATTGAGACACCATGTAAAACTTTCATGCCACGTTTAGAGGTGTGACCAGTGTTTCACTCAAACATGAGGTTCCAGCCGTATGTTTGAACGGACTTTATCAAAAAGTCTATTAGTTTCAAAGTTTTGTTGGGAGAGAAACCGTGGGTGCCCACTGCCAACACTCATAGTAATGTAGGCTACAATATTAAACTAATCTCAAAATTAATTAGAGCTCCTGCTTCACCATATTAGGTGTTCTGCCAATTCAGGATTTATAGTAATAGTTTCTGCTCCTCTAAAATTAACTAACTAATAAATAATCTCCTAAATGAGAAACTAAGTGCTGCAGATCTGGCAATTGATGCCAAAGCTTAGTCCACTCCAATTTGTATGTTCCTGATCCTAGCCACAAGATTATTTTTATCTCTAAAATTTCTTCCTCAACGTGGAGTTGTTGCATCATAGAGACTATTGAGGCTCCATAGAGTGTTGAAGAGAGCTTGAAACGATAGATGTTGAATTAAAGGGATGGGGGATCTATGGCTAATATTGGGAATCCAAGTATTAGAGAGAGAGAGAGATTGACTAGTGTCAGGTAAGTACTATGGCCCTTGGATGATGGAATTACTAGAGTAATGGCCTGCACTAGGCAACATTAGGCAAGAGAGAGAGATTATGAAAAGACAGATGTTGATTAAAGAGATGGGAAATCTATGGCTGCTATTGTGAATCCAAGTCTTGGAGAGAGAGAGAGATTGACAAATGTAAGATAAGGCCCTCAGATGAGAGCATTACCAAAGTAAGGGCTCACACTTGGTGACACTAGGCTATTACCCAGTGCAGGCCTTTACTCTTGTTATGCCCTCTTACCGGAGGAAAAGAAAGAGGACCCTACACAAGATCAATCAACACAGATTTAGAATCGGTGGTTGAGATAAATATGTATGACTTTATGAACTCACCTCACAAATGGCACAAACTGTACTAAATTTAAGAGCCGTCATGAATTGAAATATACCCTCCCTATTGTGGAGGTAAATTACATACATATGAGGTGCCCTCCAAATACCTTAGACTACGGTCAGTTTCCACATTGACAAAACGAAAAAAAAAAAAAAAAAGTTCAAAAAATCATTTCGTTTTTATATTTTAAAATTGATATCATTTTCATGATGTACTATGATATTGTCATACGAGTAGTGAAATTATTCAGAGTGTAGCCTATGTTAATCGTAATGATTTCAACATGTCAACATCATGTTTTCACAAAAATTCATTTCACTATTCTCAGGATTATTTAATGACGAAACTGACCTTTGGGTAAGGTAGACTAGGAAGTGTATCAAGTTCTTGTCACTTTTATAAACAGTGGGTTTTGTAAGTGCCACAAAGAATTGATGCATCATCAATTTTGGTCTCAGTGAAAGTGGACTGGGTAGGTCCTTGTCCTAATTCCTAACTACCCACACCCCAACCTACCCTTTTTTCCAAATTTTTGGAGAACTTGCAATGGTGGCAAGCTTATTTGCAAGAAACATAGTGGATAGGATTGTGGTGCTGCTTGAATGGTTCCATGTTTAAACAAGAAAATATATAAACTTTCCAGGTTAAAGGCAGCATGGTAATTTTTTATCAATCAACTTCTTGTGGACTTTCAAGGGTCATAGATGAGTTCAGCAGTGGAGCAGTGGCGCAGCAGAATTACACTCATATATATACATTCAACCAGAACCTGATTTCAGCATGCATGAACCCATCCCCAAAGCTATCCATTCAAACTCAAGATGAGGGTCTTAGCCAACAAACAAATGCATCAAAATGAACTTCATACAATAACTTCAAAAGAATGTTGCATATCATTGCTTCAAACTATTAGAATGTAACAGGGAAAGTAATGACTCTAAAAGTACATATTCAATCCCAAGAGGTTGAATTGGATATATAAGTATGCTATTCAAATTAGCTATGTCAGATCACAAATCCCCTCATCAACAATTTCCTTTTGCTAACACAGCAATCTAATCCAACCCTAGGAGTACATAATTTGATTCCAATAGGTTGAATTGCAGAGGAAAAACTAAGTATTGACATCAAAAATCTCATTCCCAAGAGATTGAATTGGATATGTAAATATGGTATTCAAATTAGCTATGGTCAGATCACAAATCTCCTCATCAACAAAATTACTTTTACTAACACAACAATCCAATTCAAGAATACATACATAATTTGATCCCAATGGGTTGGATTGGAGATATAATTGTCATCACAAATCTGCTTGCAAACAATCCATTTCAACTTTAAAAGTACATATTCAATCCCAAGGGGTTGAATTGGATATGTAAATATGGTATTCGAATTAGCTATGGTCAGATCACAAATCTCCTCATCAGCAAAATTGCTTTTGCTAACACAAAAATCCACCAAAGCAAGTTTGTCAAGTTTGCATTAGCAAGCATTTGTGATCTCATCTTTCTGCTCTCTTCAGAATCTCCTTGCAGCTTTTGAATTTGAGTCTTCCGCAGCAAGCAAGCCTCATCGTGTGTTGATAACAACCAGAGTAGGGATTCAACAGAGATGAAGGAGCAAAGGCTGATATGAATATTTAATTGAAAGAATGGATATACTTCGAAGTCAAGAGAATCATCAAACTTTTGTCGAGGTAGAAAGAATAGGTTACCTCTAAAAGCGGAAGAAGGATTTGCAATTTGAAATCCACAGCAATTGTTCAGCGGAAGAGCCAGTTTATGAGCAATTCAGTGTCTCAGAAACGGATGAGTAGTAGTGCAGTGTGGTCCAAGTATCTCTCCTCAGGCGTGCAGCAGCATCATACCTTACTTGCTTTCGCCCCAATGTATGAATCACGATGCCGAGAGTTCAAGATTTCTAGGAAAGCACATGTACATTAATACTGTTTTGTGCTGCTATTGAGACAAGAAGAGGCATTGCATATATTTCCTTTCAACAATTTCCATAACACCTACATCTAGATACATACCGCCCCCTTGTTGGCTCCCCAACCTATATATGAAAAGAACAGTCTAGGGCTAGATGGAGCTCGCAAGGTCACGATCTGGTGGGCGGTTAAAAGTTTCTCCCATCCATCTCCATGCTCTCGCACATCCTCCTTTCGTCTGCGATCCCTTCCAAACACAACAACGACAACAAAAATTGCAGCCGGCATACAAAAGACATCCATATCCTGGTGGCTACGAAGGTCGCGACGGTACGACACAACAAGATCATTCAAGAACCTGCATGGAGTGAAAAAGTGACGGCCATGTTTGAAAAAGAACATACACACACACACACACACACACACTCTCTCTCTCTCTCTCTCTCTCTCTCTCTGCAATTTCATGCTTGAAAACCATTCTTCTTGTTGGGGCCAAGATGGACACGACACGGAATCCTCTGGTTGAGCTTACATACTCCCTTCCTCTCAAACCACGTTTTGCAGAATTCTGAACCATATTTTAAGATCTAGGCCTCTGTCTCTATAGCCAATATTGTAAACAAGATGATGTGTCAAGCTTCATAACTGTGCTTGTCCAACGCTTGAGTCATGCAAAGTTAGTATTGAAGAATGTGAGTGAGGGACTGACTACTAACTTCATCATCATGGTTTTGCAAAATTGTCATGCTTTCACATCAACTCAGAAGATGTGCTGCTCAACTACATTTAAACTGGAAAAAAAGGTGAAATTTTATGTGCTCCTCAGGATGTTGTTGCAAAGATGGGATACACAAATTGGTTGCGAGTACATGGGAAGCTCTTGAGACCTGACTTGAGCAAAGAACAACATCTGGAACTGAAAGAATGTTTTGAACTTCTTGACACTTCTGGCAGTGGTAAATGTTTTAAACCTCTGAGCTTTTGTGTTTAAAATTTGTATCTTGTCAAGTTGAGATTGCCCAAGAATCATGCAAAATTTTGTGAAATTTGGATTTGGTTTTGGCATCAAATTATTAGTTGTTTCTGCTAATATTTGTCATCAGCTTAAATCACCTTCTTCTCTTCAATTCATGTTTAGTTCTTTGTAATTGAGGTTATTTGAAATCTAGAATTACTTCTGAAAGTTTGATAGTCATTTTGACAAGTTTTATCAAGTATTGCAGAGACCTAAGCAATTGTGGATTTTGTAATTGAGGTCGTTCAATGATGCAAGCACATAATGTAGCCTGGAGCATTATATTTGTGTGACAGGAAAAAAAATTCAATCTAGTGCTTATGACAAAAAATTTGGATGGTGAGGAAGGCAGGGTGGATACATATGCCAGAACTTGTGACAGCCTTCCATGTACTCGGTATGGATGTGAAGCAAGCAGAAGTTAATGCAATCATGGCTGAGGCAAGTCCTGCTGGGAATACCCACATGGTATTAGCTCCATCTTGACCTTGATTTGCTACCAAACTCTAGAGTTTCCTTTTCTTTTCATAACAATATTATGGAGAGCTGGGCATTCATGAAGGAGGGCTTCATTGACCTTCATGAAAATGCTCTAGATAATCCATTGGGGGTTGATTGTGATTCTTCACACACAATCTGTGACCACCATGCTCACTTTAGTGGTGCCTTTTGCTGTTGTTGAAGATGGAATTTAAAGCCTGAAATCGTATCTTCCATATCTTCCATGACTCCCTTTCTTCAAACAGGTAGAGTTTGCACATTTTATGCAAATAATGATGAAAAACTTGGACAAGATCCCAACAGATGTCTATGTCCCCAGAAATGATGGTATGCAATATAATGCCTCTTGGGATTTTAATGTGGTGATAATCCCTAATATTCTTGAAAACAAACAAGAAAGAGATTTCAGTTCATGATGTGGGCATGCTTGAGAAATATAATTGAGAGCTGCTATGTTCCTGCATTCAAAAGTGAAAATGAACCACACTCAATGATGACTGTGGAAAGATTAAATTTTACTCTTTCAGCAAGTTTTGCATGTTGAATGTCTTCAATACCAGTGTCTTCATACTTGAGTTTTGAATTTGCAACTTTTTTTTTCTTTTTTTTTGGCAGGAAGGGGCCCAAGTGCTGAGTATTCACTTCCCTTCTGTTTCCTGGCACAAGCATACAGGCGAAAAAAAGTAAGTTCAAGAAAAATGCAGCTCGTCTGGATGATTTCTTAAATTATGATTGTGTCTGTAATGAATGAGCTTGAATGGCACATTTTATCATTAGCAAGATGTAAACTGAAGTTCTTGAAGTAGTAGGTCTATGAACACGAATTTGCTGTCAAATGACAATGGTTTATTGCAAAATATATATTATAATGTTGTAACCTTCTACTGTTTGTCATCATATTCACATCATAGAATATTTGAAGATGGGAAACTGAGGTCAAAAGCTAAGTGCAGCCCACTGGGCCTTTTGAAGAGAGTTTGACATCCTTGAATATGTGATATATGTGGTTGGAAAGTTGATAGAAGCAGTAATGGAAGGAAATAAAGCAACAATAGAGCGTATAAAGTACCGGACATTTGCAGCTGATATGGAAAGGCAAGCATTAAAAGATGAAGCAGCTGGCAAATCTAAGCAGGTTAGGGGCCAATTGAATAATGTCATTGATGAGTTTAAAACATTATTTACTATATACAAAGTCAATTAGTGTTGTAAATTTTTTATCATGGTATATAATCATGTTTGATGGAGCATTCATTTGAATGTTTGCATGAACAACGTCTTCTCAATGATTGCTGTTGGAGCATGTCTCCAAAATTATGCAAACTATAAATCTAAGCAGATTTGGTCCAGTTGAGTATGTTGATGAGTTTAAGTCAAATTAAACTATACACAAAGTTAGCATGACCTAGTTATCATACATAATTTCATGTTTGATGAGGCATTCATTTGAATTTTTGCTATGAATATTTTCTCAATGATTGTTCTTGGAACACATCTCCAAATGATTGCAAATTGATCACATGTTGTCACAATTTTTCTTTCCATATATTTTTAGTCAAATGAGAGGAAAGTCCAAAGCATTGTTCCCGCCTATTGCTCTATATAACTCCGTTGAATTCAAGTAGAAACTCTATTGTCACACACATCTCAACACTTGCAATCGGTACTCATGTTTTCCATTATTATCTACAAGTACAACAGATTCAAAACTAGTTGCCAAGTCAAAAGCATTGAAATTACCACAATAGTGTAAAACCAACATATGACATTCAAAATGCACATTCATACTCAGACAAATATGCAAGCCTCAAACTGACAGTCACCATGTACTCCATGTCTAACCCATGGTTCAGGTTGTGAAAAAGAATTGGCGAATGTCGCTTGAACAGAATCGGGTACACAATTGACTATTATTTCAAACTCTCTAATTTCCAATTTTACTGTGATGATCTACACCCCACTGACTCCAAAATTATCCACATGTGAATGTCCTGCTACCAGTTTACTGCTGCTGCATATGAGCTTCAGGTCAAGTCATCAAATTTAATTGATGAATAAATATGCATAGAACTTGGATGTACAAACCCTTGGCAACACTGAAATTTTCAGTGAGAAAGTAACATGTCTGTCACTTGATGATGAGTTGAGCTCAGAAATTGGTTGCAGAGATCCCAACACATTGGCAAGATGAGATTAAAGCATGGCCCCAAAAAGGAACATGTCATAATTGGTATGGAAATGTATCTGAAAGTTCTTGCCATATTTACGACTATGGTTAACACAATTTTTGTTGATCAACTGTAGACATAAGTTTTCAAAACATCTAACTTGAAGGCAGAGATATTTAATACTGTGCAAATGAAAATATATATAAGAACTTGATGAATACAAAAAATGATTTTAGAACAAGTATATGTATACATTGTTGGTTGCAGAGGCACCATTCCCCCCTTACAGTCTTCGAGACATGAATCCTGAGGTGAAGGTGTTATTCAGCAAAGACGAACAGCACATAATGGAAGATGAGAAAGACCAGGTCGGAGGGCAGCCTGATGATGCCAAATGTAAGCATTGAGTTGAAATGTCATGCAGTATGATGACATATTGCTATCCTATGATTGACCATAATTTAACATCAAATGTGAATTCAAGCTGTATATTTTTGAGGTACCTGCAAACTAAGACTAACACTTGAGGGTGCTTGATGATGATAATTATTTCAAGAGCTTCAGCTAATTCAAGAAGTGAATGTTCAAATGTCATCATCATGTAATATGAGTATTGTACATTTTATTAAAACATGTGAACATGTTATGTGCTCTTTTCATGATCATTCCAGTGACAGATGCAAGCACAATATTTCCCCAAAATCTCCAATACCAACAAAAACTTGAAGCTTTTCGTTCTGAGGTATTTATCATCAGAACAAACTTTAAAGTTGTAATTTGGCTTTGTCTCAATCATGTGTATTATTCTTTGCTTGATTGCTCACTCACTCACTTGCTTGCTTTTGGATGAGTAATGATGGAAATTTTGAATGAAATTTAGCAGGTTCGGCATAAACCAACGTTGAAACAACAAGTGATACATTTGCAAGCATTCAAGACAATGCGTGAATTTTGGAAGAATGGTCATTTGGAAGTGAAAGGCAGCCCACTTCTTCATCTGGCCTGATGTCCTGTTACCACCAAATTTCAGTAATGATGTCAAGCTCCACAGTACAAATGAAGCCCAGACTTGGCCACCTGATGGATTCTTGCACTATTCTTGATTGTGCACACAACATTGCCTTTTCACCCAAAACACTTCATACTCTTATGGGACAATTTTTCATACAAATTTTGATGCTAGCTAGAGCTGGTGTGACTGACAGCCTCTCACCCACACTTTAGGTAGGGCCTTCATTTGGGGGTAAGGCCTTCATTTAGAGGTCGGCCCCATGAGTGTTTTCCTTGTGGTTCCTATTTTAAGACTTCAAGATTACTTTTGGCCTACAGTCCTTAACTCCAGAGGTCATGTGGTATCCAATGTATCCACCCACCCACTAATGTTCATTAGCTAAACTTGATTTTGGAAATCATGCAAAATTACTTGTTAAACAAAAGATTACAATCTTGCAAGATGCCTACCATATTTCTCACACTGGGACATGGGAGTTAGCCTAGGGTTCTCTCAGGAGTGCAATTCCTGTTGCAAATTGGTCTTCACTTCTTGGAAACTTTAATAGCCCATTATTAAATAATAATTGTTGAATATTCACAATTGCTGTTGCAAATTCATCTTCCTTTCATGGAAATATTAATAGTTCATTAGTTATAGATTAATTGTTATTTCATAATCCTATCCACGTCATTTGGAGTAAAAGGAAATATGTAAAAGAGCCAACCATCATACATCTAAGGGTTGTTCCATCCATCTTTGATTTGCACCAATGGATATGAGCCACTTGAGGGTAATGGCCTATGGAAACACTCCTAATGACATGCCCATGCCCATCTTATTGGCCACATATGTTGTTGCCCTGTTAACACACAACTTTTCACACAATGAAAGATATTTTCAAAAATCTGTTTAGGAACTCATATAGCCAACCAATAGTCAAGCCCCATAAGTCAGATTAGTCAGATAACCATGTATATGGTTAGAAATCCTTCACAACCACTTCAACATCCTACTAAACGCATTTTGAAACAGTCTTGAGCTCAAATTATTCAGCTTCTGTAACAAATTACTTGCTCCAAACTGAATTTACTGCCATGGAATAAGATGTCATTTCTTAACATCAGTGGGCATCCTAGTCCAAGCATATTGTCAACCAATCTGCTTAGCATTGTCAATGCAAGAAGAGCCCATAGAATTTTTCTAGTTTAATTGGAGTTCACCTTACCCTCACTAAAATTTCTGCATCAAAAAGAGGATGGTACCTTCCGTGTAAGGTTCCCCAAAATTGAGGAACATAAGGTTCCTCCTCTCCTACCCTACTCAATTTTGTGTCTTCTATTCTGAAGTTGTCTTCTACTGACTGTCAAAACATATATTGCACCAAGTATAAACCTGCGGCACTCAAATTGAATCACACCCACAGCCATCCAGAAAATTCTCCCATTTCTTTATGCCAGGTAAGGACCTCAAAAGTGGCCATTCTGGGAAGTAAGGTCAAAAGCCCAGCTCCCACCTCAACTGTGGCCCTCATTCCCAGACTAGCCCTGTTCTAGGTCCTTACCCTACATGTAATATCAATCTATTTCCTATCACATCTGATGTTTGGCCCAATTGCTTAATGATATCCTCCACAATTTGCTTGTAATACCAATCTATTTCCTATCACATCTTATGTTTGGACCAATTGCTTATTGATGTCCTCCACAATTGCATGTATGTCAACAAACTCTCGGGTGTTCCTAGCATACCCAACAAACATTGGATTGCATCTTGACTGCCCTTGCATGCCTAACAGGCATTCAAGATGTCAAATCTGGTTAACTTCAACCAAGTAAACTTCAAGCTAGAGTCTTGTCAAGTTTGGTATCTTGGTTTGAGTTTAGCATCCTGAACTCAAAAGAAAGTATGAATTTTTGACCTAGAAAAATCAAGACTCAAAAGACAAACATTAGAACAAAAAGGTAGTATCTTTCAAAAGTACCAAAAAAATGATTTTAATGTTCACTTTGTCCCCTACATCCAAAGTAAACAATGGCAAGTTTATACTGAAATTCGCAGTAAATTTATTCTGCAGAATATAATTAAATGTCTGCAATAAAAGGAAACCAAATCATGTTGACAGGTGCATCAGTATGGCACCTGGGCAAGTGGTGCAAGCCAATTGGTTGCCCAAGCATGTTTGGAAACATGAGCACATGACATAATATGACACTAAATGTGTTGGAAATTACCCACCCAACACTAGTTAAAAACACACCTTTTCCACTCATACTATAACACTAGCACCACGTTATCAATTTCATCTAGTTTCATCACCACAGCACTTTTGAAACTATGTGCCTTGAAAAACATAGCTTTCACCAACTAGCTATAGAGCACATGGGATAAATGGAATTGCACCAAATTTTTTGCATTGGATTGTGAAAAACATTAAGTCTTGCTAAGGGTTCCAAGTAGGACTAACCAATAAATGTTTCCAAGTTGAACTGGTGGGAGATCACAATTGTGTCCCACCACCACACTGAGCAACACAAAAACCTGCGAACCTCCCTTACTCCCCCATAACTGATAACATCTAAATCATCTTCATGCATGACCAATCTCATTGACCACCTAGTATTTCTATTCATATGTGTTCACTACCCTCCTTGGAGCTTTACTTGAAGCCTGTGTGCAGTCCAACAGTCAATTGAGCATACTTTAAAAGACACATAATCATAATACAACATATTCATCAATTGTGCACCACCTCAACAATCTCAAACTCTTCAACCACTCCAAGAACATCTGACCAAAATAGCATGACAATTAAGAATAGGACTGGTGTAAAGAGATAAGATGGAAACCTTTCATGATGAAGATGCAATCCATTCCAATTGGGAATTAAGGACCTTTCTCTATTTTGAACATGTATGCAGCACAATATTCACCAATGCCTATGAGCTGAACACATTAAGTACAATCTATTCTGAATATACCATTTCATTTCCATTATCAGAACCCAAGATACATTTAATCATCCTTGCCAAACAAGAAGTGAAAGATGCCACCAATGCATTAAGCATTCTCTTAAGACACCATTCTGGAAGGGAAAAAAACAAACGACACATGAGTTACCTGTATCAGGACAAGGGCCCATGTTTCATGGGCATCAAATGACAGTCTCAAAAACCTGGGGAACACTGACATCTTTGAATGCAGGGTCCAACCATTCAGGATAAGGAAGACCCTTTGACTTCAAAAAGTCAACATTGAAGACCTTACTCTGATACCTTGTTCCCAAATCACAAAGAATAGTCACAATTGTGTGCCCTGGCCCAAGCTCCTTCGCTAATTTTATGGCTCCTGAAAACCAAGGCATTTTACTCAAGAAACTGACTAGCATATTTGGTCAATTCTTCTGAATTTATTATATGCTCCATATGCTTTTATTCTTATATAGTATGTTCTACTGAAGGTGTGGAGTCATTGGCACTGCAATTTAGTAGATCCTTGCCACCCACCTCCACATCACCCATATAACATTTACTGCCTCTAAAACCATGATTATTTGAACTATGGTGACAGAAGAACTAGGAGAGTCACCCTAACCTAAACTTCTGTGGAAGTCATCTTGTAATTACAAACATGTTGTGAGAAAACTATGTTTTGCCAAACTAGATTAGGAAATCCAGACGGAGCAACCATTATGAATAAGTCTAGGCACTTACCACCAATATTGATGGCTGTTGAACCCCCCATACAAAAACCCTCTTGTTTTAGAAGGTCAAAAATAAGAGGTAATGCCTCCTCATCTGTTACCTGCAAATCACAACATTGATACCAGTGAAACCCTTGTTCTGGACACAATTTTCTTTTGCAAATTGAAGGTGAGCAGCTTACTGCAAGCTATCTTATTCCACCCCAATCCCAAGTAAAATCATGATGATCCAGACTGTTAAGGTGCAGATATGTCCAGAAAAACTCAGATCTCTGATCTTGACCACACCAAATAAGATGACCCCTGCTACACACACCTGGCACCAAAAATCAACAGCACCGCCATCTCGGGCAGGCACACCCCAGCTCTCCAAATTAGCAGTGACACGACCTTGACCAATTCCTTCAGAAATCTGTAAACAATTCAAAACACTGCCAAGCTTCACCAATTGCTGTCTTGAGCACCCCAAGAAAATGGTGGAATTTCATTTATTACCAGGTATAAAATTATCTGCCAGCGTTCTAAAGTAAAGCACCTCTGTCCTTAGATTTCTCGATTTCACTGTGGATATGAATGTCAAGGAAACATTTATCAAACTCCTGAACACCATCAAGCTGCTCAAGACAATTTCAATACATGCATGATTATTCCAGGCTGCTCTATTTTTGCAGACTGGCTGGCATCCAAGCTGCTCAAAACAAAAACAATCCCAGAAGAGCAAGAAGAGGCCATACTGAAGTTCCTGATGATTCAAGCACACCACTGGAGTAGTAGTTGTACATGGCTGCTCCCATGGGGTCTGCCATTCCAATCCTAACATTTGGATTCTGCTCCTTCAAATACTACACAAGGTGACATTTGCAAGCTTAAGTGCAACTGTGGTGACATACATTTGAAGAGACATGTCACACTATATAGTCTGTCCCCAATGATTTAGAGCCAGGCATCCATAAACAGGAGAGCTCACACATCTGCCCACTTGAAGTAGAATTAGAGTTGAATTACAGTCTATGGATCCTACCATTTGCAGAGTCCTGAGGTACTTCATAGTGTACACCAACCTATCAAGTCCAGATACTTTTAGAAAAGACAAAGATAGAACAGCTACACAAGAACCTACAGATGATACACAAAATTCATATACAGAACAACTATATATCACAACTACTCTTGAAACCTAAAGGAAACAGGACAATGTATCAATGTACCTTGCCAACTCCCGCAAGGGTACCCCCTGTGCCAATGGCACAAATGAAGCCATCCACCTTTCCTTCTGTCTGCTTCCATATCTCTGGCCCTACAGAAGGACAAGACAGTTACACAACTCTTAGAGCTAGAATCCCAACATACACAACACTATGTGCAAACTTATCCACAATGAGCAGCACAACCAACCACCACCAATTCGGCAAAAAATAGGTACTTTTCAAATGGGGGTGAGAAAGAAGAGACTGAAGAGAGTTACAAAGGTCATGGGTAAGTAGCGAATATTATCATCCTCTCAAACAAAAGTACCTGTGGTTTCATAGTGTGCTTGGCGATTTGCAATATTATCAAACTGTTACATCCCTCCAAAGAAGCTTGCATGTGAGTGTGGGTTTTTAGAGAAGAACCACAAGCTTTGCTAAATGTGTGAAGATGTGCATTACCGTGACTAATCAAGGATCACTCAGATTCCTAAAGGACATTTCACTGCACAAGTTGCATTGGAGAGACACTAAACGCAGGAACGATAAGACATATACAGAGAGCAATAGGTATAGCAATGCAGCAGTATGGACCTTCAGAAGCTGAACCATGAAACACAGTGCCATCCTAGTCCTGAAACCAACAGGCTACTTCCAACCACAGACAAATAGTTCAAACCAGTAGATCCCCTCCAGTATGGACAGTACCTGGTTTCCCCATATAGCACCTCCTGGATGTGTCTGCAAAAAGTACCATCTGCTCAGTTCTCTAGCATCAACAGCATAAGGTGGTTCTGTGGAGCTTTTGGAAAATGTTGGGCATCCACATATTCAGGCCATTTGTGCAAGATAGTGATGCTTACTTGAGCAAGAGCTTCTGCAAGGCGCCCAGAATATTTGACATAGTTGTTTGGATTTTTGTACGGCACTGCTGGAACCTTTCACCACCAATGATATAGCTTGATCAGCTCAGCTAAACAATATCAAGTCGTAAACATGGCCACATATCATTTCAGCACTTCCCTAAACAACCTAGGAGCAGTCATCCTGCACCACAGATTATGACCACAAAATCACTAACCACAAAGCTTCTGAAGGAAAAGCTGTTGAGTTTCATCCCAAGCACATTGAAAAATCACAAAACATTCTTTTGCACTGATGCTTGTGGGCAAATACCTCTACAAGTGTTGCACCAGCCAGTCGGAGCATATCCTTCTTCTCCTGAACCAACACAAAATAATCCCATCAAGTCAAAGAAGGTAGCCTCAACAATGAATTAAGGCTTACACTTGAACTGCTAATATTGCCTGAGCTAGACTTTCCATCAGTAATAAATTGATCACTGTGATACATTGGAATTGAGCTCTAAGAAAGAGTAGGAAATTAACCTGACTTTGTGTTTGGGGAATAACAATAACAGTCTTGTAGCCTTTGGCATTCCCAACCAATGCCAATCCTATACCTGTGTTGCCAGCAGTGCCCTCTACAATGATACCTCCAGGTTTCAACAAGCCCTTCTCCTCTGCATCCTGTTGATACACACACTCATTATGCATCATCCTTTTATGTCTCCTTTTTCAAATCACCACTTGATCTTTAACCATGCAAGAAGCACTTCTTTTTATGGTATGCTTGAAGACACCAATATAGGATAAACCTCCAAAACTAACAAAAAACCCCAGATCTCCCCCCTTAACGGAAAAATTGGATACAAGATCACCCTCATGACAGAATTCCATCAGATTAAGTGTTGCCCAACTGCAGCTGAGGAGACCCAGTGGCCTTCTGAAACTCATCACAAATTATCATCCCTTTATAAGATCAATGCGTCTCCCAAAGTGCAACGCTCTTCACCAGAACACAAGAAGGGCTTGTTCGATACTGTGCAGCTTGTGACATCACAAAAAATTGATATCCATAAAACGTATCTATTCAAATCAACAGTAGTAGTTGTCATTCTGATCAAGAGCTTACAAGTTGGCAAGCCTTGCCTTGACAATGTAAAGGGCCGCACGGTCTTTTACAGATCCCCCAGGATTTAGAAACTCAGCCTGCCACCCACCCAAGATAATGACATGAACAAACATTTCTCACCACTCTGAAGAAGGATGTGTACTTCTGAGTGAAAAACTACCAGTTAAAGGAAAAGCACTAGCCCTTGAGCCCTTCAAGTTGATGGTGGCCAATGCAATTCTTGGCAGATATATTTCTGTGAGGATTCACAGACTTAGATTCACGTCACCTTGCCATAGATTTCACAACCAGTTGCCTTTGAGGCTGCATTGAGACGAATAAGTGGTGTGTTTCCCACCTGTGACAGAATACAAACACTCTTTAGCATGCAGTTCCCCACAATAATTGGCGACCACTCTTCCAAGGAGCAAAAACCAACCTCTCAAGTGCCCATGGGTGACAACCAAGCTATACAATAAATAACACAAGCTTTAAGGTGGTGCATCAAATGGTGGCAGATTTCTGTATGATTGGGATTTCATTTGAACTGCCAATGATTGCACAATCTTTTGAATGATGCTCCTGCTTCAATCAATTCTAAAGTTTTGTATGCAGACAATTGTACAGATTCTCTGAGGCCTCAGCTAATCAAACACATTCATCTCCACAATTGCTGAGAACTTATCCATAATTATGATTCAAGTCAACCTGAAAAAGAATCAAGAGATGATCCTATAATAATGGAAATGGTAGGCTAACCAAAACCCATATTACGATACTAGAGGAGGCTCTTGCATCACCAAAGTTTTACATGCATCACATATAGTACAATAAACAATCTGAAGTAGATACCCTGCACACACCTTCTTCAAAGAATTGGTGTTTAACAAAGTGTACTCTTGAGAGTAAACAATAACAAAAGGCAAACCTACCCCTATAGACCTTGCAGACTTCAGTCACTTTTCTACCTCTGTTTAGAGATCAGAGGTTCCGGAGTTCAAGCTCTCTCCAGAGTGAACAAAAGAAGGAATTCAAAACTATCAATGGATCCAAAGACCTGAGAGTAAAAAATCTCACTGAATCAACAAAGCCCCTCCTAACACCAAGATCTCCAACTGATGCCATTGTCCGTGTCTCCATGTGTAGAAGATGTGATTGCTTTTTGACTTGTCCCTGCACAACAGGTATCCATACATTCTCCAAAATGAACTCACCAACCAGTTTCCAGATCTCCCATACACATTTGGCTATAAAAGATTCATACAAACTCACATTCTCAAGCCAATCCAACACAAGGTGTACAATCTTGCAATTAGGCCTGCAATCACAGAATCTCAAGAGACGTGAACCCAATACTCTAGCTGCATACAAGCTTTATATCCACATCCAATTTAATGAGATGCAATCCAACACTCTCACTGCACACTTTCACACAAAGGCTCAAGGACTTACCAAAGATGCAGACTCTCGATGCAAACCCTAAGTAAAACCCTAACTCCTAAAGCATTCTTGCAAGTTCACCATTCTCAAAGCCCATCAAAAATCAGGTTGTCTAAAGCACAAAAAGACAGAAACCTCTGCTTGAATGGGGGGGTCAGCCACAACAAAAGCTCAAGGACTTGCCAAACATGCATGCTCTCGACGCAAACCCTAAGTAAAAACCCTAACTCCTAAATCATTCTTGCAAAGCGCACCATTCTCGAAGCCCACCAAAAGTGAGCTTGTCTAAAGTACGCACTTCCGCAAATCGGATGGAAAAGAATTTGACAAAACAAGAAACACCCGAATCAAAGGAGCTCAGAAAAACAGCAGTGCCGAGGAAGTGTGGAAGGAATTTGTGATGAACAAGAGAGGAGGCAGGGAAAGTGAGTGAGTGAGTGGTGAAGTTCGAAGCAATGGTACCCACCAGGAAGGGGCGAGACCGAAGGTGATGGGTGAGTCCCAGAAACGGTGGGGTGGACGTGATGAAGATGCTTGCTTTCATGGTCCCCTACCACTTCAGCTGAGCAAACGCATTTGCGTTGCGTTCTGTTGCTGCGTGTCTTTCTTTCTCTTGGCACAGCTAGTGTAACTGCTGCCTTGTCCACTGCGGTCCTCTAGAGACGGTGGAGACGCACCGTCGTGCCCTATTCGTGCACCTAAGGGACTCGCGTTCCTATTGTTTTCTCGCAACCCTTATCTTTGAGGTCCTTAAGGCAAGGTACTTAAATTAAAGAACTTTTCCAAATTTCTGAGTGAGTTTTTCGTTACATCCCTGGGCATAGTTTAAACATGGTTTAGAACTTACACTCTGTTTAAGTCTAAATCTCACTATAAATTCCAGTGACAAGTAATCGAAATTGGTATATATCTGGGGGATTTTTTTTGGAATCCTTCATATGGTCATCCATGGACCATTCTAAAGACAATTTCAAAAATAACTACCTCGTTTTCAAGCTTATTAACTATTTCTTTTTTTTAACAATTACTTTTTTCTATGAACTTTTTGAATAACTATCTCCCATCTTTCCTAATAAATATTTAATAAATGTAACTGGGGGAGGGTTCCATCTTTAGTTGTTCCTTTCCTCCTATTGGTCCTCTTTTTTGGGCTGTTTGTTTGCCTAGACTTTGGTCCTTGCCCCTTGTTTCTTATTCTCTCCCTTGCTTGGGTGCTTTCTTTTTATAAAGTTTGGCAGGTTTCATCAATACCTCCATTTTATAACTACCTCATTCTTTTCCCCTATACACTACAAATGAAAAAACAAATTAACATGTGTCTTTTCATGTTCATGAAATGTATATTAATTTAATTTAAATTTGACATTGACATAAATAATGATGAATTATTAAAAACCATATGAATACATAAGAAAAATAAAAATAGTTGATCGTCATTCGTAACGTGTAGCAACATACAGCTCTAGTTGGTATATGGGGAATTTTTTGAAATCTTTCATATGGTCGACCATGAACAATTCCAAAGACAATTTCAAAAATAATTATCTCATTTTCAAGCCTAACTTCTTCATTTCTCTTTAATAACTTTTTTTTCCTATTAACTTTCTTAATAACTATCTCCTAACTTTCCTAATAATTGCTTTCATTTTATAACTACCTCACATTTTTTCCCTATCCACCAACATCGATATGAAAAAACAAATTAACATGTGTTTTTTCATGTCCATAAGATATATATTAATTTAAATCAAATATGACATTGTCAAAAATAATGTTAAATTATTGAAAACCATATAAAAACATAAGAAAAAAATCAAATAGTTGATCGTCATTGGTAGTGTGCAGCAATATGAGTTGAAATCCATCTATGTTTATATAAATATAAGTGTAGATCACAAAATGTGTAAGTGTAAAATCATGTAAATTTATTTTATGTCATGTAAAACCATGTAAATGTAAGTGTAAAAATAAAAACACTTATATGATTTTATGTGACTTTGTAAAAAATCTGATTTCTACGGGTTTCCATAATTTTTTGGTGAAGGGCCAACCAAATGGCCCATTACAAAAAAGAAACCATCAAAAAATTTGTGCATTGGGATGCACCACAACTAATTTAATTAATTAATATGAGTCACAATAAATACCTAAGCTCTTGTAAAAGCTTAGACCAAAATGGTGATGAAAAAAATTAAGAATAAAAGTTCTACTCAAACAATGAAGTGGGGCAAAATGTGCATTCAAGATATTATTTGGAACAGCATCACCATAATCCCATATTGGTAGAAAATATTAATGTTTGGGGAGTATCAATGTATTGTATATGATTTTTGTCAAGGGTCAATCAAACTGGCCCATTGCAAAAAAATTAAATTAAGCTTTGGGATGCACACATGACTAATTAATATGGATTTGCAAGAAGGTATGGTCCTTAAAGGTATATATTATATACACTTACACACCCCAAAACATTTACAAAAGGCCATGTAAGTGTATTTGACAAATATATAAACTAGTTTCATGCAAGCGTAAATGTAAAAGAACAATTATACATAGCAACAATGTAGGTGTAAATGTAAAAAGTTTGAATGTGTAGGTGTAAATGATTTACACTTACATAAGATTTACACACCTTATATATGGCTATTGACATTTACATGCACACACTAATTTTCACCCCAACCAAGGCACTAGAATAACCCTAGACTGGCCTCAAACCTAGAAAGAGACTCAAAATAGTTCTTTATCCTTCACATAACATAACCCACCCTCTTTAAATATAATGAACCTACCAAACTTCTTTTTGTCCTATGTGATCAACCATGTTTAACTCCACCCATGTTTTTATACGATTCCATGCATGTTCATATCCATATTTTCAAGTCCTTCTCATCTTGTAATTATCCAAGTCATAAAGCTCTTTGAAAAAAAATTATTTTATTTTGAAACATTGTTTATAAAAGGAATTTTGCCTAAATTTTTTTTAATGTTTTGGAGACCATGTTATAAATATGATTTTTTCATCCACAAAAGGGAGCACATATATCAAAAATACCCACAAGGTATATTCACAATAAAATGAGACACACCCAATTCTTTTGTTTCTTTCAAAAAGGCAAGGACTTGAAATTGGAAATTGAGATGACATGCAACCATTGCACAAAATTTATGGTTTAATCATATATTTGACTTGTACAATATATTTTTATAATATTTTTTTTGGAATTTTACAACTAATTTTATATTTATCCAAGAATTATTGGAAAGAAAATTACAAATTTCACAATTTGTTTATATATCAATTCCAATGATGATCTGAAACCATGTAAAGTATAATCATTATTCAATCTACATGAATATGAAAATTTTCCAAACAAATCTAGATTAATTTTGATCATTCTTATGTGACTTATTCAGGACCTCAAAACTAGTTACAAATGTTTAATTAGTCTTTTTTCACTCTCAAATGTTAATATAATTGACTCATATTTTTATATATCATTCTTGAATGTATACTACATCACACTATATAGATTACATGAAAAATGTTTAATCCTAAATGAGGTTAAAAATTGACAAGTGTGTATTCAAGAGTGGTTACACTTGTAGTGGTTCATTATATTGCAAACTTATCCCATAATAGAATAGAACTAGCACAAAACTTGAACCAACCAACATTATAATTTACTTTGACTAAAAATGTTCTAGTACTCTTCATTTTTTCCTTAATTTAATTGTTTAACAATATTTAGATTGGTCTAGAATCTAACATAGTTTGTAATTTGACTCTATCATTTAATTTTCCTAATTATTTTATTATTCCTAATAAAGTTTTGTTTACTTTCATTTGTTAACTTGTCAAGATTCTTTGGCTTAAAATTAACATTTTAATTTTCGCTTACACATTAATGAGTTTGAACCCAAAACCTTTTTGAGGTCTTAGGGTCCTAATCAAAGGTTATACCCTTGAGCCACCACCTCTAGGTAAATGTTAACCAATTTGATTTAGTTAATTTGAATATATTAGTTCACACTCAACAAGCTTGCCAACCTATTTAAGGTAGATATGCCAAAAACCAAGTAATAGGTTCAACAAACTTAGATTAATTTACTATTATAATTGGCATATTTGATGTTGGTTATTAGTTCATAATCAATGGACAAATAGATTTAACCAAGGGTGAAAGCACACTTAGGGGGGGGGGGGGGGGGATTTGGGCCATTTACAAAAAATTATGTAAGTTTTTTTTTCAAAAAAAAGTTTAAATTAATTTTAATTTAAAATAAAAAACAA
>Ga0116227_10006396_pt1 | contig 23902 bp, 13 predicted proteins | sample S1TSphgellanicum_FD_89693 | JGI IMG/M metagenome (GOLD analysis project Ga0116227, IMG submission 89693) | Host-associated microbial communities from peat moss isolated from Minnesota, USA - S1T2_Fb - Sphagnum magellanicum MG | ecosystem: Host-associated > Plants > Peat moss > Unclassified...
AAAGAAAAATAAAAAGCAACATCAACTCATGCACACACAAAAACAAACAAGATAAGAAAGGACATAAAATAGAACAACCTACACAACCAACAAGAAAAAAAACAAAAAAAAAACAATAAAAATCAAAAAAAGAAAAAAAAGAAAAAAAAACAAAAAAAAAAAAAACTAGCAAAAAAAAAAAAAAAAAAAAAGAAAAGAAAAAAAAAAAAAAACAAGAAGAAGCTCACAACAACATAAGAACAAGTCGAAAGTTGAAGGAAAAACAAACATTGCAATGTAAAGACAACATTCAAACAAAGTACCATGAAAAAAAATGCAACAAAGAAGCATAAAGAGATGTTTAGAAAAAAGCAATGACACAAATGCAACAAAATGAAAAAACATTGACACAAACAAAATAACAAGCAAAGAAACATAGAGAAAAAGGAGAAGCATCACAAAAGCAACATCATCATTAACAAACCTGGACAACAAGCAAAAACACAAAAATGAATGAGGGGAGGAAAAAAAAAGAACCAAAAAACTTTGTAAAGAAATGCATAGGAAAATGTAGTGACAAATGAGTACAAAGAAACACTCATAAGAAGAAAGCAATTATGTACATGTAGCAAAGATGAAAAGTGAAACATGAAAACAAGAACAAGTCGACAAACATTGAGAAGGAGGAGCTTTGCAAAAGCAATGTCATGTCATCCTCATCAGCTCCGCCTTGCAGATTGTGTCTAATATACTATGCTTTAGGGCAAATCTACAGCAAAAGGGAGCCAAGGGTCTTAAAAAATTTGTTATATGGACCCTGGAGTAGGGTGATCAGGGCCTTACAGGTTCATGTCAAACTGGCGGAGCACCTTGTATGGGCACCTTCACCAAAACATAATTACATCAGAGCTTGTACAAAAGCATGATTTCACAGAAATTATCAACATCCACATTCACAATTTTACACCTCATCAGCCCAATTTCACCCAGAAATTAAAGCCCACAGAAGATAGCCAGAGAGAAAGTCACACAAAGATATGATTCCAATGATTCTCAAGCTTCAAACAACTACATCCTCCATTGATCCCTATTCTGAAATGCGCAACTGCACTCTGATAGGATGTTGGAAACAACAGCAGAATGATGTGAGAATAAGGACATTTAAAACAATATTTACTCTGCACTCTCCACCCAACCTTTACAATCACACAAGTCATCACAAATTTATATCCACCTTTGAACTTTAGCCTACTTCTAATAGGATGCACTCATGGTGCCAAACTGGTAGGATTGATGTCTTACCTCCACAAAGATCAAGGTGAACATCCCATGTAAAACTATCACATGCCATGAGATATATTAAATGAATGTCTCACAATTCCACACTTAAAAAACATGCACAAATATGAAAGATGCAAAAACTTTGGTAGGATGTTAATATCCAACAAAATAACCACAAGGGGGAAGTGCTAATCATAATAGCCTGTAGTCCAAGTGTACACATTACCAACAAATAGTCTCAAAGCAGCCATGAATGTGGCAATATGTGAAAAGGAGTTGGCACACACGGCACAGTTGGAGCCCAATCTGTCCTAATATGTTGTTGAAGGTAGCCAGTATTTCACTGACATGGGCTGTCAACAAAACCACACTCCACATGAAAGATACAGATGCCTTGAGGCACCAGGAACTAGTATGGGGACAACAATCAACAATGTGATTGCAAACAAAGATCTCATATCTCATACTCCCAAAACAAAAGAACAAAATCTCTCCAGGTTAAACCCAGCAGAAAGTTCCATAATGAACAATGCCAAATATATACCTCACACATCCTACCATTTGATTTACTACCACGAATGCATGGAAGAGAAGATTCTCCCTCCCCTCTGAGCTAACTTTTGCTAGCTAGACTATGCTGTGTGTATGTAGAGGCTGTATAGACTGCCTCAATTAGAACTTAGAAACACCAGCAAAAAATACAGATGCTGTCAAACATTCACAGGTTTACAGTGCATAACCTAGAGCTACTCCATGATAAGGGACAGCATATACCTGCCTACGTTCTTGACTTCCAAAATATCCCATCACATTGATTCTTGAGAGCGCCTGACAATTCTACTCACCTTCCGCTTAAAGTCTTCCTTTGTGTCTCGCCATTCCTTCTGCATGATCCCATCAAGATGTCATGTAAGACAATTTCACAAGTCACACTCAAATCTCACACATATCAGAACCTGAATAAAGACTGATGCACCAGAGACAGACAGTAACTTACCGCAGCATCAATATTTGCTGGTGACTCATCATTTGGACTGGACAGCATAGATATAATGCTTAGCAGAATTGTCTCTACCTGCATTCCCATGTGTTTCAATCAGCACAGATGACTGCAAACACAAGTTGACCTACATGAGATGACTGATGTAGGGCATTCATGGAGTGGTACACAATCAGAGATCATTTGAGAAACTCTATTTGGAAATTTGATGTTGGTTTAGCTTTGGAACTTATGTCTACAACCCAATAAAAGGACATATCTGTTGTTGTTTCAGGTTTCTAAATGGAACTTGTATTTTTACACAAAAACCACAATCCAAGTATCTTATGGCCTGAAACTAATGTGCTAGTGATTTAAATCACATGAACAATGGTGCAATGTGCTGGGTGAAATTTGCAAGAAGAGAGAGTCAGAAATTGACAGGTGAAACTTACTGTATGCACTGGTGACCATCGCTCACTAGCCAGCTCATAACCATTTGGATCATCTCCAGGTGCATGAAGAATGGAGATGCAAACACGTCCATCAGGGTACACTGAAGACAAGACAAATCACCATAGGTCCAGATGTAAGCTCCGATTTCTTCACCAGCCTTTGCATACAACAAGAAGAGATGCTCCATAGATGGAAAATTTTAGAAGTGCAGGATCAAGGCATGCATTAAAAATATGATGCTACATGTTGTGAATTCTGTATCCAAACAGACCAACAAATGAGGACTGCTCACATTGAGAAAGGAATATGTCCATAATTCAGTATCTGCCTGGCTGAAAGTGCTCACCATTTGGATGCCACATGTCTGACGTGAACCTCACTGAAGGAGGGCTGTTAGGATAGTTCAACGGGAAACTCATGATGGCATTAAAATACCCACCCTCACTGCAAAATAAAAAGCAGACACTAAATCATCAAACACATAACTATGAAATCGAGCTATTCACATTGCATGATGCACTTAAAGCAGTCTTCTTTATTCACTGACCCTGAATCTTTTCATACTTATGGAGTTGCGATATTACAAGGGCATCAAATTGCTGTTGCAAATCTACTGTACAATCTACCACACTATCTGGATAACACAACACATCACATCTCACTAATTGGAGAAATACAAAATGACAACCCCACATTTATTAACCACCATGAGACTAGAATAAATGTCAGCCCCTCAATTCCCATCAAGAAATTCAGGATTTCAGAAATGCACACCATAGACCACATACCTCTTCAACACACCACAAAAATAATATTTGACATGTCAAGTAAATGCTTATAACTAGCAATCACCAGAACGGCCTGACCATCCTTCCAACCTTCCAATGTCTGCACCTCCACATTCTGCATCATTCACAACTTCAACTATAACCCTAAATCACTGAAACACATTCTACAGGACAAAGGTCCTGAACACAAAGATGAACTTGGTCAGAATTTCTTACTAGAGTGTGTCTGGAGGACCAATGATAGTTACATTCCATTCAAACAAGTTGGAATCGTCTACGAGTCCTGCTGAGAAGCCATCAACTGGATTCCTTGACAAATCTGTGGCACAAGCAGAAACCATCACACTTTTTAATCTCTCCTTCCTAAGATAGTTTGTGACCCACAACTTGAAGCTTCTAGCAAAGTCTAGCAATCCTTTTTACAAGAATTGCTGACACAGACCACCTATTCCAGCTTCAAATTGGTAGAAAGTAACAAACTCATATCAATCTTTTGTTGTTCCTTCCACCAACACAGAACTACCTGCACCAAAACCAGGATTGTTCTATTGCAACAACAACCCATTACCTAATAACCCAAGTCATTGCAATATTCAGTGACCTCACCAACCAAGAGTTGTGCACCTGTATCCACAAATACAACCTCTAGATGCAAAGAAAAAAGATTTGCATCCTGAAAATGCAGGAGAAGAGAAGTTCTTTTATGTGTAAAACAGATAACCTTCACTATTGTATGAAAATAATCTACAGTTCTGTTATGCTGCACCATTCACAAAAGAATAAGCCAGTTCCTAAAATCACAAAACATTGTTATCATATATAACATACACTAAACATTATTGCTATCCTATATAACATACACCTCTGATGACTTGTAGAGAGAGAGAGAGTCATAGACCGCAATCACAACCTACCAAAACAAAAGTACTGCTTCCAGGAAAACAATCTTCAATCCCTTTTCTCCCCTAGGATTCGGTTTAAGGATGTAATTGAGATTCTGCTAGTTGTAACTTTGATATATAAAAATGGCAATCAGTTGCAGCAGGGTCAACCTTTGATGTAGGTTTTTAGTGACAGTGCTTTCAGGAAATGGAAACCCTAAAAAATAGACAAGGAAATGGAGATGGTGTTTGATCATCGACCGAGGTCTCTGAGGCTTTGGAAACATCAGTCACGCAGATATTTTGACAGAATCGAATACAACAGCAAGGTCATACCGATACAAAAGCCGATATTGTCAAACACGACCGACAGCAAACAAGAATGCGTCATACTTCTTATGGAGTGTTGAAAGCAATGCGAGCAGAGCATCACTAACATCATATCAAGCTTCAAAAGAATGCAAGCAAGGAGGACTAGGAAAAAAAAATCTGCTGGGGAGAAAACCGCAAGCCAAGGGGTGAAAAAGAATGAGAGCAATCGCGACTGACCAGGCACAGATACATAACAGTCGAAGCGAGAAGTGGTGGAACCTTAAGGGGGAAAAGGCGTTCACCTTTAAGCTGCTTACGCAGCAGAAGACTGGCTTGATTGTCCGACATCCTCCGCACGGTTTCCTGAGTTGCACCGGCTAACAACCCCCTTACACCCGGGGTTGCAGCTGCGGGATATGATGATTTTTCCACAACTATTGATTAGGAAAAAGAAAAGAAAAAGAGAGAAAGACGAGCACTACGACTTCTCTAACGTCCAGACTATGATGCGCGAGCGGCGTGGCCTTGCCCCGCGCTACAAGAAGTCGCGGGCGATCGAGAATTGCTGCAGCGAGAAGCACAAAGAGAGCCCTTAAGCTGCAGCAGCAACGCCGTGGGAGAGAGAAGAGGCATGGCGCACTGGGGGCAGGCAAGCAAGGGCAGGGTAGGGAATCGCGGGCAGGAGGCAAAGGAGATTGCGGATTGGGGGCACCTGGGCAGGCAAGGAACGGCAGTGTAGGAAAGCGTGGGCAGGAGACATGGGCCAATGGGGTGAGCGGGCAGGCAAGGAATGGCAGGGTAAGAGAGCTCGGGCAGGAGGCGTGGGGCATTGTGGAGCACATGGGCCGGCAAAGGAAGGGCAGGGTAGCAAAGTGCGGGCAGAAGGATTGGGGAGCGCGGAATGGAAAGGCAGGGTAGGAAAACGCGGGCAGCCTTGTGGACCACCGCCGTGGCGTTCCCCAACGAAGGGTGTGTTGGGCAGCCAGCCAATGTGGACAAGGTGCTGCAAGGGTTCGGACGGGCAGATTCCCACACTCTTTTCCCTATGCGTTTTCATATAAGTAGGCCGGCAGCATAGGTACCTACACACCTATGTTTTGTACGTAGGATAAGGGCCGTTCAGCAGGGCCGCGGGTCGGCACTTCATGAACTTGGTAGTTGAGTCGCCAAGGGACTGGTCCTCCATGAGGTGTGGTAGCTGAGATACCGAGCCAGATATCCGGAACGGCCCCATAGGCACGCCTTATATTCAACATCTAAAGAACCGGTAGATCTTTCTAGTCAGCGCACCTTTACGCCAACTAAAGTTTCTGCCTCAACGGAGGCCGGCACCTTACACATCAGGTGTGCCTCTTCCTCTCCCCCCAAATAAAATTGAAGCCGTCCTTTCCGTGTAGGGTAAAGCCCACCCTAAGGGCCCCTGACGTGGAGCTGGGGGCGCACCCAAGGGTTTTGGTTTTAAGAAAATTCCCATGATACCCGGAAGGTACCCGCTGGGTACCACAGGGGGGAGAAAAAAATTGGACAGCAAGCCACCTTATGTAAACAACTCCCTTTTTATTTCTCTGTGTATTTTGAGGGATCTCCCCCAAGCAGAAGAACCCTAGGGCATTATGCCGAGGCAGCTCACCCGGTTTTATATGTTCCCATGTTCCCCATAAAGCATTGGGACAAAATTTCCTAATGTATCTAGAGGCTCCATTGCATTATGCTTTTGTTTTTTTATTACAAAAAATTGCCCAATATTATTTTTTCAACTTTTCCTGTGATACCCAGAAAATATGATAACATCACGAGAAAAAAAAAACAAAAAAACAAAAAAACAAAAAAAAAAACAAGAAAATTTGACTTGCACACTTGAAATTGGGTAACTATCTTGGAGCAAGGAGTTCCCCTAAATAATCGTTGTCAATTCTCGCCTTGAGGGTGATTATTGGGAACCAAGGGCAATTATTTTGAGAACTCCCCGTTCCTTGGGCATTAACCCCTAAACTTCAAATTCCACCCAAGTTTTTTTTAATGGTAACCTTTGAGTATCATGGGGTCTTTATGAGAGTTGGGTGGGTATGGGGAATTCGAGTTCTCACATGAATAAAAACCCATCTCATAATTAATAAATTGCAAAATAGACCTCTCTAATGGAACTTCATTACATTATTATGTTGGAAATACTCTTATTATTGTGCCATATTATTATTCTTTGACATTTACTATGAATGGTCTATTACTTGCTTAGTCCTAGTTTAGCACAATTAATTCATTATCAATATTGTGGCTTGTAATCAATGGTTGTTATGAATGTTGAACGGGTATTTAAAAAGTTGTTATCAATGTTGGGCGGGTATTAAAAAGGGGTTGAGTATATAGTTGTTTTCAATATGGTTCTCTAGTTAAGAATCATCAAGTATCACATTATTATCTCGTTAATTCTCATGACCTTGGATTATTATGATAATCGATTGATTACATCTGATATTTTTCAAAATGTTGATACCCAAGTGGAGTCAAAAAAATTACCCAAATTTAAAACATAAATATGTAAGCTCAAGGTCTAGAGCCTTTAGATCCGGTCCTCTAAACCTTACACATTTCATTACAATTTTAAATTCTCTCATGGTGATGTCAATGTGTATTAAAATGCATATTGTTGCTTTGATACTTGTTATTAAAGCTTTCTCAATTAAATTGTGTGATTTGCATTGATATATGATAGTTTCAATCCATAATAGTGACTAGTGTGGCCTATGTGTTTTTGTTGTTGACTCAAGTTTGAACTTTAAAGTTTAAATTAGTTTTGATTTTGTTGAATTTTTATTGGATTTTTAATGAGTAAGATTATCCAAAATTCAATCTATCATGGACCTTAGATTCAAGAATTTTAAAAACCACCTCCATAAAATCTTACTCATTGAACACTTTCCAACAATATCAAAATTGAACTTGAGTTTTCTTTAAATTTTAAATTTTAATTTTATTGAATTTTCAAAGAAAAATTTGTTCAACATTCAATACCTCCTACACCATAATTCTAAACATTTTGAAACCACATTTTCACACCCATATTCATAAAAGGTTTTCTAAAAATACCAAGAGCAAATTGAGAGGTGTTGAAGGTTGGGAGATCTCGACAAGATCATAAACAAACAAACAAACAACCTTCTTTAATAAATAAATATAAAGCGAATATCAAAACACATTATTATTATTACCCCATGATTAAATATTGTCCAAGTTATTATTTGTGAATAACTTGCATTAAAAATCAACAAGTGATTCATGTAATTTATTGGGTCCACTAAACATCTTAATAATCCCCTTCCCCTATTGGGCCACCAATTTTTAAGGTCCTCATTTCCCTTCTTTTCCATTTTTGGCCTTCTTGTGGACAAAGAGAGGGAATGGAGATCTCTCTTTCGTAGCAAAATAGGTTTTACATGTCATTTACATTTATGTTGGCCACCAATAGACCCTTATGGGCACTTTAAATGAGGGTCCATAAGGGAAGGTTCAACAAATTGAAGTAATTTTATTGGTTTAAGATTCATGGCCTTTAAATGAGAATCTAACTCCAAGAAGAACCAATTTGAAGTGGCACCTACATCACACCATTTTGGAAGGAAATTCAATTGGTTTGTACCCAAAAAATGAAGTTCAAAGGGGGAGTTTATGGTTTGGAGAATCAAGAAGTAAGTTAATGTCCAAGGTTGTTTCTTTCATTATTTTTTACTGTTCTTTATTGTTCTTTTCTTCACTTGTTGCTAAAGTTGAAGTTGTGCAAGAATAAAAGACATCTTGTGAATTAAAGACATTGTTAAGTGCACAAAAACCACTCCATTTTTTGGTATATTCATTGTTGACATGGCTGATTTTGTATATTCACACAAGGTTGTTGCTTGAAGAAGTAAATTTTCAACCATTGAAAATGCACAAAATGAAGGTGTTTCATAAATGAGAACATAAAATGTAGGTTATGGAAGGTTAAAGGGCCCATTTTCACAAGTTGAAAAAAAATTCAAATTTACGAAAGTTTCAAAAAATGATTTCTCTTTGTAAAAAAAAGTAACAAGGAAAAAGGTGGTTGTAATTTTGATGAAAGAAAAAGAAGATGAGGCAGGCGAGAAGGTTGGAAAAAATTGGGTGGATGGTGAATGTATATCCATAAACCTAGCAATCCTAAGTTCACATTAAAGGAGCATTATCAAGTATGAAAACAATTATAAATGTAAAAAAAATCTTACCTTGGGACTACCTTCCACTAAGCAATCATGGTTTCCAAAGGATAATAAAAAAATTGGACAAAAACAAACAACAAAATGTCAATGTGAAATTCAACTTTAATGTGAATGACAAGGGGGGATAGACTACCTTTGCCATTTGAAGTTACCACCTTCCACTATAACTCCCTTTTGGGTGCAATCACAATCAAATGAGCCAACAATGATAAAGGATTCAAAAACTGAAGTCTTTTTTGTGGTCATTTTCATTTTTTCATATAAAGGATTTTGGGATGAAACCTTTTACAATATGTTATGATTTTTTTTTTTTTTCAATACATCATATTTTTATATTAACTTTTCATGAATATATTTTTTTAAATGTACAAATTCTACATTTCATTTTGAAAATTTATCTTAATTTTAAATTGTATGAAAATATGTTAATTATTTAATGCTTTATTTTATTGTTTCATAAACTACAGCTTTGTTTTAGATGTCATATACATTACACCCCATTTACATGTGGTAAAGGACTCTTTAAATTTTTTAATTGTGTTCAATAAATTTTCAATTTTTAATTTTAAAAAAAAATCACAACTTCAAATTGTGAGTTTTTTTGAGTGTGGATAATCAATTAACATCATCTTAATTTTTTTCTCATCAAAATTCCTTTATAAAAAAATTCTTTAGCTTAATAATTTACAAAATTTATTGTTTTTTATGCAATTGTTGTTTAAATTCAAAGGTCCTTTACTAAAACCAAAACCCAAAACAATTTTTTTAGAATTTTTATTTTGAATTTTTCAATACTCTTAGTAGTCATTTAACACAACATTCCACAATTAACATGGCATTAAAGTGGCATCACAAAAATATATGTAACAAAATTACAATTTTTATTGAGTTTTGGCAATCACCCAACATGTTTTTTGGCTGGTTTGATTATGACCACACCCTTCCACATTGCTACAACCATTGTTCAATAATTACTTACCAAGAATAATAATGGGAAAATAAATAAATTATAACCTTATAATCAAACAAGAACTAAATGCATCTACTTGCAAGTAGGAAAACAAAAGCAAATTCAAAAGAACAATGCTCCAACTTTTTTTTTAATATCCTCTCTTGTATTCCAATCACAAAAACATTTCCTATCTCTTTTGACATTTTTTACAACTCCAAGAATCCAACATAAGAAAATGAAAAACTAAGAAAGTTCCCCACAACCCATTAGCCACAAGGGCATCTCATCCTCCTTGCAAAATAAAGAGATGATCCAAATTTTTTACACAAGTCCTTAAATAATGGCCAACCATTTGTTGACCACCATATTTTCAATGTTTAACTAACCTAGTAGTTTCTTCCCTTAGTAACTAAAAGACAATAAATCTACACCTATCATTAATAATTAGATAAATTATTAAAAGGCCCTTTAGGTTTGATAGACTAGGAAATTTATTGATTAACAATGAAATATTACATCTAATTGCCCTATAAGGAGAAATGGAACTTTGAATTTGCTAAAAAACAAGGTAAATTTTCCAACTTACTTCAAACCAGAGTTGTGTTTGTTCTAATAAAATTTATTTAAATATTTTTTGAAGATTTGAAATTTGAATTCATTGATGGGATTTGTGAAGGAAAAATAAGCAAAGAAAACCAAAACAAACAAAGTTATTTTATTTCAAGCGATTTGACATGAATAACATTTGTTTTTTTCAATGGCGGTGAACTTTTTTTTTTTTTTGGTTTCAACTTTCAAGGTTTATTTTAAATTGATAAATCATGGTTTTTGACCCCATTTGTTTTGTTCTTTAGGGGCAAATGTTAAGTTCAAATTGCATACTTGAATATTGGTTTCAATCCTTGATTTTTTAAGGATTTCAATTGCCTGCAAGTGAAAGTTCAGTGCAATTTATAAACAATACAAGAATGATAAGATTGTAACTAATATTTCAACTAATGATTGTCATGAATGTCTTTTCTATGATGCATTGGACAATTGTGGCATCAAAATGCAAACATGTGAATGTAAAACCACTCAAAAAAATTTGAATGTAAATTTTGAAAATAAAAGTGAAGAATAAATTATGTCTACTAAGTGGATTTTGAAAATACAAAAAATAAATGAGGAAACAATTATAAAGGTCAAAAAGACTTGGGAAGGTTTTGAAGTTCCAAAATTTCAAACACAAATTTTGTGGCCTAAGGTTGACATACTTTTCTATTGAATTTATTTTAACAAGCTATGAAAAATACTCACAAACTTTGAAAGAAAAATAACCTTAAATTCTATTCAGCCTTTCTTACCAAATTTCTTCTTGTGTTTTCCATGTTTTCTAATAATTGCAATGATAAATGTAAATTTTTTAAAAAAACAAATAAACACAAACAAGCATGTGGTATAATCTTGTTATATTGCCAAAAGGTTACCAAATTATAAAAGAAAATGTCCCTTCTTTTGTTGTGTATGTAAGAGATACCAAGTTATCAACCTCTAAAAGGACAAAAAAAGATCAAATGTTCATTATGGAGAATTTTAAAATTTTATCATGGAAGCAAATGGTGTCATCCACCTTGTAACATCATTGAAAAAAATTCAATAAAAATAACGATGACCAATAAACTAGTTGACCAATACCTTTTACCAATCTCCTAGGGACTCCACAATGTGATTAACCTAAAACTATTGCTACCACCTTAAAATTTTAAAATTTTCGTCAATGAGCTAGTTATTCTTTTAATATTTAGTTAGCCAATTAATTGTGCTTAATGTAAGAACTAATTTGGATGAAGTTTGGCTATTTTCATTGGAAGGTAATTAGAGAGCTTGGGGACTTTAAGAGGGAGTGTGAACACTTTTAGTTTTCTAGTTTTATTTATTTATTTATTTATTTTGGGCCCTGTTAATTTTATTTTTCTTTTTTAGACCTTTCTTCTTTTCTTTTCTTTTCTTTTTGTTGTGTTGTGACAAGGATGGCATGCAATCATGATGTATTTTTCTTTTGGGTGCCATGAGGGCATAATGGAAACAAATTGGTTTGATGAAAAAAAAAATTAGAAATAGTTTGTATGTGAGTGTATTTGTAGGGAAGGTAGGACAATAGTGGTACTACTAGGAAGGTTTGAGGGAAGTCTATTGCCATATGGTGCCATACGGTGCAAGGATACCTGGGTGGTAGTTTTAAGGGTTACTTGTGGAGAATTATGCCTCTTCTTTATTTTGTTTTGAATTGACCACCACACTTTGTGATTATACCATCGCAATAATGTTGTTGTAGGGTAGACTTACCACCATTGCACCTGACTTGTGAGGTTTGTTTGCACAAATGTCCATTACCCTCTTGGGAAAACTAATAATATACTATGGACAAGCCTATTCCACCCAAGGACATAATGTACCTAGTAGGGTGAGTTGTCATTCCATTAGATTGTAATGGTTTTTTCAAGGTTGATTCCATTACATAACCAACATTTAAACTAACACTAACAACAAATAATTTGGATCCAATAGATAACTACTTGTTCCACATTAAAAAAATGGTATAAAAATGTTTGAATAGAACACAAAACTTGGTTATTTTTTTGTATTATATTTTGAAGCCCTTTATAGGCTTTAATATTTTGAATGTACCTTTTGTGAATGGTCATTGTATGTGTGCATTCGGTGTATTGCACTATGTGAATGCAAGCTACTGATAGAGCTTCATGCAAGTTCACAACACAATATTAATATTAAACACACTCAAATACAAAGATTTTCTTAAGAATAAAATTTGTTATGGGGAAACAAACCTTCAACCCAAGCATCTTCATAAGACTAATATGATGCAACCTTGCCAAACGTTAGTGATGAAGCCACCACTCTCAAAGGGAGGCAAAACTCCAACATGTGAAGACACAAATCCAAATTAAATTGCTACAAGTCATATGTCTAAAACCAGGTGTTGAAAATTTGAATCTTAATTTAAGTACCAATTGCATATGACAAGTCCATGGTAAGAATGGGAGGTGGGTTTAAAAGTTCAAGAAGCAACTAAACCCATTGTTAGTACTACTCAATTTTAAATGAAAGATGTTTGCATCTTTTGAAGTGTGATACAAATTGGTTGGTGAAGGAAAATGACCAATATGCATAGTGGACCTTCGTGTATGTGCATGAAAGAATGTGAGCTTGATGAACCTTAAGCATTTGGACTCCAAGAACATGGTGGAAAAATAATAATTAAGTACAACAAAGGAATGAGAATAATGTGCCAAAACCATATATATATAATATGAAACTATATAATCTCATATTAATTGGTTGTGGGAACCCCCAAAATTCAATTTTGTGATGGGCATCTTTGATTGGCCCATCACCAAAAAAGAAAAGGAAAAAAAAGCTTTGGACAATCCCAAAATAGATATGTTTTACAATAATCTCCTTCTTGGGTTGTTTATACAAGTTTAGAACTTAGGACAAAGGATTTGGGATAAAGTGAGGAGATGTTGGGAACAAGTTGGGGAACAAATTGAGAACTTGAGGAACAAATTAAGGACCCCTTGGGAACTTGATGGGAACAACATGAAAATTTAATGGGAACAAATTGGGAACAACAAAAATCCAACACCCCCACCCTCCCTGCAAAAGAAAAAAGAAACTAGAATAATTTCATGCATGCAATCTCATGTCATTAGTTGCAAGAATTCTTTTTGCCCACCTATGTTCTTTGCCATTTTTGGTCTAGGGTAATGGTAGGGGCATGAACCGTGAGTGTATATTTATGTTGATGGGATCTATATTAATTAGTTGGGACTCGATTTTCAAGTTCAATTTTGTTTTGTTTTGATTTTTTTTTTTTTGTGTCAATGAGACTTATGATTCGCCATCACCAAAAAGTTTTGAAGCTTTGGAGACTCCTTGAGATAAAACTATTCTTATTGTTCACTCTGAACATAAGAACATACAACCATTATTCACCCACTTACAAATCTTACACACTACCTATTCACCTCTCCTATTCATTAGATGAGGTGCCTCCGAAGTTCAATTTCTGTTTTGGTAATGAGCCAATTTGATTGGCCCATCACACACCAAAAAAAAAAAGAAACTACGGAAGCTCCCCTAAATAGAAGTTTCTATTTTGACGTGTAGAGTTCCTCCCTTTTGACCCAACTATCTATCTATGAAGCAAGGTAGTTTGTTTGTTTTGTTTTGTTTTGTTTGTACTTATGAGATCCACCAAACCGGGATGCTTCAGATCGAGTTCTTGTTCTCTTTGGAAAGCTCTCAAGGGGGAGGGGGTGCATGGGCTTTGGTTCCATGATGTTTGAACTTGCGATGCAAAAATTCTTGAATGATTTCTTCACTGAAAATTAAATTAAATTAAATTGTAACTGAAAATTTCAGAGGAATTGGAATGTGCCTTTGGTGTTGGTGGAAATATCTTGATGAGCAGGATTTAATGGAATTTATTTGGTAAGATTTGGATTCAGAATGTCGGAGATATTGATTTTAAAAGTGATTTCTGCTGTTGGAAGTTCAAATAAATTCCAAAAAATCAGTTGAAAACGTGATCAAACTTGGGCCCCTGGCAGGGGCCACACTAGTCTGGGTGAAAGGAGGACAATCTTTGCCAAAGCATATGGGATAAAAGTGAGGTGCTATTGGGAACTCGTTGCTACCTATTAGCTTTAAAGAACACGCTACCTATTAGCTTCAAAGAGGACAAGAGTGAGCAAAGCATATGAGACAAAGTGAGTGCTATTGAGAACATGTTGGAGAACGCATTGGGAACAACAAAAAATCTCGCAGCACCCGTCCTTTAGTGCATGTTGAGCCTTCTCATTGGCTGCACGAAATTTTTTATTTCTAACAAGGTTTGCCGCCATTTTTGACCAGGGCGAATTACCTCTTCCTAGAAGGGTGGGTAGGAACTGAGAAGCGCATGACATATTATAGTAGGGTGTGCACAAATTATATTATTTTAAAAAAATGTTGAACTTTTCAAAATACATTTTTTTTCCCCTCAAAGAACCAATTTTTGTTAAATAGGAAAATGAAGAATTGGTCTGGAATATATTAGAAAATATTTTATTTTCGAAATGGAATCTTCAAAATTAATTAATTAATTAATTATTGGGGGAGGACATGTGCTGAAGTAGAAGACACTAAATTAGCCATGGGCCCTATTTATTTGCAGACGATAATACAAAAGTATTGCTTGCTTCTTTTTTTTTTCCCAGACTGCCCATTTGCCCGTCCAAGATGTTTCCAGAAGTGTCCAGACACATTTTTGGTGCTACCCGTTACACACTACTTTGGGTCCACTTTGGGTCTGAGTGCGCTTGCTGCCCGTCAGAGGTCCAACCAAGATGTGTGCATCACAGAACCCAAAGTGTGTAAAATGGGGCAGCATAAAAATATGTGTCTGGGCATAATCCATCCATTCATGTATTTTGAGAAAAGGATGTATCGGGCCAAAGGGCAGATAATGAAAAAAAAAGAAGGTAGTACATAACCCATTGCTAATCTAATGTCAGCACTGCTGCCCCCTTGTATTACTATATTATTATTATTATTACTTTATACCCTAGGGACTTCATTTCCTGATTAAAAAAATCCTTAAAAAAATAGTGAAATGAATATTTGCCAAAGATATGAACTTAGGTAAATGTATTGAAAACCTAATAATAACTAATTAATTATCATAGCCTATAATTCTGAATAATTTCACATATACTCAATATATTGTTAACAATATGATAGTAGCCTAGCTTTGATCATGATTTTTTTTTCAAATTTATAAAAAAAAAAAATTGATTTATAAAAAAGTAAATTTTTTTTTTTTTTTATAAATTTGAATTTTAAAAAAATTCATTTTGGTCAATGTAGAAGCTGACCTTAGGCTAGGGTATATAAAAAGGGAAGCAGGGGGGTTATGCAGGAAGGTCAGAAATGGTTAAGTTAGGGTTTGTTCCAAAGCTTGGTAAAAAGCCAGAAAGTTTTGAAGAGTAAGTATTTTGGGTACCACTGCAAAGGTCTGTTTGGGTCTCATTATGGCCCTCATTATGGCGATGCGCAGGCTGCTTCATGTGGTTTCGCCACTCTCTCTCTCCTCTTGCTCTTGCTCCTCCTCCTCCTTCTCTTGTGCTGGTGCTCTTGCAGCCACGAGGACGCCTTTGAGTAGCAAGCTCTGTTGTCAGCAGCCGTTTCTCGTAGCCACAACAAAAGGGCAGGAGGTTTGTGCATCGGCGGGGTTCTTTACGGAATCTTTTTCTTCTTCTTCTTCTTCTTCTTCTTCGCCTGCCGTTTTTGGTGGTTGTTCCGGGGTTTTAGAGGCCAAGGATAGTAGGGTTTCGGGTGCGAGCTTCAACAAAGGCGAGAGAAGGAGGAGGAGGAGGGGGGCTGAGAAGAGGGGATTCGGGAATCATTCTTCTTCTTCTTCGTCGTCGTCGTCGTCGTCGTTGTCGTCATCGGTGATGGGGCTTGGTGTGCAACAGGAGACGGCTGTGGCAGTGGAAGTAGGCATGGATCCGGTGCAGAAACGTCTCATGTTTGAGGATGAGTGAGTTGCTGCTGCTACATTCTTCCTTTTTTTTTTGTTCCTTTTCATTGAAAACACCAGTTTTGTCTTCTTTTTCTTTGTTTTGGAAAGGTTTTGTCGTCGTCGTCGTCTTCGTCGTCGTCGTCGTCGTATTTTTTATATAAGAAACCAATGCGTAATTGGATCGGATGCCATAGGATATGTGAAGAAGATTATAGCATGAATTATTTCAACAGTTTTGTTCTCTTTTTCTTTTTTAAGGAAAGGGTTGTTGTTGTTGTTTTTTTTTATAAATAACAATGTGTATTAGGAGTGGATGCTACAGGATGTGTGAGAAAGATTATACTATGGATTATTACTGCAGACGTTGCTGTATCTTTGGTTTTTTTTCTTGAGCTTTTGTGGTGCTGGTTGAGTCCTTTGAATCCTTTGGCGTTTGATTCATGACTCATGTTGAATGCCACCCGATCATAATATGCATGCAGGTGCATATTGGTGGATGAGAAAGACAATGTAGTAGGACATGACTCCAAGTACAATTGTGAGTTTCTAGCTACAATGTCTCACAGACTCTTTTGCAGTTTCTTGCTTGCATCGGCATGGACTCCACACTCTTTTGCAGTTTGCTGCTTGCATTGGCATGGAATGCAGCTGAACTAATGTTTGGGAAATGTTTTGTAGAGATGCCTTGATTTATTTATTTTTTCAGTTTTTTTCATATGTTGTGTTGAGTGGCAGGTCATCTCATGGAGAAGATTGAGGCTGAGAATTTGTTGCATAGAGCATTCAGTGTGTTCTTGTTCAACTCCAAAAATGAGCTTCTTCTTCAGGTATCCAAATATTACTCTATATATCTTGGCTGCATGCCTCTCATGCCCTTTGAGACAAACAGACAGACAGACTAATATGATGCTTGTTGCGATATACATTCTGAATTGGAAAGTGGATGATGTTACAGAAGCGATCGTCAACAAAAGTGACTTTCCCCCTTGTGTGGACCAATACTTGCTGTAGTCATCCTCTATACCGAGATTCTGAGCTGATCCAAGAGGGCCACCTTGGTATGATGTTGACAGCTAAACCCTCCTCCTGGCTTTCATTTCCTGGGAGGAAAAGAAGGTCAGAAATCTGGTGTTCAGTTATCAGGGATTTTGCTTCTCTGGGGATGACAGTAAGAGTTTCTGATCCTCAAAGCATTGCTGAGTATTGCAGGAGTGAGGAATGCTGCTCAAAGAAAGCTTTATGATGAGCTTGGAATTGTGGCTGAGGATGCCCCTGTGGATGAGTTCACATGCCTAGGCCGCATACACTATAAAGCTGCTTCAGATGGCAAGTGGGGCGAGCATGAATGTAAGCTTTCACATGGAACTCTAGAGATGCAAAGTTTCTAACAGGCATGATGAGCAAAGTTGCCCTCCCCTAAATACTTTTGCTTTGTCTCCTGATGCAGTGGACTACTTGTTGTTTCTGCATCGTGATGTCAAAGTTCAACCCAACCCAGAGGAAGTTGCCGACATACAGTACGTGAACAGAGAGCAGCTGAAGGAAATTATACGCAAGGCTGATGCAGGGGAGGATGGCATAAAGCTGTCTCCATGGTTCCGGATTGTAGCTGACAACTTCCTACTTGATTGGTGGAAGAGAGTGGAGGATGGCACATTGGCAGAGGCTGCAGATATGGCCACTATTCACAAATTGTAGCTGAAAAAAGAAAGATCCACAACATCACACACGGTTCAAGGGTATGCTTACAATTTTCTTGGCTAGTTCCCGGTCATGTGGGCTTCTGGAAGCTGGAATAAAGATACATTGTTGGGGTAAGAGCATGGAGATATGAAAGGAGCAAGTATGCTTTAACAAGATTTGAGTTTGCTTATGATCAACACAATAGAAGAGAAAATGACACCATTTTTGGATGATCATGAGATGGGCAAAGTATTTCAAACAGATTTCAGCTCATTGGTGTCAATGAGCTTCATGTTGATGTAACAAAGAATTATGTGCAAACTTAAGGATGCTGTTTGAACCTGTGTTGGGTGGGTTGTTTGAAAACATTCATGGGTTTTTGAAAAAAACTTGAAAATCACACCACTAACAAACTATTATAATTTCATCATTAAGATAGAAAACAATGGTCATGTTGAAATTGATAAAAACAAGATGAGATTAACACCATGATAATTGTGGATTATTAAACAAAAAATCAAAACTAATTAAGTTCATTAAACTTGAAATAGATGGTCTATGGATCTAGTTTAAAGATTGCAATTTGAAACTTGTAATAGGGTTAGATCATTTAACCCTAAAATTTTCAACCATCTGACTTCCTATTGTATGTCATATTGCCATGATCAATTTGGTCACAATATGGCATAAACTATAGCTTCGAATGGTAGATCATTTCCCATGACCTGAAAGAAATATATGATACTAAAAATTCTAGCTGAGTACTTTACAATGGATGGTGCATTGGTGGGTGTTGGGTCACATAATTCATCCATACATGGCTATGGGGAGATCTAGACAACATGTGTGTAGGTAACACACATTAGTTGCAACAATGTTGGCTTAAAATATGGGGTTTAGCTCAACTTACATTACATAAAGAATTGGGAGAATTTTTTTAGTGTATGCATAGGGTAGCTTGCCCTTGTCAACATTTCAGCTGCAACAACAGAGGATGCACATTATACACAAGGTAAGGTTTTTAAAAAAAGAAGAGTAACCTTACACATAAGAGTTATCTGTAAAGTCAGGCGATTAGGGGGCGAGAACAGCCAGTTTCGGCATAATAGGGCATCAAATGTGTAACTGAGAATGAAAATTTTACAAAGCGAAATAACTGGGATCCAAACTAGTTTTTCCACAAATTTTGGTGGTTGAGTGAGTTTCATCCTGTCTTTCCTTTTTCTCGAGCGTCTCCACGGCTGCTACATATATTTTCACTGCTCCTACCTGTACAACTACTATAACTACTCTCGAACGTTATGCATTAAATGCTAAGTTTCAGCAGCATTTCATACTGAGATTTCATAAGATATCCATACTTTGCAGATACCACTGAAAGAGGGGATAGGGGGTGAAAGAGAGGGCGACTTTACCTATAACTTTATAAGGTGCCTCCAGGTCCCACCTTGCACTACTGGCCCGCATTCATTCTCAGAACAGCCCCATTGAGGTGCAGAGTGTAGACTTCACACCAAGTTCTCAACAGGGCAATCATTTTTGGTGGACAAATTCTGGTTTCCAAGGTAATGATGCTTCTAAGTAAGAGGTGGAATAGGCACCAAATCCATAACAGAAATTTGCAGAAGAGAACAAGATTTTTGAGTATCTCTGAAAGCCATTGAAAAGGGATTAAACAAGTGTTGCAAATGAAGCACACATTCCAACAACTATTGTCATTTCTGTCAGCAGCTGTCTCTGGAGCTCATGGAGGGCAAAATATATGTTTTTTTTGTTTATGGAGGAGGGGATGATTCTTCCTCCCAGTAGAGTCATTGAATCTGGAGCCCTCCTCTAGTAGCCTAGCAGACATGATTTTAGAATGGATGATGATTCAGGTTTTGCATAGAAGGAAAAAACAAAGGGAGAAAACCAAGCCAGAGTGAACCAAAAGCTCACAAGTCACACCACAATGGAGACACTTTTCCATTGAGTTTCAGTTCCCTAACTAACCACAGTGGTTAAGCTCAGTTGCTATTTTACCAACAAAAACCCACAAGCCCTTAACCAATTGATTGATCATGGGCAGATTTTTGCTGAAATAATCATATATTAAAAAAAATGTGGGTTCAATTGCCTCAATCTGAAAATATTCCAGTATTTTCAAAATTCAAGAACCAATACCCTCTTTGATACCCAGATCCAGAACCATTGGGTTTTAACACTTGGATCTGAGTACACTGGTTCGATACCCAGATCCAGAACCGTTGGGTTTTAACACTTGGATCTGAGTACACTGGTTCAATACCCAGATCCACGACTGCCAATTTTTAACACTTGGGATCTGAGTTCGATACCCAGATCCAGAACCGCTGATTTTAACACTTGGATCTGAGTACCCTGCACAACACTGGTTGGTTATAACATATTGTTTGATGGCAGACAAAGGAGATTTCCCAAAGGGCTGCATGTACAGATACTCCATTCCACTGCAGCTAGGGAGGTGTGTATAATTTGGACTTTATTTAATTTTTTTTTTGGTCTGTAAACTTACAGCCCAGCTGCTAGTTGCCATGTACAAGGTGATGGAAACTTTGTCAACCACTTGTAATTTATTGTTGAAACTTACAGAAGAAGAAAACCCAACATATCTGTCATTTAAGGTTTCCACCTCCCAAAGGACAGAAATTTATCCAGAGTGGTCCAGAGGCAAACACCCCCACCCCCTCTCCATTCATGATGCCTTGTAACAGCAGGAACCATGGGGGGAGGAAGGGACCCGAGGCCAGTACCAAGGCAAGGATATTGTGTTTAGATTCATTATAGAGAGTATAGTAGCTTAAGGGATTTTGGCCCCAAGGTAATAAAATAGGTCTATTTTTACATGAGGCTTTTTGAAAGATGATATTTTGGATTGTGTTGAAACTTGAGATTAGTTATAATAGAGTTATAATATCTTGAAGGATTTTGGTTTCTTTTAGAGGATTGTTTTGAAGATTATTATATTTGCATGGTGAAATATTTGAGTTTCCATAATTCTTCTTTTGCCTTAAGATACTTTTTAATGTATATGGCAAGGCCACAGTGTGACACACCCCTTGTTTGCCCTGGTTCTTTTCCAGATGCTCTGGACAGCCAGTCTAAAGTCTGGAGCTGTCTGTGTTTTTTTTTTTTTTTTTCTTCCCTCAATTTTTTTATGTGGCTTAAGTTTTGATCATCCCAAAGCCCACACCTTCTTTTGCAACAGTTCAGTTGCAAAGTTTAGCATTGTGAAGGCCAAAAAACAAAAATCTCTGAACTGAACTGCAATGAATTCCCTTATTAGTTGATAGGCATGGAAAGCATTCACTCTTGTAATTTCCCATTCACACCCAAAACATAACAACCCATCTATGGAAGTAGAAATTGTATATTCAATTCTTCAACCCAGATTCAGGAACATTACTGGTTCTCACATTGTTTTTCATCCATTGAAAGCCTATTATGTCTCAGTTATGGATGAACCCCAACTGAGTTGATGTCGAGTTTCACCTTGGCAACCTAAAATGTCATATGTATAGATAGGTCTTGTAGATAAGTAGGAAGGTAAGAAAATAGGCAGCTACTAGGTAGTAAATAGATGCAAGTAAATGTATAGACTATACAAGGGTCTCTTACCATTAGGCTGTTTTTTATCACGATAGCCTAATGGAAAGCCATTGATATAGGGCCTTGTTTGTTGATGTAAGGATAAGTTGCTTTTCCATTGGAGAGTTACAAGAGCGTTTAAAATATGCAGTTACTCATGTTCGGAACTTTGAGGAACACATGTTCTCATGAGTAAGGACAAATGCCATTTTATGGCGAGTCACAAATTGACTCAAATCTCTTTGCAATTGGTCAATGCTTGATGGTAGAGCTGTGAGATGACTTTGACGACCATAGCTAGCTTGAAAAACATAACGGAAAGTTGCTCTGAGTAGCCTTAATGGATAGATCTCCTTACTCCTTAGAAGGTGAGGGCTAGTGAGTTGGTTATAGGTTTTTGTTCTTAGTAGTAAAAACAAAGAACTGAGCTAACCACTATGATTAACCACTATGGTTAGCTAGGGAACTAGAATCCAATGGAAAAGTGTTTGCTGTCCACCCCCCCCCCCCATTCATCCATCCCTCATGGTGCATTCATGGCTCTGGCCAGACTATGGGTAGGTAGGCTAATGCTGCTTCCTGACAGAAAAAAGCTTAAAAATTTGAGCTAAACCTGTGGTGTTAGGGATGCCTTGGGTTTTGAATTCTTGGGTTGAGGGGATACCATGCCTAATCAGTGGATGCTTGCAGCCCAAATGTAAAGTAGTTCCTTCAACCTTCTTCTAATTAGGACATGCTTTTTATGAGAGTAGTAGTAGACCTATACATTCATCCTCTTTTTTTAATTTAAAAAAAATAAAATTGGGACACCTTCACATGACAATAATATGTCTCAAGTAATTGGTCATAGAATTAATTTTAAATAATTAATTAATTTCAAATAGTTTGCTTGTTTCTTGGGTTGTCAATAATATCTAGTGAGGACCACCACCACCATTGGGTGTGAGAGTGGCCTTTTGCCCTTTTACTAATAATGCAGGGAATTTTTAATCATGTACTAGCATTATGATCTAATAGCCAGTGACACCAGTAAAAAGGCTTTTAAAAAGTGTGAAAAGGGGTTTACTCAAGGATTCATTCATTGTCATTTCTCCGATTATTTTTTTAAATGTAGCCTAAATGGTGATCATCCATAGGAAGATGTAAAGAAAAAAATGGCAATCATCCCTATGAACTTTTAGCCAAATCTGGCTATAAACCAGATATGAATTACAATTTTGAAAACAATTCAAAGTTGTATATTACTTATGGCCACACTATAAAAATAAAAAATATGACAATTTGGTGAATTTTATTATTTTTGGGGTCACTTTTGGCATGTGGAAAAACCTTTGAAAAATCACTTAATTTCCAAGTTTTTGAATTTTGAATTATTTTTTTTTGGCAAGAAATTGCCAGTAAAAAACAAGGCTGGATACATTGTTATGCACAAGGCTTGGCAAAAGAAATTGATTGCTTTTGATTGACCGACCATAATATTTAAATAATCTCTCGCTTTATACTATCATCTAATTTTTAAATGATCTACAGGAAGATTTTAGCCAAATTTGGTTTTGGTTACAAAATAAATTTGAAAGTAATTCATAAAAAAAGCATCCTTCTATAGGTTTTGGCTTACCTACTTTGAACCATTTATAGAAATCTAAAGGTTTTTTGCAATTTTTTTGGTCCAATTCTGGCTATTGAAAATCTCAAATGGCACATGATTTTAGCATTTTAAAAATGTTTAATATAAATTTTTGGCTATACATAGCCAGCAAAAAAAGAAAAAAAGAAAAAAAAAGGCCACTGGTAATAAATAGGTAGTTCTTTTCTATTCCATAATTAGGTAATGGATTGGAGAGAGGAGAAGAAATGGGTACCAAATTCCAATGGATGTCTGGAGATATGTGGCCTGGAACTGGTGACAATACTAAAGGCATGCATAACAGAGTGTACCCATGTTAATGAATGCTTCTTAATGGTGGATCACACATACCCATTGAGTGGACATTAGTAGGTACCATGTAATTAGAGAGCATCCTCCATTGTACAAAGCAAATGATTTAATACCTCGAAGTCATTGGTCCAAGCATCCCCCCCCCCCCCCCCCCCCCCACAAAAAAAAAGAAACTATATAAAAAAAAAAAAAAAAAAAGAAAAGAAAAGTGAAGGGGGGGGATTAGGTTTGAAAAATATATTATTT
>Ga0116227_10006398_pt1 | contig 23892 bp, 16 predicted proteins | sample S1TSphgellanicum_FD_89693 | JGI IMG/M metagenome (GOLD analysis project Ga0116227, IMG submission 89693) | Host-associated microbial communities from peat moss isolated from Minnesota, USA - S1T2_Fb - Sphagnum magellanicum MG | ecosystem: Host-associated > Plants > Peat moss > Unclassified...
ATATGGTTTATAAAGGGATCCCATACTTTCAAAATGCCCATAAAATATGATTTCTTTTCATAAAATATCAATAATTTTCATATATTTGAACTCAAAATGGGTACAATAATGCCACATGTCATATGGTTTTAATGTTTGAAAATTTTGACACATAAAAAATTGTGCAATTTATATGTTTCAGTGGGCAAGTTCATGGAAGTGTGTAAAAACATTTTGACATTTGAAAATACTAAAAGACTACAATACCTTATAAAAATTGTTCACTAAAGCAAACCATTACCCAAATTGTTTACAAATTCTATGTTTCATCTTGAAAAATGATGATAATTTGAAATCAAACCCAAAAATGTTAATTTTAAAAAGTTGAATTTGATGCAATATAAACTACAAATTTGTTCAATACATCATGTACATCATACCCCATTTATATGCAGTAAAGCACTTTTGAAGTTTTGAAATTTTGAATTTTCAAATGTACATATTTTGAATTTTCAAAGTTTTAAAATTCCACATTTTTAAAATTGTGAATTCTTTTTAGTGTGTTTAATAGGTTATTATCATCTCATATTTTTAACCACCAATTTATTTTTATTATATGAGATCTTTGAAAATTCTTTGTAAATTTTTTTTTTTTTAATGATAAAGATTTTCATTTTCAAATCCTTGACTAACCCAAAACTTAAAATTGGATCAAATGGATTTTTAATTTGAGTTTCTTGACATTCATGTGTTAAAAAGGAATAATGTGCCATGATTACCATGGTTTGAAATGTCAAAAACTAAATAAATCTCTAATTTTTCATATTAGAATTTGACATCCAACACCCTTTGTGGCTCCTTTGAGTGTGTTTTGACCCATTCAATCACATAGGCAACTAGGATAGTTGTTATAAATTAGGCTACCTACTTATAGGTTAGGCTAGGCTATAAAAACATACATAGATAGCTAGCTAGGTTAGGTTATATAACCTAGGTAAGTGGTACCCTACCTACATAACCTACCTATGTAGTAAATACCTAGTAATAGGTAGGTTTAATACTTTTTAATAATTACTTAATGGGTACCTAAGCAAGGTTATAATACCTTAATACAAGTCTATACTAGGTGATAATATGTACTTATTAGATTCAATAAGCTACCTAGGTTAGGATGTAATATTTAGTAGACCTATAGAGGTTAGGATGTGATACCTAATTGGTACTTAATGGGTACTAAGGGAAGGTAACACTTTGTACCTAGTAAGTGGGTAGTAGGTATGTTTAGTAAGTGCCTAGTAGTACCTAGTTAAGTAGGTTGGGTAGTATTTAATATGTAATAGTTAGTAACTACAACAAGGTTGTAACTAAATATTTATCACATATTTTTTGTCCTATGTTTCAAGTTCGTAGACTATATAACTAGGTTGGCTAGGTGCACTAAAAACATTCCAAAACCAAATGCCATTTGGGAGGAGCCAATAAAAAAAGTTTAACCCAAAAAATAGGATTGCAAAAAAAATTGAATACCTAGACCTATCTAACTAGTTTAGGGTTTCTTAGCTTAAGTGCCACCCATGTCAAGCCCTAGGCTAGGTGTGCCACTTAGGTTATGTACGTCTAGCCTTAGGCTATGCCAAGTAGTCTAGGTTACCTAGGTTTAGCCCTAGACCAAGTTAAGTAACTTAGGCCACATGGGGTAGATGTATGGCTAGGTAGCCTAAGTGGCCACATGGCCTAACCTTAGGTTTAACCTAGATGGTTCTACAATTGTATTGGTTATCATTATGCCATGTGGTGCACTGAGCTTGTAATTCTTGATTAAACAACAATAAAATTTTCATTTATTTATGAATTAATGGATTTTACAATAAAATATTATCATGTGTCCTTTTTGGATTGGTTATATGTTTGAACTACATGGTAGCAAATTGTTGATCACCAAAATAGTTGCATTAGAATTGCATTGTAGTCATAACATCATTCAATTTACACATACATTGTGGATGTGTACGTATTTTATAGTAAATATTTCATTTATTGCATGTGATTAGTAGTAAGTTGTGACTTGTCATTGCTATTATAATGATTTTTAGTCATAAATGTCATTTGCAATTAAAAAATAGTTGTAAGAGCCAATTGTAAATGCTTGTTTTTCTTTTAGTGCCATTTCCAATTGGGCATTTGGTTGGTGGGCCATCATGATGAATTTTGGCCAAACAAGTAATGCAAGACCTTTGTGATTTAATCCAATTATGAAATGGATTGCTTTGGTACCCCAAAAAAATCAGCTTTATGTCCACAAGGGTGGGCTTCAAGACAATTTGTTACAAGAGTGCCATGATGGCGCCCTTGCAAGGCACATTGGTGGAAAACACATTGCATCACTCTTGAAAATGAGCTATTATTTGAAGGATGAAACCAAGGAGTGCATCAATACTTACTTGACATGCCAAAATTAGTCTACCAAAAAAATGTAAGATTCTTGTGGCCATTTCCTATTTTGAAGGGCCTTGGGAAAGTGTGTCAATGGATTTCATGTTGAATCTTCCTTTTTCAAATGGGTTTGACACCAACATGGTGGTGTATTGGTTTAGTAAAATGGCACATTTTATCCCCATTCCAAACATATTAATTGCTTAGGAAACAAGGAGATTATTTTTTGTGAATGTTTTTAAACACCATGGCCTTGTACAAGAAATCATATCCTATCGAAACCCAAAGTTCACAAGCAAGTTTTGGTGGGCCTTATTGAAAAAGGTGGGGTTGAAGCTCAAGATGAAAAAATCATTTTGACCCCAAATTGATAGGCAAATTGAAAAGGTGAACTTGGTCATTTGACAATTCCTTCAAAATTATATCACAATGGACCAAAGAAACTAAGTGGAACATTTGGATTTGGTTTGATTTTGTTACAATAACTCAAAACATTTAGCAATGAAGACACCACCAATTTAAATGGTGATAGGATGGTCACTAAATGTGCCTACAATTGGGTTACAAATGTGCAACATTTTGAAGATGTAAGTGAGGAAGTTCAATTGTGATCCAATTTGATGATGAAAAGATTTTGGGAGGTGACCGAGCACAACCTCTAAAACACCCATTAAAGATAAAATTTAATGAGGCCTATCATGAGATATAATTTGAAGAAGGAAACAAGGTTTGGTTAAACATTAAGAATCCTCGGCTTCCAAAAGATGTTAGTCATAAGTTCGTGGTTCTATATGCAAGTTCATTCAAAGTACTAAAAAAAAACCACCTAAACACATATAAGTTGGAATTTTCAAAAAATCTAAAAGTTCAACCAATCTATCATGTCTCCATGTTAAAGCTAGTTTTTTGAGACCTCTCATGGTCAACATGAAGGAATGACGCGCGAACCTTGATTGAATTCATTGGTAATGAACCTAAGTTGGAGGTGGAAGTTGTGTTGAAATCAAAATAATTGCTCTTGGGCTTGAGTGGGAGTACTTGGTTAAGTGGAAGGGCTATTGTGTCATCAAGTCTTCTTGGGTGAAAGAATTAAACATGGAGCATGGCCAAGAAGCCATGGAAACCTTCCACAACCAATGAACAAATAAGTGGAGGAAAGTTAAGACTTGATGAGGACATCATTTTTCTTTTACTAGGGGAGTCAATTTGCATAGCTTAGGAGTGAAAACATTTTGTACCAAATCAAGTTGCATAAAATGGATTAAAAAATAATGAACATTCAAAAAATCATGGACACAAGCGTTGTGTGTTGATCCTAGGAAAAAGTCATAAAAGTCATGGTTGCTAGCATTGAATGGATCAAATTACTTTGTGTGTGCCCAAATCAAAATTGGATTTCTATTTTGGGGCCTAGAGCAACCTTGGCCTTGAAATGGGAAGGCAAGCAACATGAGCTTGTAACAACATGCATGTGCTTTGAGGTGTGTCACAATGAGTTGGTTGGTAGTGACACTCGTTAATGTAGGAAATCATGCCCCATTCAAGTATCACAATCGTTTATATTTGGATTAAAGTTTAGTGAGACTTTAACATTGCTTTTTGTATCTTGATAAGGAGATCTTTAAACATGACTTGATTGTTGTGATCAAACCGTAAAGTTTATTTCAAAAAATTGATTCTTATATTTTTGATGATATGCATCATAATAATATGTTCATGCAACATTATAGTACATTCAACCACTGAATGTTTTATTCCAAAGTGTTTTTTTTTTTTTGTAGTTTGATGGATGTTCTAATCAATCCAAAAGTGCCCAACCATTCTACTTTCTCACAAGGTACCCACAACTTTTTGGTGGATGTTCCATGATGTGTGGTTTATTTTTGAAATTGGGCATGGGAGCACAATGGGATAAAAAGAGGTAGTAGTTATATGGGTTTTTCACACAAATTAGCAAATGAAAACTAATGGCCATGTCATGCAAATGATGTGGCATTCCTCACATACATTAATAGTGAAATCCACATGTTCATATCCAAACATTGCAAACAAATATGCAAACCCTTCTTACATGTGTCTTTTGGCACATCGGCATTGATGACAAACATTGAAACATTGCATGGGGAGTAATGTCATTGCCAATCATCTTGAAACTTTGTTGTGTATCATCGTGTAGTACACAAGGACCTAACATGTTCTTGTGTTTTTTGTTAAGATGAAAAATGGGAACAATGTTTTTAAGAGGATCCTAGATTATTTAGTTTTTTATATTCTTGCACTCAGAATATTAAATGGGTGTGTTGGGGTAATAGCAAATTATAATTCATGTTCAATTCCCATTTGAACAAACACATGTTGGAGCTATTGTTGTATCACTTTTAATCACTTGTTAAGTAAAGTCCACCATGAATGTTGGATGGTGAACATGAAACCCCCATTAAATTAGTGGTGATGACATGTTGGTTCAATGTGTTTTGGTGACACTATGCTAAGTATGTCCTACTTCTCCTCCATGGTGATTAAAAAACTCATACGTTTGGAGTTGGTTGGGTGGGATTCATGTACACAAACTTATGATATGCATGCATATAAATGCATCTTGTATCAATACAAGCCTTCAGAAACTCATTTAAAGTGTCATTAATGTATCATCACACCATGTTTTGAATGAAATTCCACCAAATCTTAAATTTTTTGTTATTGGTGGTGGCAATAGTTGTATCTAGACCTTCAAAATGTGTTTTCAAGTAGGATTTCATTAAACTCCTTAAGCTAGTGTGTTGAATGTATGGACCTATTCATTTTGCCAATGACCATATATAAATTGTCGATCGATGTTTGTACATGTATTGATGTTGATATTATGTGAATTTTTCCTCCAATTAGTCCTTTTCAAAATTGAGATCACTAACTTGTTAAGTGGACAAGTCTAGCGTGCAATTTGTGAATCTTTAATGTATTTGGTTTGCAATACATGCAAACTTCTATATTAGCACAATCCCATTGAATCAAGTTTTAGCCCATCACATTACTATTTGGCTTTTTAGTAGGTTTTACATTTGTTTTTTTGAAACAAATTGAATCTATAACTTGTCAAGTTCCTCAATGTGTTCATCCAAATTATTGTAAACTTTTTGAGTTATGGCAAACTCAATTCACAAACCTCCAAGATATAATAGTCTTTTGGTAGTGATTGCTTGTTACAATGATTACAAGCATGTTATTTGTTGGTTGAGATCCTCTTCAACAATATATTTGGATCCTTCTATTTGCTTCTTGCTTACTAAGTGAAGTTGAACAAATGGATAAACATTTGTAAGCAATGTTGATTATTACTTAGCCACAACTTGTTAAAAAAAACTAGCAACAATCGTTGTTCAATTTTCCTCATTAAACATTAATACTTCCATTATTTCTAAAATACAAGAACAATGATTAGGAATGTCGATTAGTGAAGAATTATTATTTTTGGAATTTCCCTTTGAAGATTGCCCAAATTATATATATGTTGTCTTCAACCCAAATTATTTGAGTGAACTAACATCAAACATGTGAGGTTCCATAATTAGAATACCTATTGAATTGAAGGTATTGGTTCATCTAATTGTGAAAACAAGTGGTATCATGAAACATGTTTGTCACACAATATCTAGGTGTAAAGTAACTTGAACAATAGCTCTTATTCTACTTGTATTGATGTCTCAAATTACTCATCCAAAAATGTTGGTGATCATGACAATTTCCATTGAATAGTTGTATGTGAGTTGTGTAGGGGTTTGTGCATACCCACTCCTTTAATTAGTGGCTTCAAGTCAAGCAAGATTAAGTCACAATACATTGGCATGATATGTTGAATCCTTGTGTTTATGAATGTGCTACATAAGGGAGATGTTGGTTGTATGAGATGAAAAATTATTTTGACAAAATATTCCCTTGATTCCACTTTTGAGAGTAAAAAATTAGATAATCATGAGCATGTTTGATATGTTATCAATTTGAGCTTTGATGGAAACCATTTGTCTAGTAAGACTTTAAGAATATGTTTCAAATTGCAAATGTCCTTGGGTCAATGTGTAATAATGTTAAAGATAATTTGTTTTTGGATTGAAGTCCATTGTTTGTGTTCAACACCCATTTGTTGAAACATGATGGTGCATCAATTGATCTTTTCTCATTTTGAAATCATAAATCAGGTAAGCCTCACACCACAAGAAGCCACTAGATGTGTCTATCACATGCAAGAAATATAACATGGATAATAATTCAAATGCTAATGAATATTTTGCTAATCTACTTTGAGTGGGCGTTTTAACCTACATAGGTTCTCTTCAAACTTGATCCTGCAAGTTAATTTTTTTTATGAACTTCCAAAATTGGGCTTGATTTCAAAACACAACTCTCTTTCCTTATTAGCCCCATGTGGCCATTTATGGCTCTTTAGTGAAGGTTTCATCAAGAGGTTATCTTGGGACTTCAATGAGTGGAAATGTGAAGAAAGGTTGGACCCATTCTTTTGATACACAACAAGAAGAGGCAATAAACATGAACCCAAAAACTTAATTTTCAATCAAAACTAGTTGTTGAATTGGACAAAATGGGGAAAATTTTGAGCAAGGCAAGAACTTTAGCACACACATTTGGTACACAACAAAATGGTTGCTCTCCTTTGGCTTTTCACTAACAAGGTGTCCTAGTAGGCTCTCGAGTGGCTTGAATTGGTGGAGATCCATAGTTAAAAGAAAAATTATTGGTAGGGTCATTTTTATTACCAATCCTTGAAAATGACTTCCATCCATATTGTGGCATCTATAACTTGAGTACCATTAAATCCACCAAACATTAGAGACATTTGTAAATTGAAAGAAACAAAACATCAATATCTTGAGTTTGGTCATTAATGGTGACATTTTTGAAAAACAAATACCATTCCATTTAAATGTGGAGTGAAACTTAGATTCCCACAAAATTCAAATTAGTCCAAGTTTCACCATGGTTTTTTTTTTTCCTTTTCTTGAGTGCTTTCACTGCTCCTATGCTTATGGATGCCATGATTATTTCAAATCCTGTGCATTTGATACTATGATATTGAGTTTTAGTCTTGATTCAATAAAATCTCTTCACTTTGGGAATAGCAAGGTTTGAGGTTCATATTTTATCAGGGAAATGCTAAATTTAGACTCAGAAACCCTAATTTAGTCTTAGAATTGATATTTACCATGGTTAGATGCAAGTCAAAAAATTCTGGGATTTTACCATGGTATCAGTGTAGGTGCTGGTTCATTGAAAGGCCTTATGCTATGGTACTGAATAGCATATCGATAGACCAATTATATGTGGTCATGGATGCTCGATTTCATCCACATTCATCCATGTGCAATATATGTGAATGACACATGATAGTGAAAAGTCATTCATTCATCCATGTGGACAGATGTTCATTCATCCATTGTACAAGGACATTCATCCATTCATGATTGAGAAAATGACATCCATTGATTGATATTCCTCGATGATGTACAGACCCAATCAAAATTTACTCATATAGTCATTCGCACATCCTTCTATAGTATATGGTCCAATATCATACATTTCATGAATACTATTTCTCTTGGGTTTGATGGATGTCATCCAAAGCATAGTCTGCCTTCAAAGCATGATACTACTAATCTACTTTTGAACTATGATTTTGGGGGTGAACCATATGAGAGAGCATTTTAGTAAAGACAAACCCCTGCACTAGCCTAGTAGTCAAGCATTAATACTCTTTTGAGTATGTATCACAACATTAGTGAGGACAAAAAGGATGGGCTATTTTTCGTGTAGATGTGCAGCAACATTTTTGGCAAGGAGTTAACTAAGGATGCCTTTGTTGATTGAACATCCGAACTTTGGCAAAATTTTCCCACAAAATAGAAAAAAATTAGTGAAATTTACACTAGAGAAACACATTTTTTTCCCAAGGTTTTCCCAAATTCTGACTTGTTTGGTTCAAGCCTTATCACATGGGGAACCTGAAAATAGCCTTGAGCTGTTCTCTCTTCCTATACATGACATTCACCTGCAAAGCTAAGGAAGCAGTGTGACTAAGGATATTGTTTAGAAAATTACAAATGCTTAAGATCCCACACAAATGTACTGTAGCAATCAGAGTGCAATTAAACACCACCACACACAGGGTTTGTTATGCGCAAAGCTGTGAAGCAGATCTGATCTGTGCACAGGAGTTGCCTAGGGCTTGTTACTTAACTGGCATGTGGCAGTAGGAATCAAGGAGGAGCTGCTGCACTAAGGAACATGGCACAAGAAGATGGCAGAGGCATCACGGTAGATAACACTAGATGGACAAATCTATAGAAGTCACAGCTCTGTCTAAGCACTTAAGGAGATCAGCAATGGTGTAGACAAAGCTACACAATAGCCTGGAAGATGAATGAACCGGGGACCGGGGACCGGGGAAAATATGCTGTGCAAAGCAAGATAAGTTATTTTTGCTACTGACATATGCTGTAGGCCTATTCAACAAGGCCCCCTTCACTTTGAACACATTTACGCATTAAGATTCCACATTAGGGCTGAACCACCACAACTATAGAATCTGGGAAAAAGGTTTGGCATTTTCCTGGTGCCTATTGACAGCTGAACTAGGGAGATTTCCAGATCAGAAGGCTATTTTCTAGCTCTTTGGCCATAAGGGGTCCAAGTTAGGGGCATCACACCGCTACAACAAATGACCACTTATGATTAAAATCATTTGAAATTTCTCAGTTGCAATATGCTATGCACAGTATGCATCCCAAACATAGTTGTGATCCCAAGCCCTCACAACCACATTTATACCTTTAACTCTTCGATTATTCTACATTACACTACTGCCCCCTCTAAAGCCATACAAGGGTTATGCTGTACCCAGTGCCTAAAGTTTCAGGGTGCCTAGTTTTGAAAGTTGTAACTGATTTTCTTGATGTGTTTACATCTGTGAGCCTTGGAACTATGCCTCAATGAAGCTATCTTATGGTCAAATGCTTCCTACTGCAACAGCAGCAATTTCCCAAATATGGAAATCACAAAACCAATGAACTCAAAAGCATAGTTTGACTGATATTACTACTGTCTAGCCAAAGTTACATAGAAAGAAGGTGTAATGGGGTACTTGATGCGATGCACAACTGAGCCACTTTGTGTGATCATGGATGCAAGCTTGTCCTCATGTGGTGCCCGAGCCCGCAACAAGGAGAAAACGTGACTGTTGAGCCTCCGGGCCTTCTTTGCATTGTCCAAAAATGCTGTTACTTCCTGCAAACCATCCCTCTACTAAGCAGCAGGTACCATGGATATCAACCTTCAACTACTCCAGGCCCAATAACCCTAGACAGTCTTCATGAAGTATCTGAAGATTCAGCTTGCATTGGCATCTTACTATAAACATACTATAAACTCTGACTACCCCTGATGGGACATATAACAGCAATTGCTCTGTCAGTGCAGCTTTACCAGTAGAAGGCAAATGTGTCTGGTCACAGTACAGTATAGCCAGTGACAATATCTTCAACCTTTTGTGTTCAAGAACCAGTCAAAAATTTGAGGATGTGGTGCATACCAAAGAGTAGGATGAGATGCCCTTGGCCCGACTCTCAATGTATGATAGTGAAGATGGCAAAGTATCAGATTCTGCCACTGAGAGAACATGATATGTAAAATCAAGGAGCTCAAAACGCAGCTCCTGGCCAAGCAAATACAGAATAGTGCAACCACCCCATGCAACTGCATCACCAAAACACTCTTGGAAGCTCACTCCTTCCCCTGGACTTTGGGTATGAACTTGCTGCAAATCAAACTATCACATCAGCAAAAGAGTGGGTGTGCAACAAAATGAACAATCTGCTCTATACACTACACCCAGGGCTTCTGCTCCAACCCAAACCATGATATCTAACACATTTGGAACTGATACATTTGTCAAAACAGTTGTCTAGAAACTGAGCAGTTGCCACAGCCTTCATGAGTTAATGGTGAGGACTTCATCTGATGGCATGGTGCATATTACAATCTTGGTGTAAAACATTACATCAAGAGTGCAGTGGAGCAATATTTTGGTTGGGGGCTTACAGAAATTATAGCTTGTAGACTTGGTGATAGTCCTTGTAAGTTGTGCTGTCATTGCAAGGTAAGACATTGTCAATTGACATTTAAGCAGACACTGACAATTATGATGGCATTCATACAATTTTCAAGTCTAATAATATTCAACTGCTTGCTGACAGAAAACAAGGAATTTCAATCCTAACAACACCATCAGTCCAACACAAGAATTGAGCCACTTACAAATTGAATTCCACTGTAGATGCGATAGTATTCTCTTGATGATGTGATCTCAATGAGGCCTGTTTTGGAGGGGGCATCCCATTTGTCCCGCACCCGAGCCAGGATAGCGCCAAGGTAGGCAAGTGTATAATCCAAAATACTTCCTGTTTGCAAATTATTCATATAAAGAATGTCTGCACATCAATGCATCACACCAAAAGTGCAATCAGCACTGCACTGTCATCCTGAGGTTGTTCATGTTGACCTCTTAGAAAACACTGAAAAAATTAGAATTGTCCAAAGAGAACAAGATAAAGACGAACAAGATAAGAGAACAAGATAACGCCCTAAATACAGACAACAGACTGAGGAGTGGGTTCAACAACACCAACAGTCGGAAGAATGTTCAATGACCTTCACAGCAACATATCTGGCCAGCTACCATAACATCCTCACTTTTTCATCTCCCAGCAGTATATCTGCTTGCAACTAGCTACCACAACACCCTCACTTTTTTATTTCCAGCAGTGGGTGAGGGTCAATACCATTGGTTAACCAATATACTGTGTTTCTGCCACAAGACCGGCAAGAAGAAGAGAAGAGGAAGAGAAGAGAAACAAACACTGAGTACTTTAAGAGCATAATCTTTCTAAAAGAAACAAGGTTCATGACACTACAGAGGTTCAGGGAAGATGTGAGATCTATCTTTTCCATGTGGAAGGAAGCAAAGACTAAATGTTGAGATCTTGACTAAAAAACTGATATTTGTAGAATCTATGCTTTATGGGTGGCCTCAAGACATCAATAAGCTGCAAATGTGACAAACCAAAATACCACTCTTGTGAGGAGGAAGTACATTCAATTGAGGTGCATCTGTGGTTGAGTGTCTGTTCAACTATTGCCACCCTTTTAAAATGTAGCTACTTTCTAAGCACCATAATGGGGACAATGTAATTGCCCAACTCTTCCCCCAAAGACTTGAAAGCCCTAGGCTTTCAATGACTGGTTTAGTCAGTGACCTCAACTATAGCTGGGTTAGCTAAATGGGTAAAATCTAGTATGACCTAGTAGTGAATCAAAACACAACCACTTGCAAAGTCATGAGTCCTACAACCAATAGACTATATACCTGATGCTTTATATGAACACATAATTTCTATCCAGTAAAGCAATAAAGTCACATCACATGAGTACCCTGCCATATATGATGTTCTTATCTATAACATGGACAGCTACAGGGCAATGCTTGACCCATCTATATGATAGAAAGAAGAGAAGGAAAAATGCACCTGCAACTTCTGCCTGCTTTGCCATTGAGACAAAGGCTGCATTGTTAAGACAACCAGGGTGAGAAAGGACCTCCTCCGTTGCTTGCTTGAAGAGACTAACCAATGGGCTGTAATTATCATCTGCCAGTAGTTGTTGTAACTGGCCATCCTTATTTGGAACCACACCTAACCACGGAACAACTTGCATAAAGTGCACTGTTTCTGTTTGCCTCTGCATAAAACTCAGGGGGTCAAAATCAATCAGTTCTGAGTGCGATTTGGCAATGAAATAAGCTCATGTATCCACATGTTAATATATCCCTAAAGATGAAGTCAGGGTCATACCATAACAGTGTCCAGAAGGCTCATCCAGAAAATAAGACTACCGATCTCTTTCAGCCCTTGAAGCACGTCCAACAACCCATCATATGAACCTGCCCACTGCAGCTGCTCTGAAAAGTTCCTTAAGCACCCTGACATGCAAAAGACCTAAAACATTTAGATGAAAAGCACTGCTAGTAAGGTCAGATGAGTGACATGTTCTGATAGCATCCAAGGATTAAGCAGACATGAATCAGTCTGTTTAGATGGTTTCACATTTTACTGCCAAATACAATGGAAAATGGTTTATTGCAATGCTGCAGGAAGATTGAATGAATTTGGCAAGGCATGGTCAAGAAGACCTTCAACACCCCAGTCATGGGAGGGAATGGCAATGGCTTTAGGCATGCTGTTCCGCATTTCCTCAATTCTTGGTTCCATAACTGAAATCTGTTGACAGCCAACAACCATTTGACTTGATGAGGCCAACCTCAAACTGAACACTTCCACACTTCCACACAATAGCAATTCTGCAGGGTGATGGTTCCTGTCTCAAGAAGGTTACAAACTGTGCTTCTTGAATAGACTGATAACCATTTCGAGTAAACTCAGAAACAACAGTTGAGGGGATTTACAATAGACATAGGCCATTCTTTTGTCTCCCACACTTGTACAGTAGATAATGCAATACAGGTCTCCACATGTACATACAATAAGGATCTTGTGCAGACATGATGCCACACCTTTTGAGAGAGGAAGTCAAGAAGGGCACGAACAAGCCATGGGAGCGATCGTGATCCAAGCAATTTCACAACCGCAAACATGTGGGGTAGCCCAAAAAAATTGCTATGCAAATCTCCCACAATACCATGGGCCACATTCAGATCCTAATCCACCACCCCCCAACACAAACACATTAATTCAACCAGTCACAAACCAATTGAACATAATATTTTGAGTAGTCCAAAACAAGGGATTGATAATCTAGCATGGTATTTATAAAATACTCCAGTACATTCTATTTCTCCATGCATCACACTCTAGTCAGACAGGTTCAGTGTTTAGGAATTTGTACTGGAGTGCCACAGAGGAAGCTGGGGTCAGCATTAGGGGGAGTAGGCCTTCGCACAGGTTGTTGGCAACTTTTGGCTGACCTAATGAATCGTTGTGTTGTGGTGCACAAAATGAAATTGGGGAAAAAATCATTTTGGAGCTCTGCAAACACCTGCGTTACCACCAAGCCCCAACATAAAAAGGAACTACATCAAGAGCCACATTGCAAAGTAGTCTCCTGAGTTACTATTGAAGTTAAAATAAGTTGAAGGGGTTGGGGCTACTTCTGTAAAGTAAGTGAAATCTCCATGAAAACTCCAATGCATAGAAGTTCAAAGTAACTGGCCTAACGTGTTAGCAATATAATCCTGCAAGTGAGGTTTTAAAGAAATAGGAGGGATGGGAGCATCCATCGGCGCCTGCATCTTGGACACTTGACTGGGATGGTCTGAAATCCAAAATGAGGGATCCATTTACATTACATCCATAATTGACAACCAAGAGTAGTTCAAGGTTAGACCTGGGTAGCGATACGTCCTGAGAAAGACATAAGGGAGATGGTCTCGCTCATTTCACCCATCATGAGAGGGAAAGGATCCATGTTAATGTGCTCTGATAGCAGCTCATGTGTGCGACTTAAAATATCCACCATTCTCTGTAAATCCTGCAATTGGCCAAATTACATGGAAACACACTAAGCAGAGTCCCATACAGAGCACTTCAATTACAACACACATAGAATTCATGTACATGTCTCTGTCTCTGATGTATGCATCCCACCGGTCACAGAAGTTAAGTCAAGCCTTGAACTAAACAAACTTTGACATACCACAATGGAGCAAAGATCATGTGCTTCAAAGCGCTCAAACAAAAAGTCCAAATTCTCCCGAAAGATCTTGTTCATGCGTTGTCCAAATAGAAAGGCCAAATCAATAGTGCGGCCCAAAAGCTGCCATCATTCAATCAAGCCACTATTCACTGCCTCTGAAAAAATGACATCAATTCATTACACATGTTGAACCAGAATGTCCAGATCATCCAGCAGGCATTCCAGAAATCTGGGAGGTGGGATTTGTCTAATTTTCTTTGATGGCAGACAATGTGCTGACTTGATAAAAAAATCCATACCAGGATAGAACATGCCACATGTGGGAGGCAAAAGAAGAATATAACTAATCCTCCATAGTGTTAGGCTTCAGGGTCTAGGTTTGCTTTTCAAATACAATTAACAAATACCTTGACACGGCGCATTCTGAAGAGAGAATCGAATCGTTTGGGGAACACTTGATACTTCTCCTGATTCTCTACAACTTCCAAGAATGCAATCTCCAGCATCTTGCTGCAAAATACCACACCAGTGAGGATTCAGCCATAAGCACACATAGCCCATTCAAAGTTCATTCCTACACACCAAGTCCTAAAGCCTGTAAGCCACACTCACCACTTCCTACGCAAACAAAAGAAGCCTGGCAGGTACATCTTAGATGATATCCACCACCATAGATGGAACAGAAAGAACAGAGGACATTGAGTACCTTGATGCTTGAGTCTTGTAGTAGGTGAAGATGATTTCACTCAGCTTGAAGACTAATTGGTCAAAGCACAAATCTACCTGACATGTTGAAAATGCTTGTGAGAAAAAGCTAGACCACAAGACCCGCTGTTGCCATAGGATAAGTGACCTAGCTTTTGGCTATCACCCAAATGCAATCCAATTTGCCAGCTTTGATCCTAGACAACAATTATTATCTGCAGTTATTTCCCTACAGTGGTCAGTTTCTGCCAGGTATAGCAAGAAGACACTGGACCCATTCCATCCTACTCTCAAGAAGTTCATATACCACATCTATGAGATTGCAGAGAAAACTTCACACTAACACTTCAAAGTAACAATTATGTCAGTTCCTGCTACAGCAGAATGAGTATGGTCACAGTCTTGTGAGTGTCACACACAAAGTATCAGACAATCACTTTCATCAGTGTACACCAGGATTAGCTGCCATTACTCCCCATTGAGTTTATTAGCTCCCAATGGTGGCCGTACCTAAGTAAATAATGTTCTGCTAAAAAATTCAGACAAACACTTATAGAGAAATATATGTCCTGAGTTCCAGTCACAGTTTTGGAAGCACTGCAAAGACATGGTGGTTATGTTTGCAAGCAATCAAGAGACATAGCTACTAAAAAAATTCAGTGGTTTCCTCATTCAAGTTGCAACAAGCTTGTGAAGGTATGTTCAGGGTGCAGGATGCCCCAACCGCTACCCAGAAATGTAGGTCTCTCCATGACTTGCTGGTACAAGGATAAGCAAAAATGGAATGCAGTGCATCTGCTTCACCCACATGACATCATATCATCATGGAATTTGGAGTATGTTCTTTAGACTAAATGTGTCTTGAGTATTTACCTCTGCTTCAATCTCATCATAAAGGAAGCGTTGCTTGAGAGTGCGGAGTGCTTGGTCAGCAGCATCATTGTAGATATCAAAGGGCATGAGCACACTTTCAAGCAATCCTGCTTCCTGTGACTCTATCACATACTCCACCAACATCCATGGGAGTGAACACTCAATTGGAAACTGCACCACCACAAGAGCCCGAATTATTGTCAAATACAAACCTCACCAACTGACCTACAATCAAACATCTTTTCCAAATGATTTCTGATTCTCACAATTTCTAATAGAAGCCCTTGCAACAGGAGCTGTAGATGGCAATTTAGGAACCCATGAATAGTATTTCATTGGAGGCATGAGCAAGGGCAGCATGGAATGGTTATAATTAGTATTTTAGAGAACTGATTAGTTCCATGACTGAATGAAATGGGACATTGACTATCCTGAAGCACAACACAGGACAAACAGTCAGATGAATCAAGACTGGATAAACACTGAACTGGCATCCAAAGAACACAACCCTTCAACAAGACTGACAACAACTTCTGTTATGACCATTTGGTAGAAACTCTATCACATGTTACAATATCAATGACAGTGGTTGCTCATAGTGTTCTTCCTTGATTCTTTACCTTAGTAACAACAGAGTCCAAAATTCACATATAATTTTGTTCATTAACCACAAATTTCACACATTATGACTTGACTAAAATTCATTGAAGAAAGATCAAGATCCAAATGCTCTGGTATATGGTCTGAAATTTCTAAACGGCTTGAAAGAAAAACCTGGATTACTCGAGATGTTTCCAAGTAGAACTCCCGGAACCAGAGAAATCCAAGATCCGTCAAATCTGCCAGTGTTGCTGTCATTTTATCACAAAATCAAGACAAATTGTTATTCAGGTGCTGGCTCATAGAATATATTCTCTTATGAAATTTGCTACAAATCTGGGAATCAAAGGGGTGGTTTGCTGCCACACCTCGATAGTCAAGAATATGCGGGAAGAATGCAAGTTTGTTGAAAAAGTTCTCAAGTTGTCTCATGTCTGCATGTGGTATGTCAATCTCACTACCACTAAAGAAACCACCCATTTTCTTGGGAGTACCACCAGAAACCAGCTCATGGATCAAAAACTGCAGGCAATGTAACTGCAATCCACAAACATTCCTGTCAGTATCTATTATCACTCTAATAATTCAGGATCCAAAATCATCAGTTCAGGAATAGGAGACTAGGAGCCATTGCTTAAGTTTGGATTAAGGGACATCTAGGATCTGGGAGAAACAATTTTCAATATGTTGTGAAGCATTAGGCTCTTATCTCCTCATTCAATAGGCCATCAACTGCCACACACTAGATTTAATTCCAGAAAACAAATCTCAATCTAGAGCTACATCCACATATAAGTTCATGCAGGAGGCCAGCAGAACCTGAGCTGCAGTAGGAGCAGCAGGGCGGGAACGGAAAGTGACTGGAACTCCAGCACCCTCTTCTCTCAATTTTGACACATGTCCAGTATTGTATTCGCTTGAATTACCCATCCAGTCAGCTGCTATAATCCTCATGTCTGTCAGTATTCTGCATAGAAACAAATGATCATTTAGAGAACAGAATTTTCCTGAACACTCTGTGTCACATTCATATTTATGAGACTGCAGAGAACTCCAAAACAACACTTTGAAGGTAACCATTCTGTCAGTAACCAGAACTAATAAAACACTGTTGAAGGTAACCAAAACTAACAAAACAAGAACAAGTGCAGTCATAACCTTATGAGTATCATTCACAAAGTGCTTGGCCCTGTACAAGAAGCCATCCAGGCCTTTGGCTAGCAAGGTCTACATAGAGTTCAGTAGTTGTACAAAATTACACTGAAAGAAAGTGGATTGGAGGAAAATTGCAATGACACTGACAATTGTGCCTAAAGTGTGCTGGGACAGTTCTGAGATAGAAGAATCACTACTTTAACCAATTCAAAATGCAACAAAAACAACAGCAACAGTAATAAGCAAGACAAAAGTATACCACTTAAATGAAATAAACCACTGTGGAATTTCAGGATAACAATGGGCCTCACCGTGCTAGATCCTTTTTTTTCTTGAAGGTTGTACGGAGCATGGTAGCAAGCTTATTTTGGACAAATTCCTGTACTTGCGCATGCAACACTTCCCATATGGCATCCGCAATAAGTGTATCAACTCTCTCCATCATTGTGCCCAGCCCTTTTATGTAACTTGTCATCTCCACTGTTGCCTTCCGCTCTGCTGCTGAATAATTGCACCGCACAACCTGTAGTATTTATGAATCCAGAGTTTTTATTTCTTCTGTCACAATAAGTCAGAATGTGTTGAAAAACTTTTGAATATTTGTGAACATAATTGAAGCACTGCTCTGATCTGTGTAGAGGAGAAACAAGAGAGACAGCACAATTCAAGGAGAAGTGGAAAGACAGTTGACTAACTTTTTCATAGTCAGTGACATCCTTTGACCGTTCAGGATCAAAAGGGGTTGCATCCTTGGCAGGTCGAGAGAACTTCCATGCACATTGCTCCCACACTCGCCCTGTCCATTCACTTAGCAACTGAAATCCTTCAACAATCACCAAATACATGTTCTCCTTCACCTGTGTACTCTCCACCTCATCTGCATCTTTTGCCACTTTTACTGCCTGCAACTGCAACATCCAGTTGTTCCTCAGATTTAACCTCTCACCACAATAAAGTTTTACAACTCAAGAAAGTCAACAGATGAACTTCAGAATATAGTACCTCATTCACAGCTGCAGCAAAACGTAAACAATATTCGTCATGTTGAGACCTGATGGTCGGGATGTGATGCACAATAAGGTACTCCCTCTGGTACTTGCTCTCAATTAAGGATTCAATAAACACCTTCTATATTTCCACCTCCATGTTCCTACTTATCAGCTAGATTCCTCCAGATTTCCATGGTTGTTTTTTAATCTGTTTAAAGTCCTTGAGCTGCTGTCAACCCATTCAATGTTCACTTTCCAGTGCAACACCCAGAAGTATCAGACTCCACAACTGATTCAAAGATAATGGACTGCCTATACTTCTGAAACTTTTGGAACTGAGTACAAAGTATGATTGCAATTGTCATAATACAGTCAAGGGTAGGGAAAGAGAATTCAAGGTGGATATTCTGAAGCTTCACGGGGGCTGAGCTCGTGGGGCAGTGGCAAGCCCATTTGTCGCACAAATGCCAAGGCTTTTGGAAAATATGGTGCCAGCTCCTTCAGAATGCTTGCTGGTGCCAAATGCAGGTCAGGGAATGCAGGAATCACTGGGTCCCCCTAAAGGACACAGAGTGCAAGCTACTTCAGTCACCCAAAAAAACAGAATATGACATTCTAAGATTACCACTCTAGCAACTTTTACCCAGTAGAAATTAATCAACCACCAGCACACTCCTCACCCCCCTTCCCTTTGAGCCAGACAACCACATGGAGCAGAAAGTACCCGAAAAACACGGACTAGCCGGGAGAGCTTGATTTTCTTCAAGAATGATTCCCCTTCCTTCTCACCAGACATGGCAAGAATTACAAGTACGGGTAGAACACGAAGGAGAGTATGGCGCTCAGAGTAGAGTAAAACACGATCAGATTCAAGCAACTCCAGGCAGAAGAGTATGAGTACTTGCAGCACATCTTCCGCACTTTGTTCAATTAAGTGGAACAGCAATTCCCGAAAAAAAATTAAAAAATGACATTCAAAACATCTGAAGTCCTTTATCCTTCAAAGTTCACTCAAACTCCCAAGATGTGTCCAGCAAAATTCTATGCTTGCACTTGCAAAGCACAGTGGCACCTACAACCATGCAAACAAATTTCATTTTACTTCAGAGTTGACAACCTTTCAGACTATATTACAAAGACTGAAGGATACACACTGACTCGGTATATCTCAGCCTGCAGATTCAAAAGTATAGTCCATCTTGTGCTCAAGAATATCTGCACAGCACCAGAAGTCTTTCACCATTAGCAATCATGAATATTCTCTCAGGACCTGTTAAACAATGCTAAATAGGCTACCAAACATCCTTCCAGCAATCTACATGTCACCAGCCTTCTTCTGGCCAAATACCTGCTACCTAGAAGATTCCTTCAATCTCAGCCCATTTCATAGCACCAAGGTTAAGAATCTCAGATAGTTGTGTCAATTGTTAAAATGACTTGCCAACAGCTAGCACCTCATGTACAGCCATCAAGCTAGAAATGGGAATTGAGGGACTCATTTTCTGACAGGCCATAACTCTTATGTGGCATTAGACAAACACAAGCAACAAACTACAGTGTCAGCAGGTCAGAACTAGCACTGTGTAATCCAACTATGAAGAAAGAGATCCAATGTGAAATGGTCCAATTTTATACACTGGAAGGGATGTAGGGTGAAGATACCTGCAGGTCATCCAATTCTTCTCTCATTCCATCAGTGTCAGGCCATTGTGCGCTGATTTGAGTAAACGTTCTGCAGATTTGCAACAGTATATGAAGGGGATCTGGTGTGTAATGAAGAGTTATGGTTCTTGAAAACTTCAGGCAAATAGGTTAACACCACCACTAAAACATGGGAGATGGCACTGAAACTAAAATATCAATAGCATCCTGACATGGTGGTGCACATATAGCAAAGCAGTTGTAGGAGAATAATGCAATGCAAGGCAATCACTTTCATTGAATCAGACATAGGATTACACACCAAGGGGAGGAATTGCTTGCCAAATTTGTACCTTTTGTACCATGAGAAGTCATTTGGAATGCTAGCTTTGGCATTCTTCAGATGGTCTAGCTGCAGAAGCACATCTAATAGCCTCACCATGCCCCTAATGTCACAATAATTTCATCCATGAGCTATCAGTGACTTACTCAACTGCAATTTAGGCAGGTTCAGCTAAAATCACCATTTCCTTTTGACTCCTATAGCTCTCATCTTTGGAAGCATGCGATGGCTCAGCAGGTTGTGGTTTCACTTTCCCAACTGGCTCACCTTAGCTGTAAACTTTCAAAATTGTACTTACAGATGACCCAATATTAACACTTGGTACAAGACAATGGGCAAACCACACAAAGAGCAAAGCCAAAGCCAAAAAAGGAAAAAGAAGGGTAGAAAAACCTCTAGTGTACCACATATGTGTAACAGTGGGGCCCTTGATACTTTTATCAAACCTTGAAAATTTGTGCATGTCTCCTGCTAGCTGTACCACCCAGACCAACACTCTGTAATTTATTTCTAGCCATACAACTCAATATGCAACTGATTTCCAGTTGTTACATTGTCTGTCATTAAAAGTTCCTGGTTTAGATATCCATTAGGGTGAAATCCTGTCAACTTCTTGAAGAATCATAATTCTATTATTTGTTTCATCTAAAATCATACCACCAAGGGCATTTGAGAAGTACAAAACTACTTTGGCATTGATGTGTTGCAACCATTGAGTCTGTCCTTGGTTGTCTCTGATAGTCCAACAACCAAACATGTAGAAGCACAGAGGACAATCATCATTTGGAAGATGAAAACTTTACTCTTGTAGCAGCTGCTGCCTGCCATCGTTGCATCCCTCGCAATCTGCCTATCTCTATATCCAGCACCTGATAGGTCTCCAAGTATAAATCTCCTTGGTTCTGCTTCATTGATTCTGGTAACTGCAGCCCCCAGATTCAAGCAACACTTAACAAGAAATTGTAGATGCACTGAGGGAATGATGTCAACTGTAGGCAGTGCAATATTCCCTTCTATATTTAGGGTATGAGAAGATAATGCCAGGTACCTGAGGGAGAGCTTTGACACAGCTGCGATAGGAGTAAAGGACTGCCACCAAATCCCTGCCTTCGCTAATGAGTGTGTCCTGACCCACAAATATGTCAGCACATAAGCATAAGAAACAGGTCAAACTGAACTAGGCCAATCTATCTTTAAGCTAATTAGTGAAGGCCATATGTATAAAATTGCAGATCAAAATTCACAATAACACTTTGAGGATAACCATTATGCCAGTTCCAGCTGAGGCAAAAAAAATGCAAGATGAGTGTGGTCATAACCTTGAGTATCAGACCATCACCTTCACTGTGAATGACAGCGACCTGGTATCATGACTTCCCAAAGGTTTTTCATCATCTCCCAACAGTGGGCATAGGTAAGAGCATAATAATTTCAGTCCAAAAATAACACAAAAATCTAAATCCTAGTTTTCTTGTGCAGTTCTGGAAGCAATGAGAAGACCCAGTCAAGGTTTTGGGTCACAGACACTCAAGAGGTGTAGCTAATAAGAGAATTTCATAGCATCCTCATTCAAGCTGCAACATATGTTGAGGGTGAGCTCCACCTCATTTTAATATAGCTTCCCCTTATACTAGCAAGCATCAAAGCCAATTAGGGAAGGTTGATGTTATAGGTCTAAGACAGCTGAGCTCACACTAGCTAACTCTTGAGATTGATCTCTTTGTCTAACTGAACTTTACAGAATTGGTTCAGAAGAGAACCCTCTGTCATGAGGGTAGATACTACTAATCAGACGGCTAACCCATGTGCTTACGGCTATGCTGCTGGCTATGTCAGTCTACCAGACATTTAGCTACTACTGTGGCACTATAAATGCGGAATGTCAGATGGAGTATGAATTGCTGAAGTGCAGTAGGCCTAGAAGGCATGTACAAATATAAATTAGCAGTTGCAGATACAACATAAGATGCATTGTTTCAGACCTAAATAGTCAGACTGCCCAACAGACAAGAGAATATCATAATCATAGCTTGAACATAAAATTGTCATCTTGTGCTGAGACATCATGCAAAGACATACCAGCTGCGTAATGGCAATAGTATCCTCTGCAAGTGAGAGCTGATAAGCAGGCACATCTTCATAATCTGCACACCCACAACATTGGCCCAAAAAATATGAGTAAATTGTCAACCTTCAATAATTCCAAATTACCAAGTTTAAGCCTGAAAGAAGTAGTCAGAGAGGTTTAAGAAAATCTGTCAAAACCAAAACCTGCATGAAGTTTGGAAAATAGGCTTTCACGGTGACTCAAGTAAGAAAATTATACCTATTGCACTTTCTGTTGTGCTGCGGCCTCCAATTAAAGTTACAGCTAGTCCTTGTATGTCAGGCTGATCATCCTGTCATTCCCAAACCACGATCCATGTTTACATTCTGACACTGAAAATTGCTACTACCCGCAATTTTTTCCAGAGATCCAATTCCAAGTTCTTCTAAAAACTGCAGCAACTTAGCTAACAGGAGGCAACCACATTGAAATCTACTTAACGTTTAAGACCCCGAGGCTGGCCGCAGAAGATGTAGGGATAGGGCAATGCAGCCACCATTAAATCCACATCTAGTACACGGAGGATCACATGCCAAAAAAGTAATCACAGTGTATATTCTAGCAGGGAGATGTATGGCTGTGCAATTTTCAGTCTGAACCGAGTCTGCTGAAGTACTCAAAAGTCGCACTGGAACGCATCAAGATATCCGAGAAGCTATTCTGATCTGTCAGCTATGAAGCTCACAAGGGATGTTTCGAAACACAAGAGGTGATCAGGTGGAAAACCTTCACTAGAAGTTAAAGAAACTGCGAGCAGCGATGGAAGCCATATTAGGCAAAAGCAATTCCGATGAGGATCTCAAAGCTTAAAAGTCTATGCTTGGAACCACATTCTGAGTTAGATAAAGACAAAGACCAATATATAAAAGCAAGAATCAAAAGAGCCGGAAAACCTCCCCTCCCCACTTCCCCCCCCACCCCAAAAAAGAAAACCGGAATGGAAACCACGAACGCATTGATGACGACTATGACAAAACAAAGATATAAAACTAACACTCACCTCTAAAGAGAAGGTAGCGAGAGCTGCCACAGCTTCTTCCACGGGAACAGCCATGGATAGAGAGATGTTACACTCACCACCCACACTATACTGCGTTTCCGGAACAACTCACCCGAGAACAAACCAACCCCCCGCCCCCCCTTCCCTCACCCCCCCCCCCCCCCCCCCAAAAAAAAAACCAACCAAAAAACCCCCCCCCCCAAAAACAAAAGGCGCCCCCCCAACACCCGGCCTTTTCCTCCTCAAAACTCAAACCCACCAAAACCAAACACACACAAACAAAAACCAAAAAAAA
>Ga0116227_10006399_pt1 | contig 23892 bp, 20 predicted proteins | sample S1TSphgellanicum_FD_89693 | JGI IMG/M metagenome (GOLD analysis project Ga0116227, IMG submission 89693) | Host-associated microbial communities from peat moss isolated from Minnesota, USA - S1T2_Fb - Sphagnum magellanicum MG | ecosystem: Host-associated > Plants > Peat moss > Unclassified...
AAGAAAACCCCTAAGAAAAAAAAAACCAAATAAAAGAAAAAGGAGGAAAAAACAAAAACGACAAAAAAACAAAAAGCAGAAAGTTGTGGACCTGCATAATTCCTGATCTGAAATACACTAGTTTTCAGCCGTTGGATTTGCTGGAAGGAACGGCCACCTTCTAAATGCGTTCCCACCGTCCGATCCATCCAATACTAGAAACTCCACATTCTGAATCCTTATATATATATATATAGATACCCTGTATAGTGCCTACTTACCGTCCGATTGGACGGGTAATTGTAAATCTTCACCGTCCACATCCTCGTACTATCGACCAGTCCGAGACCCTAACCAGTATCTTTCCAGCCGCTCTCCGGCCACGAGCCGCTCGATCCACCAGATGGCAGATCTCGGCCGTTGGTGATCTAAAGAAATGGTGTCCTGTGTGAAAGAAAGCCCAGAGGAGCCAGCTCGAAAGATGCTGGTGTTGGTATCTTTTTCTTCGGGAGCGAAACCGGAGACGCAAGGGGAGAATTTAGTGCGTGAGAGATGGAAAGATATGGGAGATGAGTAAAAGAGCTTGGTGGGCGTCTTCCTCTCTCTCTCTCTCTCTTTCTCCCAAGAGACCCTTGTTCGCGTCTTCTCTCCTGACTTTCTTCCTTTTGGTTGTTTCACGCGTTGGGCGGATTTTCGAGGGATTCTCCCGCGGCCTTCAACTTTGCGAATCCGGATTCCTTCAAGCTTCCTGTTTGACACGATTCCGAGCTTCCCTTCTTGGTAAGTATGTGGTTTTCATGTAAGAAATTGGAGTTTTGGGGATGTACGCATGTATTTCTCTGAGCTTGTTGATCGTCGTCGTCTTCTTCTTCTTCTTCGTCTTCTTCATGTTCATGTTTGGTTCACTCGTACATGCCACGAGGGTTTGCGATTTACTTGGCTGCATGTGTTTTAAGCGATTTCGGAATTGTTATTTATGTAGAGTTTCTTCTGCGGACTTTAAGGTTATTCTCTCGTCTTCTTGTGTTGTCATTGGCATGAGGTGGCTCTTTTTTCTTTCTATTACCGGGAAGTGAGAAGTGAGCTTCCGCAAGTTCTGACTTTCTCACTCGTCCTTTAGAAGTTCTGGAAGTTGCAGAACGTCAAAGATTTTCGAGGTTAAGCTCCTTTAGGCTTTGTTTTTTTTGGGGGTGGGGGGGGGAGGTTTGACACTGGAAGTGCGGTCTTCTTTGTGACGGAGTTTCTGGGGTTTGGATTTGTGAGATTGCCATGCCCGTCTTCGAGGGAGTTCCGGTTTTGCTTTTAGGCTTTGTATTTAGTGCTTCTTTTCTCTACACGTATGTAGTGTTATTAGTTGATAGAAGAACTGCAGTCGCCATAATAATTGTAGTATTTGAACTTTTGAGGCTTCCAATCTCATATTCTGTCAGCCATAGATGTGCCAGAAGTGCTACTTGTAAGTATTCTTGAGGAAGTTTAATGAGCTAGCATGATGGTTAGATTTTGTATGAAGGCATTTCTTTCTACAAGAGACTACCATGAATCTCTCTGTTTCTGGTGATGGAGGTCAGTTTTTCTGGCTGCAGCTGAAAATCTACTTGTTTTGCTCTCTGAGAGTGGAGTCTTTGTCTGCATGCAGATACGAATAGATGTTGATGCATGTGACCACACATCTGTAATCTTCTTGCAAGTCAGCAAATGGGGCAGTGTTGCTCTTCAGAGGGGAAGGAGGATTTCATAAAAGCATCTGAACCCCACAACAATTTCAATGGAAGTGTGCCTTCTGGTACACCAACAAACTTTTAGATGATGCAAACTAAGGAACCTTGTCGATGTTGATGCATCTTGTCTTTAACTTCAAAGGGTTTTTGCTAGTTTGCCATTTTTTTTATCAGTGAAGCTGTTTTAGTTGGATTGATGATGCCTTGAAGAACTGAATCATCAGTCGGATGATGGCAAAGAGATTCAGAGATTGAAGGTGCTGAAAGTTCCTCTCATTCTGTTGATTGGCAAACTGGTAATGTAGATTGTAAAGTGAAGAAATCCTTTATGATGTTACTGATTTTATGCAATTGTGCACTCTTACAGGAAATGCTGCAAGAGCAGCAGAGCCAACAAGAACTGTCCCACCTACAAGAGTGCAGCCTATTCTAGTACCACTCCTGACCATTGAGGAAATAAGGGAATGCACAGATAACTTTGGGCCAAAAGCCTTGATTGGTGAGGGATCCTATGGTAGGGTGTATTATGCAACACTTCAAGATCGTGTGGCAGCTATCAAGAAGTTAGATGCCAGTGCTCAACCAGAGACTGAATTCCTTTCACAGGCATGGCTTCCCACCTTGATACAAATTGTATTTTTTCTTTGTTGTGCCTCCACATCTGACATCAATTGAAAGGTTGCATCATACTCTAGCATATTGCCACATAACTGCAATTTGTAATGTTGAGATGATTGATATAATGTTGTGGGCCTTCATAGGGTACAATTCAAATGCCACTACCCTACCTACCATGGTCCAATATGTATCTGCAGGGAGACATGCAAATGCATTTGAGTTTTTGCAATCAGATCTCTAAACTTATTCAATTTCGTTTTTTTTGGGGTTGCCTGATGCAGGTGGCCTTGGTGTCAAGACTAAAGCATGAGAATGTTGTTGAGCTCATTGGATATTGCTTGGATGGGCCTTTACGTGTACTCGCATATGAATTTGCTACAATGGGATCTCTTCATGATATTTTACATGGTGGTCACTTTTTCACTGTTCATTAGTAATCAAATTTTGGACAATTGTGGCTTTTGAACATGTTCTCTGGAGTGACAGAGATGATGCCCCAGTGGTTATGGACACAACAAAATATCCTCACATGGGCCTATGCATAAGTCATATGTTTTCTGTGGTTGGTTTGAAAAGCCCATGACATCTCCCATCACAGAACGTAAATTCTTCAAACATCTAGTGTAGGTGACGCGTGGCGGAAGAGATAAGGTTTGGTTTGCATGCTGCAAGCAGGTCTTGACACTCTGGAATACATCCAGCAAAATTTTCAATATTTTCTCTTCACTCTCTGTTTTATGATCATTTAGGGCTGATATTGGTTGCTCTGCAGGTAGGAAAGGTGTGAAAGGTGCCCAGCCTGGGCCAGTGCTTGACTGGATGCAACGAGTCAAGATTGCAGTTGGGGCAGCAAGGGGGCTGGAGTATCTGCACGAGAAAGCACAACCACCTATCATTCATCGAGATATTAAGTCCAGCAATGTGTTGCTCTTTGATGATTATGTAGCCAAGATTGCAGACTTCAACCTATCAAATCAGGCCCCAGACATGGCTGCTCGTCTACATTCTACACGTGTTCTTGGCACCTTCGGATACCATGCACCTGAGTAAGTTACTGTGAATTTCCAGTATTCTGTGGTGTATGCATCATGAATTTTGCCACACTCCTAATGCCCAAGTCAGTTGGAATGTGATTGGCTTCAATGCGGTCAGTCATTGAGTCAGTTGGAATGTGCATCCTGCAGTGATGATATACATAATGTACCATCAAAGTCGAAGCTGTGAAGCATTGACGATACCAATTATCTGAGCAGAGGATTGACAAGAAGGTTGTCTTAGCTATTACAAATCATCAGTAAGCATTCTCATTTGTGAGTTGCTGCTTGTAGATGCAGTTAACACACATCTGTGTTTGCTTGCAGAACATTGGCGTCCTCTTAAACTGTCAACTTGTCACAGGCAAGTTGAATACTATACCTTCCTAACATATTGATGGGTTGAAATTATGGCAGGTATGCTATGACAGGCCAGTTGACACAGAAGAGTGATGTTTACAGTTTTGGAGTGGTTCTTCTGGAGCTTCTTACTGGTCGGAAACCTGTGGATCCTACAATGCCACGTGGACAACAAAGTCTTGTAACATGGGTAAGTTGAGTCAATCCTTTGCACAGATGCATGGACAACCACTTGTAGTATTGCTAGATGCCATTATTTCAGAAAGTAATAGTCCTATCTACTTCATCATTTCCATGAAGAGCTCCATGAAGTGTTTATTTATGAAGTCTTTGTCCCACTTTGATCGGGTTTGATTTGTCCAGGCAACACCAAAACTCAGTGAAGACAAAGTCAAGCAATGTGTTGATCCCAAGCTGAGGAGTGACTATCCTCCGAAGGCTGTTGCCAAGGTATGCATTGCATGCATTTTATTCTTACCTGTATGCAGTTTGTCCCTCTGAGTTTTGAGAATCTCACAATAGAGATGTGTGTAATAAGAAGATTACAATTGACCATTTTGCTAGTTATGTCTCTTGATTCCAAGCCAATGTCTTGACTGAGATTTCTGTTGTTTCCAGAAACTGAGGACAGAGACTGAGGATAAAAGTTTTTTGTTTAGTTTCTTGTTTAGTAAAGTTTTGAGCAGATTACTATATACTATCTACACCCACAGTGGTGCTGGTGAAGTCAGTGGAGAGTTACATCAGCTAGTTATTGCCATCTGTGATGAAGTTGATGGTCTGATACTTTGTGATGACACTCACAAGGTTATGATCCCACCCATTCTTGTCTTTTTTTTTTGGTTTTGCCTGAACTGATAACGCTCACCTTCAAGGTGTATTGTGGATTGTTTTTTTCTGCACTCATAGATATGTGTCATGAGAATAGATATGTGTGTCAATACAATTTACTGTCCTCTTTTCTATATGGAATGAGGGTGGGAACTGAGGGCTACTGAGACATTTGTGATGTGGAATGCAGATGGCAGCAGTAGCAGCCTTGTGTGTGCAGTATGAGGCAGATTTCCGCCCCAATATGAGCATTGTGGTGAAGGCACTGCAACCTCTTCTGACTGTGAGGCCCGCACCACAGGCAGAACATGGCAGCGAATAGAATTGCTCTCTTACGGAGCCCCTTCCTTAATTTATGGTTGCTTGTGTGCATTAATATTAATGAATGCTGGTGCTCCCTGCATGTGGGTGGAAGGAAAAAACATAGTGTATTTGCACACTGCTCCCTTAGTAAATCCGTACTAGTTGCTTAACATAGCTGTGTGCCTGCCTACAGAGGCAGAACTCAGTTAGTAGAATGACATGAGGAGTTTGCTCTGTGTTTAGAGCATTTAGCAAGATACAGTCATGGTGTGATAATGGGGTTCAAATGATTAGGTCGATAATCTTGCTGCCACAACAGTGACATTTACACTTTTCTTTGTGCTGGTTTACGGGAAGAGCCATTGTGGGAGTTTCTGGTCTCAGAGCTTTACTGTGGAGTGTATGTAGTTGGGGTTTCCAGTACTGAAAATTTGTCTTAGGGGGGCTCTCTTTAATTATTTTGTTCTATGTTTTTCCACCCTAGTATCTCTTCTTCAAGGTAATATATGTGGAATAAATCATGGTTCCTAAAGGATGTACCATCATTTATCTGGTTACCAATGATTTTCCAAAGTTGCACATGCATTTCCTTTCTGTTTGAAATGGCAGGGAGCATCTGACAGAAGGTACTGACAACAACAGGAGCTGAAGATGATGTCTTGAACAGGCACTTATCCAGGCACAAGAGAAACCTCTTCACTTGTAGCTAGCAGACACCTGGGAGTTGATCTGAAGATCCTAAGGAGTTGAACAAAGTGTCGGAAGTATTCTGAGGTGCTGCTACTCCTTGGTGGTTTGGTGAGTACCTTCTAAATTTTTTTCCCTCTTTGTGTCTTGATGTCAAAACTACTAACAAGCCAAGATTGTTTTCCTCCCCTTGGTATGCAAAGTCACATCCACCTTTCGAGCATTGCCAATTCTTATGACACTTGCACACTTGCACAACGAAAAATCACTGTCTTTCTTGATGTTATATCTTCATATGACATGGCATGCTGCACAACACAAAATCACTTGTCTTTCTTGATGCTAAATCTTTATCACGCTATCTCATCTCTTGTGGGAGCTTTTTGCTCACTGGAATACGCTTGATCCAGTCCATTCCAGTTTGCAACTGAGGTCAAGTGGCATCATACATTTCTTCCAAATTTCTAATGTTAGCCATTAATTGACACATTTTCTCTCGAAGAAAACATTATAAGATTTTATTCTGCCAATTCAACTACCCTTCTAGAAATTAACCTGACTAGCGAATTGGAAAGATCCATTACTGCTAATTATGCAATGATATTGTGCTTCTTTTAGACATACGCGTATGTCTTCTACCGACTTATGTATAGTACATATTCTATGTATGTTCTCAGTGTTACATGGGCCTTCATATGTACAACACTTTGGGTATATGTATATTAAATTTATACACTTACGCCTTAAAGTACACAGCAGTTTGAATCTATTTAGAATTTAGCTAAATAGTGTACTAATCAAAAATCCCAACCCTAAAACCTGCAAACACAACTGCCTTGTCCTTTACCCAGCAATAGGAAAAATAAGACTGAAAAAAGGGGCAAAAATGAATATGGAAATATGGAAATATCGAATATGAATATAGGAAAAGGAACGAAAGGAACAAATTTAAAGATAAAGAAAATGCCGTTGATTGGTTCACTAATAATAGTTTACATTTTGGTGGACACGAGAACACGGGAACAGACGTGCGCTGTTGCCCTTCTGTTCCCCGTTCCCCTACCAACTAGGATTTTCAAATTTCAAACATAGATACCTAATAGGTAGGTATTTACCACTGTCCCCCCTCGAACCCTTTCCATGCTCTGCCCGTCACCCGTTACCCGTGATTTGCCATGGGCACTCTTGTCGTCTCTTTAGGTTCCTTTTTATAGTTTTTGTTTTCCCCTTCGTTTTGTTGCTGTTGTCGTGAAAGCCGGCTTGGTCGCAGTTTTTGAAAATTCTGTGCGTTTGCTGCATAGAGAAGAAGAAGTTGAAATGGAGATGGGACGAAAAGGGAACTGGAATCGAACTCTTTGTGCCTCTTCTTTTTCGTAGATTTTAATTCTTTGTTGTTGTTGTTGTTCTTGATGTCTTGTCACTATTCCTGTCTGGTTTTGTTGTGTGAAGGTTTTTTAGGTTTTGCAGACTATGGTTGTCGTTGTGGGAGTAGTTGGGGTTGGAAGGCTTAGAATAAGGAGCTGACGATGTGGAGTAGTAGTTGTGCGATTGCAAGTGGGAGTGTTTGTTGTTGTTGTTATTGTTGTAGAGATAGGGGAGAGGAATAAGAAAGAGGAAGAGAGCAAGAGGAGGAACAGGAAGTGCAGGAGGTAGGACGGTTAAGGAGGAATTTGAAGAGGGAAAGTGTAGGGAGTAATAACGAGGTCTTTAGTGGAGTAAAGTAGGAGGAGATGGACTCGATGAATAGGATGAGGATGCAGAGTAGTCCACGACCGGCGTCGGCGAGACGAGTAGTTGCAGGGAAACGGACACGACCTGACGAGACCAAGAACTGCGTACGGAAGCTCCTGAAGCGGGAGATCAGCCGAGCGGGGAACCTGGCCTTTACCCGCACTAATTCGCAAGAGAAGTTTCGGAACTTTCATTTACAGGTGGGTGTGTGTGTGTGTAGACCAAGTCTCGGTCAATTTTCTTGTGCAGAGGGAGGAGAGAGGAGAACTGGTTTCTTTAGCTCCACTTAGGTTTTCTCGGTTTCGTGTGGTTTTTTCCCCACCTCAGCCAGGGACTTGGTACCCGTTCGTCGATGCTGTGCTGACTAGGGTTTTCTCTTTCCGCTTCAACTCGGGCATTGATCTTGTCACATGTAGTTGCAGCAACCATTGCACGCTATTTTTGGAGCTTTTCCAAAGCGATTTGTAACCCTAGCTGGCGATCAAGAGGCCACTTTTAAATCCAAGTAACAATTGCTGCTTACAAAATATGTAGATGAACGTGAGGTTTTGCTGTGCTCCAAGGGATATTGCTGTCCCTAGTTTTATGAGCCCATTCTACTCAAGGTGTGGGAAGCCAAATCAAGGTTGAGGTCCACTTCTCATGATGTCAAAGGTTTGGTTGAAGAAGGTTCAGCTCACGTCTTAGAACAACAAATATTTGAGTTTTCAATACACACTCCACTCATGGTCTTTTCTGTGTTTTTGGTTGGTCCACCATTGGCTGTCTGGATGATGTTATGATATAACTTGTTTGCTTGGTGCATCTCTGCTACTGTTGGAGAAGATGGATATGCTTGCAGTCTGTATGTCAATTCATGTATAACACTTTTTTTGTTTCAAATGTTGCTTTTGCAGGAAGAGTTTGACACACATGACCCCAAAGCCCACCAATTTCTGAAGTTGCCATTTCTCAAGAAGCGGTCTCGGATTGTGGAAATTGGGGCTGCCAGGGACACTGTGTTTGCTCTCACGCATTCTGGTATCTGTGCTGCTTTTAGCCGAGGTGCAGCACTTATCCCCAATTTTTTCTATCACCAATCTTATGGGGCACATTTTTGTTGATTGCTTTAGTGACTTACAAGCTGGGTTTGAATGTACCAGACACAAACAAGAGAATATGTTTCCTCAACATCAGTGCAGATGAAGTGATTCGCAGTTTGTTCTACAACAAAAACAATGATTCCTTGATCACTGTATCAGTATATGCTTCTGACAACTTCAGCTCCTTGAAGTGCAGAACCACTCCTATTGAGTATGTTTCCTATTATATACAATTTTTGATTGCATTCATATCATAAAGTTTGGACTCTTATACTCTTCTCCAAGCCCTGAGCTATTGGAGTTGTTTTTAAGGTTCCTGGATTTTGAGACCTGTGTGTAAGTGTAGCAGTTCCTTCACACTGTGTTGATGTTGATCTATTGTGTGTTATGTCTTGGGATGGGAGTGTGGTTAGTCACACTAACCGGGAATTTTCTTCTTCAGGTACATTCGAAGAGGCCAGCCTGATGCTGGTTTCCCCTTGTTTGAGTCTGAATCACTCAGATGGCCTGGTTTTGTTGAGTTTGATGATGTGAATGGAAAAGTGCTCACATATTCTGCACAAGACCGGTATTGTTCATATTCTCATTCTATGTGTTCTGGGTCATTTGTGTCATGCTGTTCAAGTGGAGATTTGCCATTGTTAAAAATCTAGAGGGGTTCTTGCTGTGCTTGTGAAGATCTCATGGCATCCTCCTTGGACTGAAAATGTGATCGGTGGGTGTTGTTGTGACAGGATATACAAGGTGTTTGACTTGAAAAACTACACCTTGCTGTATTCCATCTCTGATGAGAATGTTCAGGAAATCAAGATCAGGTTAGTTTTGAAATGCAATTTCAGTGGTCAAAGATAATTTCATGTTTTCTGTGGAGGTTATGAATATCCAGTCCACATACAGGTTTCCTTAAAGGTCACGAGTTCTGATAATTGTAATTGTAATGTATCAGCCCAGGCATCATGCTGCTTATCTTTGATAGGGCACAAAGTCATGTGCCATTAAAGATATTGTCAATTGAGGATGGTTCAGTGTTGAAAGCCTTTAATCACCTGCTGCACCGTAACAAGAAGGTGGACTTCATCGAGCAATTCAATGAAAAGCTGCTTGTAAAGCAGGAAAATGAGAACCTGCAAATTCTTGATGTATGTTCTTTTCTTGCCTTTTTGATTTATGTGCATTTTTTATAACCTTACTAATTAATATCTCCTATATAATGCGACTTTGCTTCTGGAACATGTGACAGTCAAATGCTTGACAATGACTTCCTTAACTTTGGCAATAAACTGAAGATGGTGCTATTTGAATGGGTTGCAATGTCAGGTGAGAAATGGGCAGCTCACAGAAGTAAGCAGAACAGAGTTTATGACACCATCAGCATTCATATTTTTGTATGAGAATCAACTCTTTTTAACCTTCCGCAACAGAACAGTGGCTGTATGGAATTTTCGGGGAGAGCTTGTGACATCATTTGAAGATCACTTGCTATGGTATCCTGACTGTAACACTAATAACATATACATCACCAGTGAGCAAGATCTCATTATCTCATACTGCAAGGCCCATGCAGACAAAACTGCAGATGAAGCTGGTATGTCCTTTGTCTTCCTAAGTATTAGCAATGTCAGGAGGTTATATGCTGCTTGTCGGAAGTTCTCTTTTGTAGAATGATCTGGAGAGTGAAATGCTCAGCAAGAACATTGTGTTCTATGTGCAGTGGGCTCCATCAACATAAGCAACATCTTGACAGGGAAATGCCTGGCAAAGATCAGGGCTGATGACCTGCGTGTTGGGATTAGGCCTCGAACATGTGCCAACTCTTCCAATATCAGAAGCTCCATTCATGAAGCTCTTGAAGATGTAACAGCCCTCTTCTATGATGAGGAGAGGAATGAAATATACACAGGAAATAGGCATGGCCTAGTTCATGTCTGGTCCAATTAGTTGTCTGGGTAGTAAACTTTATCTCTTATAAAGTTCTGATCCATAACCCTCATTCCAGGTATAATTTTTCTTTCATCTTGGTAGGATACGAGATCACAACTGCAGCCTGTTACAATCTCTGTTTGTCTGCAAGGACACTTTTTAGGGTGGATGAGCTCAACACTTTCCTTTGTAATTTTCACTCTTTTTGGCCTTTCTGTTACATAATTCAAAAAACCAGTTTCTGTTGATTCATAATCTTTGGTTTGTCAGTTAGGTGGGAAACTAAATATCAATCTTTTGGGCATTGTAATTAATGAGAAATGGTGACTAATTACATGACCTGATCTTGTATATGTATGTTGGCAACTTTTAGGTAGAAGACGTAGATGGAGGTTGCTAATGGTTCTAAAGGCAAATTAACTAAAGGCTTCTGGATATTATGACAATCACTGCCAGTGAGTATGATGAATTTCGTAGCAACATCTAAGATCAATTAGTTCATGATTGTGATATCAGACTTTGTTGTGTAGTGCTGTCGTGGAAGGAACCAACAGAGAAGAAATGTCAATCGCTGGAAATGACTATTGCTAGGAATGTAGGATTTCTGAAGGCATGCTCTGCAATGTACTTCTAAGTAAAGTTTTTTACTAATTTGAGTTCTGGGAATGACAACAAGATCTATTACCCACTCTTCAATATTATTTTCAAAAAGTTGGAACCAAGCAGTAATGCTGAAACTTATCAATACAACAACTGGTGTGGTCTAGTGGTCTTCTGTACAGAAACTGAGAGCCTCAATGGTATTCATAAAGTGGCCACAATATCCTGAATAAATCTGGGAGCTTCAATGGCATGCACACAAGCTATGTATACCAGTTTTCATGTCATCAGTTGTAATGGTCATTTTTGCTTCATTCACAATATACTCACCTCCATTGTAGAAGTTTCAAGTGCATCTTAGCTAAATCACAAAATGTACAAAGCTTGTTCCAAATATGAATATCATATTTCAAACAAAATCATGAAATATCATACACCTATGAAACTTGTTTAACAAATTTGAACGAAACTAAAATCAATATGGAATAATCTAATAATTAAACAAAAACAAGGCTGAAAGACAAAAGCTAGATGGTTAACAAATCATTCCCACTTCAAGCATCATTCCCACTTCAAGCCAAAAGTTTATCCCAAAATCCAAGACAAATGCAAAGTCTCTTCCCAACAAAGAGAATTAATTCTACCCAAGGTACAACTAATTGGACATTTCATCACTTTTTTCTGACATGTATGTAACCTCCCATAATACAGTACAATTTTGTAAGGGACTCCAGTTTTTCAAGCTTCCTTGTTTGTTGCTGTGTAATTGGAAATCCTTTCTTGAGTGATTTCAATAGTGACAAGCTGGCATGACTACCCACTGACTTCATCTGCTCCCAACAGTTATCAAAACAAATAAATCTGCCTTACTCTGACCATTCTTTTAAAGATAGATTTGAACATAATTTTCAATGTAGTTTCCGTTCAAATTTAAGTTCAATGCCACAGAGTGGCAACTTGGTTGAGGCAGCTCTTTAATAACTGGGTTTCCTTTTTTCAAACATAGTTGTAAAGAAGAAAGGGTGGTGTGAAGATTAGTTTGACATATAAAGATTAACTGTCCAAAATTTAAGCCCACACCCCAGATTAGAATTACACAAACTTATTCAACCTCCAGATCACCAGATCAACCTCCTTAGTACTGGAAACCTGGCCCAATTCAAATGCTAGGAAACACTGCAGAGTTTGCAAGTCTACAAAAATAGATGATAGCTGTTCTGGTTGCACAGTTCCATTACAAACAGAGCACCACAAAAAAAGACTAAGGATACCTACACTCGTTTAACACACAAGCCTTACAAGGATACCTACACTCGTTTAACACACAAGCCTTACAAACACTTGAGAAGCAAGTCAAATTCTATTTTCAGATCAATGGACTGAAATTCAATAGGTGGCTCCTAGGCTGCTACAGGCAAGTCCAGCATATAAGATTCCAACATGAGACAAGTAGGGGATGGTGATGTCACGTCTACAATCAAATATATGAACTTCCAGGCCTTACCCTCCTCGTCTTTAAACATCTCACTGTACACTTTCCCAGCTCCTTGTGGTCCACAAATGTAGAACATCACCTGCTATGTTCCAGGTATACATTCCAAATTATATAAGAGGCACACATAACACAAGGGCTGGAGGGAGTCTCAAGAATTAAAAATACTGCTGCTACCAGTTGCAGACAGGGACTTCACTTTTCTCAGACTGCCAAAATAATGGGAAAAGAACTTGAAAAGAGCTTTTGGAAAAGATCCTTCAGCACAATGAAAGAAATGCACATATCTAACCTCAACACACTCAACACCATCTTCATCTGTGAATGTGCAGTGTGAGATTTGTTGTTGGGCAGCACGATTCCTAGTTTCTTGACCATAATCTGTTTTCCAGACTTCCTAACCAAATGGTCACCTGCAGAGAAACTTCCAAAACCTTAGGACTTAATCAAATCTCTCAAATCAGCAACTTCAAGGTGAAACGGCTGAGCATGACCTCATACAATGCTGAAGCTAATGACTGGCACAAACTTAGGAAGCTCTCAAGCACTAAAGTCAATGGAAGTTATCAAGATTTTGTAACTATGCCACCTACTTAAAAAGGAATTTGAGGTCATGTTGCACCCTCTCCAAAGCCTTGCCAAATATTTTGTACCTACAAGTGGAAATTGCTACATCAGCATTCTAGAAATGGAACTCCCAAATTCATCAGCTAAATTCACCTAGAATGTAGGCAAACTGCAACAACTCCTCCATTACAAAACAGAGGATTAGACTTGAACATTGCAAATGATTGCCACCTTGTGTGTTTGCAAAGAAACATCCCTTGTGGAAATGCAGTATACTAACTTCCGCATCCATGGATGGTAATGAGATTAGAGGAATCCATAACCTAGTGGTTTCACCCTAGACCACCTGTTCCACAACTATGTACAACAGACAGGTGGCCTTTGCAAAATTGGTAGTCACATCTGTGCAAGGATTGTATTGCATCCACTATGAGTCCAGTAAAGGAAAACACAGAACATACTCTCTTGGCTCAAATATCAGTTCCTTGAAAACTGCACAAGCAGCAGCTGCAGCCACAGCCAAACCTGCCAGTATTATCAGACTGTATGAAGCACCCTCTGCCACAGTCACTGGTCTCTCTGGAACCTTGTCAGTGAGAGAGTCAAAGGGATCTTCCTCTTGCTGTTTGGAAAGACCTCTGCTCTCCAAGTCCCAACCAAAATCAGAATAGTAAGCTGCTAACATGGCCATGTCACTTTATCTGCAAAATCAGGTACAATGTGGCCTTACATCTCAGACCTAAGAATTTGGTAAATGGCCTGAATTTGCAATGTTGGGGTCTATATCATATTCAAAGCATATTAAAAGTGCCTGCTACACACAGATATGTCAACCTGCAAAGAAATGAAAAAAAAGTGATTGTTATACACTGACCTCTTCATGCTGTGCAAATTTAGGCACAGGTTGAGATATGAGGCACTGCACTGAATATGGGAAAAGGGGCAACAGTAACTCTTTTCTCACTTTTGGAAGAGTGCCTGATCCCTGAAACAAGCTACTGCTGCTGTATCTAAGGATTTCAGTAAGTAACACTCCCCTGAAACCTGAAATGAAAAGCCCACACCTTAAATGCATGAACCATACAATGTAGAGCAGAATGGTTACCACAAAACTAAAATTACAGCTCAATGGAAAAACCCTTATCTGCACACACAATTAATCCATAAACAACTCCCTTTTTATTACTATTTTGAGGGATCTCCCCCGGCAGAAGAACCCTAGGGCGTTATGCCAGTGGAGCTCCCCCAATTTGATATGTTCCCATGGAAATATTTCTTTTTTATGAAATTTGAAAGAAGCGAGGAGATAAAAAGTGTTGTGTTTATGTAAGGGGAGGTTCCCATACTTGTGCATTCTCCTGAGGTTCATGAACACCCTCTGGTGCCCCTCCCTCAGGAGAATGCACTCATACAGGAACCTCCCCTAGAACATAAACCCTAAATCCTGCACAAAAACTGCATTTGACTCCAACATGCCAAGCATGTGACAAAGGCACATACCTTCAGTTTTTAGCACAATTTCAACACAGTTCCCTGTCCTTAACACTAATGCATTCTGCATCTGCCATACCAACAGATTTTTTAACTCTCAAGCAAATTGCAGATCATTCTCTGGTGGCTGGCGAGAGTCGATGAACTGAGTCTGCAACACTAAACCCTAAACTCGAATGACAGGAGATCTGCTATAATTCAAGGATGGTTTAGGGTTTGTAATTAAACCCTAAAACATCCTCCAATCCGCAAGCACATCAAGCTTCGATAATATCAGGCGCCTGTCTATCCTGTATCACTTTCATCATGCAGAACTCGATGAGCATCATGACAATAGCACCAACAATGCACGCTAAAAGCAACAGTTTCGAACATAAATCTCGCATAACAATTCAATCATGCTGCGACACAATAAGACACGGGACTCAATGACATTGAATCAAACCGTGATCATGGGCACAGATACACGTGCAATAGTGCTGGAAACCTACAAGTCACAAACCACATCCGGAAAGAGTTCCTCCACATCAAAGCTGTACAAAGCTGCGGCAGTAACGGGTCTTTGGGCTTACTACTACCAGTACTGCCGCTGCTGCTGCTACAAACCAGATAATACGCGATCCTCCGGCCCGAAAGAAAAACTGTGAAATCAGGCAATAATAATAGGAGTATGTACCAACCTTGTGAAGAGCAGTTCTAGAGGATCGCCATGACATCTTCTCGCTTCGATTATAGAGAAGAAGAAGAAAGCAGCAACGACGAGCAACAGCGCGACGGTACGTTGGATGCGACTACACTCGCTTGTATGCAAGACGACAGAGTTAGGGTTAGTCCGAAGCTGTTGCCCTCATGGATGAACAATCCAAGCAGAAACGCTTTTTTCATCCACTACATTTTGTCGTTTCACAATTATTATCAGACTAGTGCGTCAAAAGGCATTGAATTTAGTGTGATTTTCATCGCTGGAAATTAAATTTAAATTAATTTAACAAGGTCCCATAAAGAACTCTGAAGCCAAGCCTAGTTCAACTATAACAGTGGGTGACCTTACAACCCACTTTGACCATAATAGAAATGGGATTGACAACTTTACACAAGATTAAAGTTGAGAGTGATCCTTAAATCCTAACTTTTCGCAACTCTACATAGTTGGACCCTCAAATGAGTTCAACAAGGGATTTGGGAGTGCATCACATGGGACCAACATTACTAAAACCCCACCACACTAGTTGCAAAAAATTATATTACAAATCTTTAAGTCATTCATAACGTCATGCTCTCTTTGGGTCTCCTTTCAGCCCCTATCCCCTCTTTCAGTGGTATCCACAACTTAAGGAAATTTTATTAAGTCCTAATATGAAATGCTGAAACTCAGCATTTAATGCATAAGGTTCGAGAGTAATGATAGTATTTGTATAAGTAAGAGCGTGAAAATATATGTTGCAGTAGCGGAATCGCTCAGGAAAAAAAGGAAATACAGGATGAAATTCAATTTACCACCAAAATTGACGGTTTTCAGAATTTCATCACCTTCCCCCCCTCCACCGCCCATCATGCTAATGTAATTTTTTTTGCAAGGTTTAAAAAAACCTCACCCCTTGTATGACCAAACTCAGGGTTCTGGTGCTGTGTTTTCCTTTACATTTCGGATAACTTCATTAACCCCCATAAGAACCCTATTATTATTATCATTTTGTACTAGAGAAGGCACGCTTTGAGAAACCACTCAGAGACGCCAGCCCCCCCTCTTTGAGGACCCTGGAACACCTTCCCTCCCTTGGGTCTTGACCTAATTTTGGAAGGTACTGGCTCAGATACCTCCCAGAGTGAAAGTTCTGCCAAAGAATTGCCTGCAAGTACACTGAAAATTTTGGGTCAATGTTTTAGATGGTTACAATTTTAGATCACGTACACCTTGATGCTCAAGATTCTTGTTTCACAATGGGCTTCACAGAATAGACTTGCTTTCTGTCACAAAATCTCAAAGAACTTCAGGGCTCTAAGAAACCCCTAAACCTGGGCTTCATTGCATTATTATTATGTCAAATTTCTACATGATACTTTTGGCCCCATATAAGGATGCAGTTAGTCCATATACCCATGAGCAGGGCATTCCAAAAATAACAGAATAAGCACCTAAACAAGGTTGAGCTAGAGCTGAGGGACACTTATGTAGTAACAACCTTGTCTCAGGGCATTAAACAACATAACACACTGGCAGAAAACTTTTGTTTCCCAATCGTTTCACATGATAACTGGTGCATACAAGGCAGGTATCACGGGAAAAAAGGAAAAAAAACTGCAAACACCCATGCAAGCTTTCCATTGCTTTTTATTCAATGAACAACGTTGCATGAACCTTCACAAGTGATCCTGTTTTCAAGAGGTATCAATTGAATAAAATCATTTAGACCAAGGAATTCCAATCACATTAGAAGATTTTTGGGCAATCTAAAAAACACACACAACTAATATAGTACACATATTGAGAAATGGAATGACACAATGTATAGGAATAGCAAATAGCGTGTAGTTAAAACAGTATAGTTAGAATTTCCTAATATAGTCAGCAACTAGTTTCCAGTGTCTTCCATTACACATGATACAATATACCATTCTCCATTTGACCACCAACTACATGTACAAAAAATGCAGGTCTAATTACAAATACCAGAACCCCCCTCTCCCACACACATGTTAAAAGGGCGGGGGGGTTTAATGAAGCATCAACCAACCACATCCACTGACCGTTTCATTCAAATTTGCCTATTTTCAAGTCTCTAGAAGAAACTTGCAGCTCTGTTGAAAAGCCAGATACTAACAAAACAAAACATTGATGAGTGAACACATATCTGATTGCAGTACTTAAGACACCAATTGGACCATCTTCAAGACCAGAATTGATTTTCTTGACTAACAAATATGGATACATCTACCAGCCCAGAACCCATCTTCTCAGGAGGTAGTGAAAATAATACCTTCAAACTAGAAGAGACACATCAACTTAATCTGTCACATCAAAGTGGTCAATGCAAGTTTTTATCACCAAGATATCACCATGCAGAATTAAGGAATTAATGTTTTAAGCAAGGTTTGTGTTCAAACCTTCTCAAATCTTTGGCAGTCCACTGGCATGATGTGGAGGCCGAACACCATCTGCAAAAGGCTGGCTTTTCCATTTGCTTCATCTCTTCCTGTTTCCAATTCTTGAAATCTCTCACAGTATTGACTGGAGCAGGGATAAATTCTAAGGGAGCTTCTACAGGCATTCACAATTTGATCAGCAGAGACCCAAGGATGGCCATGGATGAAGGTGGCCTAAAGCAAATATTAGAACACAAAATCAATGGAAAAAAAAGTTAGGAAACCAAAATCAGACATTTTTCTTAGCCCCAGAAGATAAAAAAGAGGGAAATACCGTTCAAATGGCATTCCACTACAGATCCACGGCAACAATGTTTACAGCTGTGATTACAACCAAAGAGTTCAAGGGATTTCAGCAAGCCACAGTCACAAGCAGCACTGTGCAACTTGTCAGCACTGGGTGACCAACATTAAACATCACTCACAACAGTTTGTTCCTGCTCTTGGATAGCCTGCTCTACTGCATTTGTTCATTCCTGTTGCACTGTTGAAAGAGAAACCTAGATTGTATGATCTATATGTGTTACACCCGCATACATAAAGCTATCTGCCAAAGATAAATGTGCAGCAATTTGTTGAAGGAAATTGGCACAAATGTCCAAAGAAAATTTGGAAAATCCTCATACCACTGGTTGATGGTAGTATTGCCAAAAAATGTTTACCTTACTGTCAGACATTTGGGTGGAGCGCAAACATAAAAGGCACCACTGCACATAGCCTGTGCCCTAGAGAAGATTCCACAGAGAACAAGCATCTCCACCTGAGACAAAGAAGCTTAGGAAACTATGTAGAATGAGCTGGTAAGATCTGCATAGGACCCTAATAGTTAAGAAGGTTCCAACATACGCTTGTCTCTCTTCCTTCAGTATTTCACTTGCTATCCCAAGGGAAAAGCCTGAAGGAAGAACATTACAGTGGACAACAGGAAAGGTCCATGCCAATTGAGACCAGTTAGGAGACAATCAGGAAAAGAAGTGAAAAGAAGAGGAAAACCAAGCTGCAAGGCACAGAAAAATAACAGCCAACAATCATGGGTAGGTTGGACCATTTTTGGGACATGCCTTTTATTAGTGGTTAGGAGAGACGAACCACACCAGCCAGAGCACACACCACCAGGATGGCCCTTGCAAATGCTTTCTGTTCACCCCTCAATGAATCATTTGTAGTCAGTGCCATTCTCTACTGGAGATTCCCTTGCTGGTCATTGTTGTTGGAACCCTCCAGCAGCACCTTTGCCTCCTGCCCTAACACCTCCACTGCTGCCTCCATTCTGTCCTGTTGGTCCTGTGCTGTTTGGAATCCCCCCTTGAGGGGGCTGAGCCCCAGAATTCATTGAACCTGGAGCAAGGCCACCTGGCAATGTGTTGTGGAAATGCATCTGGGACTGTTGGTGCTGATGCTGCTGCCCGGGAAGGAATGAGCCTGGGGCACCACTAAAGTGCATGCCGATGCCTGCACCTGCTTAAACCATATCAATTCTCAAGACCATGATGTAAGGCTCTAAGACAATTCCAGAACACCCAAGTCATTTTACACCATGTGACTGCAAAAGTCAGAAGAACTCACTGCGGTGCTTTTGCTGCTGATTTTGCTGAGAGGGTTGAGGAGGAGGAAGTGGACCTTGAGGAGGAGGTGGAGGTACTGGCTGTCCCTGTATCATCCCCTGTCAACATTCAACATGGATCAGTAGTACTCTCCAGTATTTCTCACCAAAGTGAACAGAGAAAATCAAGTCACAGCCCATTACTGCACTTCTTTCCACCCATATGCCATACTAGTGTAAGTTCAGAGTGGTGGTTGATTCTCTTCCAGATGATGTGTAGCCAAAAAAAAATGTATATTTTGATGCATAGAAATTGGTCTGTCAGACCCTTGATGACAAACCTTCCCATGCAAGTTGGATGGACTATGTTGAGCATGATGTCAGCAATGCAACTTTCAGAATTGATGCACATACTGCTTGCTCAGACTGAGAAACCCATTGTGAAGCACATTTGTCTTCAAATGATAGAGCTTTACCTGGGGGTAATGTTGTATGTACATCAATTGGCCAGGATGTGCAAGCATCATCTGTGTTGGTGGGTACTGTACACACCAAGCCAAATACCACCCCATCACTTTGAAGCAATTTACATTTTGCACACAATAGACTTCAATAGTTTTCACACAAAGCTTGGCCACCTCTATGGACATGCAAACTACCAAGGATACCAAACATCAGCTCTAATAGAGAAACCTCTCTCTTGCTTTACAACAAAGTTCCTCCAATTTGAGGAAAGAGTATATGATTAGAGAGATCTCTTTCCTTGATTGGTTTAATGGATCAGACTCAGTACCTACTTTTGGACTGGTAGACCTGGACACCATGGACCCTCCTACCATCATCCATGAATTCCAGAAGAATTCTGTTCAAGTTTTATGCATTTTTACCACATCATCTCCTCTGAGCCCTTGAACATCTTTACATCCTTCACTGTTCTAGCCTCCTCCAAAGTCCAAAGGCGGAATCTGACATGTTTAAAGGATACAGCTGAATATTCTTACCAACTGGCCATTGGGATGGAGGAAGGCAGGTTGCATTGGAGGAGCTTGGGATGGGTATCGTATCGGCTGCTGCTGTCCAAAAGGACTAACAACCTGAGTACAACATAGAACAATAATGAGATTTCCTTGCCAGGTTTGCTAAATCTACTCTAGATTGGAAGACTGCGAGAGAACAAGAAATATCCATGGAATGAGAAAGACCTGCTGCTGAGAATGAGCTGGAATCTTCATACTGGGCTGGCCTGGTAGGACCTGTGGCATGCCACCTCCTGGAAACCCCGAGACGAATCCCCCTGGCTGTTGCATGTATGGACCAGCACCAGATGCAGCAGCTGCTGCTGCTGCTGCCATAGCATTGTGGTACGGCGTGAACTGAGCAGACTGCACTGGTTGCTGTTGCATGTACTGGAGAGGCACCCCTTGGAGAGAGGTTGCTGGAGGTAGACTGGCATGCATGTAGATAGGGCTTTGCATCATTGGTGAAGCTGGCCTTGGAGAGCTGAAGCTTGGTGTAAAAGCTTTGGCATTTGGGTTCAGTTTAAACTCCTGGTACCAAATAAAAAATGTAGTTAGCAATGCCTCAATGCACTCTTTGTGGAAAATGGCTACATTTGAAACATATGCTTTTTGAGACATCTATTCAGAACAGAACATTGAGGAACATCTGTGAGGGCACTAGAACATGGACAACACTTGTGTTCCATGCAGATGACCCTATCCCATAGACGTGGTTCTCAAATCATCAGAACTACATATGGAAAGTTGTGTACAGGTTGAACCCTCAGCAACACTAGTTCAAACTCTAAGCAACAGTCTGTAACTCAATCCACCAGTCAGAACACCCCAGATATTCCTGTCTAGCTTTATGCTCTGAGGAAAATCTTCAACAGGAATCCAAGGGGCTCATGGACTAACATACTCCACAATGCAAACAACAAGAGAGAGACAGAGGAAGAGAGTAATACTTTTGCATTTGGGTTCAAGGTAGACTTCTTTGAGGCAGCTGCACCCCCATTCGAAGCTACAGAAGCAGAGGAGGAAGAACGTGACAGTGTAGGAGATGAGACCAACTGGCCTGGAGGCACCACTGCAGAAGAGGGCAATTGAGCACTGAAACTAATGGGTGGTGGGACTGAGGAGGGTGCCACTAGTGGGCCAGAGGCTGATGGAGGTCCAGATGAATCAGATGATCCACTGAGCTGCTTGACAGGCGCACCAAGACCTGTCGGAAGGGGCACAGATGAAGGGGAAGGGGCTGAGACTGCAGTTGAAAGCATGGGGGCTGGAGGGGCCAGGCTTGATTTTACGTCCTGAGTGACAGCAGGCCGAGCAGATCCCTCTCTGACAAACTCGCCAGACATGCTTTTGACTGTTATTGGCAAAAGAACAAGTTAGCAGCTGCAACTCCCTTAACGGAAATATTTCTGGCTCCAGATGAACCTTCAATTATTGAAGTCCTCACATACAAGGATATGACATTCAGAAATGCAGTTCTTGAATTTGAGAAGAGATGCGCTAGCCAATTATACCACTATCACAACTGAATAGTGATTTCACTAGGTGTCAATCACATTAAGAAACAAGCTGCAATCACGCAAGAACCCTTCAAAGCCAACTAATGAACACGATTCAAGGTTGCTACCAAGTAAATAGCTTGATGCCTCCACAGAGGCTGGCATGTGGGCTTAAGGATACTAACTCACGTGGAGATCTTGGGGAGCGGGGTTGTTCAAGATCCTTCTTCTGAGAAGTGGCAAAACAGCAAAAATTGGACATGCTGGTTAGCAATTCAAATACATCTGAAAGATAAACAATTATTATTTTTTTAAAAACAACACTCCAACTCCTGGACTTAAAACAGATTCTCCAATAGAAGGAAATCTGGCAATACACTCATATGAATGAAATAACATCCAACAACAATGCAGGAAAAAAAACTAGACAGCCATTTTTGGAACTCGCTGATACAAGGGCATATGTGAATACTTCTGCATTCAACTCTTAAAAGTACCTTGAGGCTTTCACTAAAAGATTTGAGCTCGTTGACCTGGTCCTCACGCTGCTTCTTCCCCTTTTTCGCAGTTTCCTGCAGTTTGAACTCATGAAATTCCCTGCGAATGTCCGAGTCACCATCGCACCTTATATTCACAATCACCCCAACATGCATCAGCATATGCAACAGCAGACCAAACCCTACCTGTAGTCTCAAGTTTTTCAGGCAAATTATGTTGCACTGTATCTTGAGGGGTTTTTGTTCCTTGAGAACCGGCCATCACTGAAGGTAATACCCATGAGATTGCAGAGAGAACTCTGCAAAAACCCTTTGAAGGTCACTGCTGGGTCCGTTCCAGCCACACCAAAACAGACAACAATAATAATGGGTGCGATTGCAACCTTGTGAGTAACACTCACAAAGTATCAGACAATCACCTTCAACATGAACAGCAGTGTATTACTCCCACTGACTTTATCATCTCCTGATAATGGGTGTAGATTAGTATACAACAATTTGCTCAGAACTTAGGGAAAATACAGAAAACTGGGTCCAGAGTTTCTGTCAAGAGCTTCTCAGTCATGACATTGGCTAGCACTCAAGAGTGATAGCTCTTGACTGTGTCCAAAGGAAAATAGTTGCATGCTCTAATGACTGAATTCTGCTGCACTATATGGCAGTATGGACACTGACCTGTTGATGTATAAATGCATACTACACACTCATACATGCAGAGTGATTCCACACGAATGAGGGATGAGAACCTTTCATAAAGGTTACATTTGGGCAATTTTCAATGTCAGGTAAATAACATGACTTCAGTTGTTGGTAGGATATACTGTTGCAGACTCCAAGCATTGAATCAACACAATTGAGAAAAAGGGATCTCTATTGTGTACCATGAGCTTGAGGGCAGTGAGATGTGACAGACTACTCCCGCAAAACACTCATAGAATAGCAAACATCAACAGAACAAAGCTCGAAAAATCTGAAAGCAACTAGCATTATGCAATATGCATAGAGAATAATGAGCACACAGAAATAGCCAACCTGTAGACATCCTCAGGAACATTTGGACAGCTTGGGTCCAGATTGAGAGCTTGAATGGCTGCTGGATCTCCAACCAAAGGAGACATGAGTGGTGAGCCCCTTCCGACTGGACTATGGTATGGCGACCCTGGACCCTGCATGACAAACCACAAATGACAGTGAGCACAGATTGGATCGGCAACATATTCAGCAGATGGTTCTCTTTCTGGGGAAGAGAGGGATATGAAAACCGAGAGAAAATGAGGAGATCTGCATGTAGGTGTAGAAGAGAAAAGACCACACTGACTGAACCCACAGAACCCTTACAGGCAAAAGAAAAACATAAATTGTTCCAGAGTATACTGGTGGTTCAATGCTCAGAGCAGTAAAGGAGCTGAGATAACACATGCAACTGCTGCTAAATGGTTGTTGTTTCCCTCCTATAAAGTTGCACACTAATTAAAAGTGGACATTGCAGTTTCCCAAAACTTCAACTACTTATGAGTAGCAGGGACAAAAAGCCTTGAGGCACCCATCATAATGACCCTGGCTCACTGACAACCATAAGCAACTTATAGTTGAATGAAGGATTTTGTGACCGCATTACCAGACCCGGTACACTTTCCAACTACAGTTGAAGGGGCCAGGGGGGGGGGGGGAAGCCCCCACATTCTTTCCCAAAAAATTTCCCAAAAAAAAAAAACAAAACTTAAAAATAAAAACCCGGGAAAGGCCACGGTTTTTACTAAAGGGAAAGGTTAAAAAC
>Ga0116227_10006402_pt1 | contig 23877 bp, 17 predicted proteins | sample S1TSphgellanicum_FD_89693 | JGI IMG/M metagenome (GOLD analysis project Ga0116227, IMG submission 89693) | Host-associated microbial communities from peat moss isolated from Minnesota, USA - S1T2_Fb - Sphagnum magellanicum MG | ecosystem: Host-associated > Plants > Peat moss > Unclassified...
ATTGGAACGGTGTGCTGATCTGCATGGTTAAGGGCAGAAGCTTCATGCCATAATTCTGGCTTTTCACTTAAATTTGCTCCGAACCACATTGCTGCGGCTGATATTTTATTGGGGTCTGTACTTACTTCGGATGATTCAGGATGGTCAAATGCTAAAACCCCATCTACATCTATTACAGCCTGTATTGTACTGCTTTTATTGTTGATCATTTGTTGATCAAAATTTTTATAGGTATTGGTTGTTCCAAGTAAGGCTGCCAATTGTCCGCCTGCAGAGAAACCTACAACCGCAATTTTATTGGTATCAATATGATACTGTTTAGCATTTGCTTTGATCCACCTTACAGCATTTTTTAAATCATAAACAGCAGCAGGGTAAAGGGCATGTGTAGATAACCGATAATCAGCTGTAATTGATACATATCCATTTAAGGCCATGTTTTGTGCTAAAGGCAAGTTTTGTGATCGGTTGCCAGAACGCCAGCCACCCCCAAATATAAAAAGTACAGCAGGCCGCGCTTTTTTTGATTTGGCTGTGGGGTAAACAACATCAAGTGCTAAATCACCAGTAGGACAGTTGGCATAAACAGCATGAGCTGTTTTAACATTGTCATTTTTTATAGGTTCGGCAATAGTAATATAGGGGCGTTTTTTATGCTCTTTAATAAAAGTACTGTAAATGCTAAAAGAGGTATCGGCCTGAATGGTTTGTGCTGTGGCAGAACAGTAAAAGATTATAAAAACAAATAAACTATATTTCATTACCGTAAATATAGAAAATACGCTCACCAATTTGATCAATGGGCAAGCAATAATTTTTATTAAGTTTGAAGAAACAAGTTGGTTTTTTATTTAAAATGACTTTATGCGTAAATTGTTGAAACGCTTATTGGAAAATTGGGTGATAAAAATGGGCAATAAATATAGCTCAAGGCCTGATAGGAAGCGGATTCATCGTTCATTAACTGCGCTGTTTAAAAATTTGAATGATGAACCGGGTAAAAGAGGGCGTATTTTTAATGTAAAGCCAGGTGATAAGTTTATTGTTTTTTCTGACCAGCATAAGGGCGCGAGAAATGATGCTGATGATTTTGCACTTGTAGAACCAAATTATTTAAAAGCACTCGCTTATTATGATGAGCATCAATACCATTACATCAACTTAGGCGATTGCGAAGAACTGTGGAAAAATCAACTTGAGTCTGTTATTAAGCATAATAAACAGGTTTTTGAGCATGAAAAACGGTTTGTTAAACGGAATGCATATACCAAAATATTTGGCAATCATGATTTATATTGGGATAATGATCCCCTATCCAGTTTTAATCTTAAAAGAATATATGGGCAAAAAGTTAGGATTTATGAAGGGGCAATTCTGCAAATGACAATTAACGGAACGCCTATTCATTTATTTTTAACGCATGGGCATCAGGGCGACTTAAAAAGTGATGGAAATTGGTTTAGTAAATGGTTTGTAAGCAATATATGGGCACCTTTACAATCTTTTTTAAAAATAAACCCCAATACGCCTGCCTATGATAATCAGCTAAAAACCCTTCACAATAAACTGATGTACAGCTGGGTTTCGGCACAAAAAAATATTCTTTTAATTACCGGACATACACACCAGCCTGTTTTTGCTTCATTAACACACTTGGAAAGGCTTTATATTAAATTAAGACAATCTAGAAAAGACAATTTAAAGCCACTTTCTTATCAGTTGTTGGCAGATATAAATAAAAGAATCAATAAAGGAGACAAGGCCCCTAGATTTAGAAAATATAATCCTTTTTATTTTAATAGCGGTTGCTGCTGCTTTAATGATGGCGATATGACCGGAATAGAAATTGATGATGGTATAATTAAAATGATAAAGTGGTCATTTAAAAAATCAGGCCTGCCTGAAAGGATTGTATTAGAAGAAGCTGCGCTTAAAGAATTAATTTTACAAGGTTACAGTTAAAAATTAAATTGTTACAGGCTTTATTATGTAAGTTGGATGTATTGTTAAATTGGCAAGCTATTTATTTATAGAAATTATTTTTATAGTATTTTACCGTTTTTTGGCCCATTTAAACGCAAAAATGTTAATATAATGAGATTTGCTATAATATTTGGTTATCTTTGCTTTTAATAAAATTTAAACACACATAATGAATTTTTTTGCAGAGAAAAGGAAGGAAGTAATGTTGCATATAGAAAATTATATGCTGGAAACTATGGATTCTTATTTAAAACCAATAGATACGAACTGGCAACCTTCTGATTTTTTACCTGATTCTACAAGTGAAACATTTTATCAAGATATAAGAAACCTAAGAGAAAATGCAAAAGATCTTTCTTACGATTTGGTTGCTGTACTCATTGGTGATACAATTACTGAGGAGGCCTTGCCTACTTACGAATCTTGGTTAACCATGGTTAATGACATTACCAAAAATGAAGAAGGTGGCTGGATGAAGTGGGTAAGGCATTGGACTGCAGAAGAAAACCGTCATGGTGATTTATTAAATAAGTATCTGTATTTATCTGGTCGGGTAGATATGCGCCAAATGGAAATTTCCACACAATACTTAATTGCTGATGGTTTTGACATTGGTACAGGTCATGATCCGTACCGCAATTTTATCTACACAAGTTTTCAGGAACTGGCGACCAATATTTCGCACAGAAGAGTTGCTTCATTAGCTAAAAAAGACGGTGATCATATGCTGTCAAAAATGTGTGGTGTAATTGCATCAGATGAGGCGCGCCATGCCAAAGCTTATAAAGATTTTATGAATAAAATTTTTGAAGTAGATCCAAATGAAGCGATGCTTGCTTTTGAAGATATGATGCGTAAAAAAATTGTAATGCCTGCTCATTTTTTACGTGAAGTGGGTTTAAAAATTGGTCAAACTTTTGGCCATTTTACGGATGCAGCGCAACGTTTAGGGGTATATACTGCTGTAGATTATGTAGAAATTATGCAACAGTTAACTATTGATTGGAAAATTGAAGGAATGCGTGATCTAAATGAAGCTGGAGAAAAAGCCCGTGATTATATCATGAACTTGCCATCACGTTTGCTTCGTGTTGCCGAGCGAATGAAAAATCCAACAATTGATTATAAATTTAGCTGGATTCATTCATAATCAAGCTTAGAAATATAAAAAGGGCCAGATGTAAATCTGGCCCTTTTTATGAAATTTATTTTTTACGGAGTGTAATTTGAAGATTAGTTTTACATATTTCTTCTGTACTGTCCGCCAACTTGATATAAAGCATTGCTGATTTGGCCTAATGAGCAGTATTTACAAACTTCTATTAAGTGTTCAAAGATGTTCTCTCCGGCAATGGCCGATTTTTGTAACTGTTTTAAAAGTAACGGTGCTTTATCCTGATTTCTGTCCTGAAACTTCTGTAAAGCCTCAATTTGGTACTGTTTTTCCTCTTCGGTTGCACGGATAACCTCACCGGGTATAACAGTAGGCGAACCGTTTTTATTTAAGAAGGTATTTACGCCAACTATTGGAAACTCACCAGTATGTTTTAAGGTTTCGTAATATAAACTCTCTTCTTGAATTTTGCCACGCTGATACATGGTTTCCATTGCACCTAATACGCCACCACGGTCATTTATACGTTTAAATTCAGCTAATACGGCATCTTCAACCAAATCAGTTAATTCTTCAATAATGAAAGCTCCCTGTAGCGGATTTTCATTTTTAGCCAATCCCAATTCCCTGTTAATAATGAGTTGAATGGCCATAGCCCTGCGCACAGATTCTTCAGTTGGTGTGGTAATGGCTTCATCGTAAGCATTGGTGTGTAACGAGTTACAGTTGTCATAAATGGCATATAAGGCCTGCAAAGTTGTTCTAATATCGTTGAAATCAATCTCTTGAGCATGTAAAGAACGCCCCGAGGTTTGAATGTGATATTTTAGTTTTTGAGAACGGTCATTTCCCTTATATTTGTTTTTAATGGCTTTTGCCCAAATTCTTCTTGCCACACGGCCAATTACCGCATATTCTGGATCGATGCCGTTTGAAAAGAAGAAAGATAGGTTAGGGGCAAAATCATCAATATGCATACCCCTGCTTAAATAATACTCTACAAATGTAAATCCATTGCTTAAAGTAAAAGCCAGCTGTGAGATGGGATTGGCGCCTGCTTCGGCAATATGATATCCGGAAATGGAAACCGAATAAAAATTACGTACTTTTTCATCAATAAAATATTTTTGAATGTCGCCCATCATCCTCAGTGCAAACTCGGTAGAAAAAATACATGTGTTTTGTGCCTGGTCTTCTTTTAAAATGTCAGCTTGCACTGTTCCTCTAACGGTACTAATAGCATGTGCTTTAATTTTAGCATAAACACTGGCTTCCAAAACCTGATCACCGGTAACGCCTAACAGCATTAAGCCTAAGCCATTGTTGCCTTCAGGCAGCTGCCCACTATAGCTTGGCAAATCAATGCCTTTTTCTTTATAAATCGATTGTATTTTTGCTTTAACTGCTGCTTCCAAGCCATTTTCCTGAATATATTTTTCGCATTGCTGATCAATAGCTGCATTCATAAAAAAGCCCAGCAACATAGGTGCAGGACCATTTATGGTCATAGATACTGATGTAGACGGTGCACATAAATCAAAGCCTGAATATAGTTTTTTTGCATCATCTAGTGTAGCAATGCTGACACCGGAATTGCCAATTTTTCCATAAATATCCGGGCGTATGTGCGGATCTTCACCATATAAGGTTACAGAATCAAATGCAGTAGATAAACGGTGTGCTGGCTGACCTAAAGATACGTAGTGAAACCTTTTATTGGTGCGTTCCGGGCCACCTTCTCCGGCAAACATCCGGGTAGGATCTTCTCCATCTCTTTTCAATGGAAAAACACCGGCTGCATAAGGAAATTCACCAGGTAAATTTTCTGTTAGCAACCAACGTAGAATATCACCCCAATCTTCATATCTCGGCAATGATACTTTTGGAATATTTAATTTGGACAGAGACTCATAATACAAAGGTTGTTTAATCTCTTTATCCCTAACTTTATAAATGAAAAATTCTTCCTTATAACTTTTTTTCGTTTCTGGCCATTGACGCAATAACCTGCGGCACTCGCCATCTAATTGTTCTTCAAAATGACGATATGCATCCTGTAGCCCATCAGCAAAGGAAATATGCTTTAAAGATTGATCATGAGCTAAATCAAGAATTCCTTTAAGCTGGTACATTTTACGGGCAATAGCAGTTTGCTTATCAACCCATTCATTATAACTTTGACTGGCTTCGGCAATTTCGGCTAAATAGCGGATCCGGTCAGGCGGTATAATATAAATTTTTTCAGATTGATCGCCTGTCAATTCCATTTTAGCCTTGAAATCAACCTTGGTTTTTAATTTAATCTGCTCCATTAAGGCTACAAACAAATTATTCATTCCAGGATCGTTAAACTGTGAGGCCATAGTACCATATACCGGAATTTCATCGTCTTTGGCATCAAAAATATTATGATTGCGTTTGTATTGCTTGCGTACATCGCGAAGGGCATCTAAGGCGCCTCTTTTGTCAAATTTATTAATGGCTACCAGATCAGCAAAATCAAGCATATCGATTTTTTCTAATTGTGTAGCGGCACCAAACTCAGGGGTCATTACATATAAAGAAACATCGCAATGCTCGGTAATTTCGGTATCAGATTGCCCAATACCAGAGGTTTCTACAATAATTAGATCATAACCAGCAGCCTTACAGATATCAATACTTTCCTGAACGTTTTTAGATAAAGCCAAATTGGCCTGGCGCGTGGCCAAAGAGCGCATATATACCCTGGGGTTATTAATGGCATTCATCCGGATGCGGTCACCTAATAATGCACCGCCCGTTTTGCGTTTTGATGGGTCTACTGAGATAATGGCAAGCGTTTTATCCTTTACTTCAATTAAAAATCGCCTAACCAGTTCATCTACTAATGAGGATTTACCAGCTCCGCCGGTTCCAGTAATCCCTAAAATTGGGGCATTGTTGTTTTTTGATAATTTTTTTAACTCATCTACAAAAGGCTGTGCGCCTTCAGGATCATTTTCTGCCACCGTAATGGCACCAGAAATTGCTTTAATTTCTTTTCTTGGTATGGTTTTAAGTTCGTTGGTAATTTTACTTACCGTTACAAAATCGGTTTTTTGCAACATATCATTGATCATCCCCTGTAAGCCCATTTTTCGGCCATCATCAGGCGAATAAATTTTAGAGATGCCATAAGCTTCTAACTCTTCAATTTCGGCAGGCAGAATAACCCCACCGCCACCGGCAAAAATTTTAATATGGCCTGAACCGCGCTCCTGCAAAAGGTCATACATATATTTAAAATATTCTATATGGCCGCCTTGATAAGAAGTCATTGCAATCCCCTGCACATCTTCCTGAATGGCACAGTTAACCACTTCATCAACAGAACGGTTATGGCCTAAATGAATAACTTCCGCGCCTGACGACTGTAGGATACGGCGCATAATATTTATAGTTGCATCATGCCCATCAAATAGCGAAGCGGCAGTGACGAAGCGAATTTTATTTTTTGGTTTGTAAATTTCTATTGTTTGCATACTTGAGGATATTAAGCATAATCTTTTGTTGTATTACGCCTGTTCCATTTAATATTTGGTTTGCAAATGTAATAATTACTTACCAGTTGAAGTTTTTATTCTGGAATTGAGAAACAATTTAAATAAAAAAAACCGCCTGAATTAGGCGGTTTATCATAGTAAAATGATTAATGTTCAGTTATTTCTGTAATGGGTTTCCCTATACAGCCATTCGGCATCTGTATTTTAAGCAATGCCGCCAATGTTGCCGCGATATCTGTCATATAATGGGTTTGATTACTTTTGCCTTGTTTAATACCCCAGCCCATAAATACCAAGGGAATATGCGAATCATAAGGGTTCCATGCACCATGTGTAGTACCCGTTTTACCAGCATCAAACCAATTTGGCTGTAAGATGTAGTATATATCACCGCTGCGGCGCGCATTGTAGCCATTGGTAAGGGCCATTTTAATATCACTAGGGAGCGTTGCATCATTTAATTTACTTAAATCTACAGCATTTTGAATACCAGGCTGTTTTTTTAAATAATTAATGACTACAGTTTTTACCGGTTCAAAATTAAAATTTAAACTGTCTAAGCGTTTATGGTCAAATACAACGGAATTATTTTCGATTTTAACAATAGCTCCTTTTACTCCAAACTGTTTTTCCAATATTGGATTTAAAGCCTTGGTAAAAGCACTATTGCTGACTAAGCCAGCTGGAATTTTATGTTCATCCATAAAACCAGGCACATGGGCGGCACCATGATCGGCCGATAAAAAAAGAAGGTAATTTCCTTTACCAATCTGTTTGTCTAAATAATTGAAAAATGCTTCTAAATCTTTGTCCAAACGCAAGTAAGTATCTTCTGCCTCTATTGAATTTGGTCCAAACTGATGGCCAACATAATCAGTAGATGAACAACTTACGGCTAAAAAGTCAGTTTCGGTTCCTTTGCCAAGGTCTTCTGAAAGAATTGCCAGCTTGGCAAGGTCAAGTGTAATGGTATTGCCGTACGGGGTGCTTCTAATGAGGTCGAAATTTTTATCTATCGCATTTTTTAAAATGTGCGGAAAAGTAGGACTGGTTTCACCTCTAAATTTACCTTCGTAAACTTTATCATCGCTTGTACTTTGAGTATACGTTTCTATGGGGTATAAGGTATTCCAGTCTTTTTCGTAAAATTTATTGGCAAGCTTTAATTTATTATAATCTTCTATCCAAGCTGGAAGTTTGTCCATATAAAATGTACTGGTAATCCAGTTTCCGGTTTCACCATCATACCAATATGCGGCATTGGCACTATGACCAGCAGGTAAAATAGCACCTCTGTCTTTTAAAGAAATACCAATCACCTTACTTTTGAAGTTTGTTGCCAGCCTAAGCTCATCCGTAATGGTTGATGTAAGCATGTTTTTAGGCGACATTTCACCTGCTTTTGAGGTACTGCCTACTGTTTTAACCTGATCATCCTGTGCGCAGTACATATTACGGCCCAAATCTTGGTCGTACCAGTTATTGCCTATAATTCCATTAATTGCCGGTACTGAACCTGTATAAATACTGGTATGCCCGCAAGCGGTATAGGTTGGTGTATATGGAATAAAGGTATTGTCAACAGAAAACCCTTCATTAATTAACCTTTTAAAACCGCCACTGGTATAACGGTTATAATATCTGTATAAATAATCCCAGCGCATTTGATCTACAACAAGACCAATAACAAGTTTTGGCCGATCAACAGTTGTTGCTGTATTTTTAATCTGAACATTTTGTTTTTTTAATTGTGCTCCTGCAATTGATAGGTTTAGAACAAGAAGCACAAGCATTGGGAAAGAAATTTTTTTCATTAGATAGATCTTTTAAAGAACATGCTCGTGTATTGCATACAATAAATGGATATTTATGATATTAAGCGCTAAAGGTAGCAACTTTTAAATGAAGAATATTTTAGCTTATTGTAAAGTTTTTATAACGCTTCTGCAACTACAAATGTACTACCGCCGATAAAAATTAAGTCATGAGTGCCTGCATTGGCTAGTGCACTTTCTTTGGCCTGCAGTACAGACGCATAAGTTTCTCCTTTTAGGCCGAATGCCAAAGCTTGTTTTTGAATTTCAGCTGCATCTAAAGCCCTTTCTAGGTCAGGCTTGCAAAAATAATATGTGGCATTTGTTGGAAGTATAGACAAAACTTTAGCAATATCTTTGTCTTTCACCATACCAAAAACCATATGCAGCTTTTCATATTTGAGTGCAACAATATTTTTAACTACTTCTGTAATCCCAGCTTCGTTATGTCCAGTATCGCATATTGTTAATGGGTGTTTGCCAATAGTTTGCCATCTGCCTTGTAACCCTGTTAATTTTTTAACTTGTTTTAAGGCTTTATAAATATTGTTGACCTCTATTTTTAACGTTCCCTGTTGGTTTAGCTGCTCCAGTGTGGCCAATACCGTGAGGATATTTTTATTTTGATAGGTTCCGGTAAGGTCACATTGAAGATCAGGATATTGTAGTGTGTTTTTTTTGCATATATCTACATGCAGCAATTGATTTTTCACATGAGCATTTTTAGCCGCAAATTCAGCATCAGCAAAAGTAATCGGAGCCAGCATTTCTTTTGCTTTTTTAATAAAGGTAGGAGCAGAGCCGGTTTGTGTTTCACCAATAATAACAGGAATGTGCTTTTTAATGATTCCTGCTTTTTCGCCGGCTATTTCCTTGAGGGTATTGCCCAGCATATTGGTATGGTCCATGCTGATGTTGGTGATGACCGAAATTTCAGGCGTGATCACATTTGTTGAATCAAGTCTGCCCCCTAATCCTACTTCTATAATGGCTATATCTACCTTTTGTTTGGCAAAGTAATTAAATGCCAATGCAACTGTTACTTCAAAAAAAGAGGGTTCTATTTGTTCAATTTGCTTTTTATGTTGTTTAACAAACGCCACTACCTCAGTTTTACTGATCATTTTTCCATTAATGCGTATGCGTTCCCTAAAATCTTTTAAATGAGGGGAAGTATATAAGCCTGTTTTTAAGCCCTGTGCCTGTAAAACAGCAGCCAGCATATGTGATGTTGACCCTTTGCCATTTGTACCTGCTACATGAATGCTTTTAAATTTGTTTTGTGGCTGCTGTAGTGCTTCACAAAGAATTAAGGTATTGGTTAAATCTTTTTTAAAGGCAGATGCACCTACCCGGGTAAACATAGGCAGCTTGCTGTATAAAAAATCTAGTGTTTGCTGGTAGTTCATTGAAATCTTAAATCTTATGCAAAGGTACTAAGCTCGGGATTTAATATGTGCTTTGTAGACCAATAAAATCCTTGCTAGGGCGGATGAAATAGCAATTGAACCTTAAGCTAGGCATTACTTTAGGCCAAAATTAAAAGTTACAAGCCCAGTTTGATTATCACCACCTGCCTCGGCTTTAATTATGGATGAACTGAGTACAGCTTGGATACATTTATTAACCAATTCTGTATCTGTTGTTGTAGATCCTTTTAATTGCTGCACTGCTTTAGTGATATTTCCAGCTTTGTTAAAATAGATACGGATTACAATTTTGCCTGTTTTTTGTCCATCATCTTTCGGGATAACCAAATTTGAAAAACGGCGTAATTCTATAGGCTTGTTCCCGAAACCCGAGCCTCCGTCGCCATAATTTGGGGTTAATGGATCGCCATTTTCAGAACCCTGATTACCAGGCACAGCACCATCACCATCGCCACGGCCCTGGCCATTGTTTTTCTTACCCGTATAAATTGCATTTTGATTGATTACGTGCTTGGTCTCTTTATCTTCGGTGGCTGCGGTGGGGTTTGTATTGGTTGGTTTTTTAGATTTTGTATTGATGCTAATGGATTCTTCGGTGTTTTGAGTCTGAATATCCTGATCAGTAGTTTGGTTAGATGTATTTGGTATTACCTTTTCTTCGGGTGTAACCTTATCAGGTGCTTTTTGATTTGCATTGGGTGCTACAGAGGGCTCTTCAATACTTGTATAATCATTGCCCATGCCTTCTGCCGCAGTTCCATAATTAACCACCATGCCACCCATTCCAAGTTCTTCTTCAGGTTGGAAAGATCCAATTACGATAATAAAACTTATGCCAAGCAGAAAAGCCATAATCCCGGTGGATATGGCAATTGCTTTTGGATAATTATTTTCTTCTTGATGTGTCATTATTTTTTCGGCTCAACAGCAACAACCAGTTTTAACTTTAATTTATTTGCAATATCATTGATTACAAACCCATCTTGGTAGGTGACATTTCGTGCTACATATAAAAGAATTGTCATGTCGGGTGCTAGTTTTTGATAAGCTTCAAGTGTGGGCTGCAATTCTTCTATGGTAACCGGTTTGCTATCAACAAAATATTTTAAATGTTCGTCTATCGTAACCGTTACTGCTTTTTTAGCGGTAGACTGTTGTCCGCTTGATGACTGTGGCAATAATAACTTAACGACCTGAGGATTTACTACAGCAGAGGCCAATAAGAAAAACAGCATCAGAAAGAACATAATATCGTTCAATGCTGATGTATGTACTTCTACATTTCCTTTTGTTCTTTTGCGTAAATTCATTATTTGCCTGGTTCTTCTAGTAAATCAATAAAATCAATTGCATCTGTTTCCATTTTAAGAATGATTTTTTCAACCATAATATTTAAAATGTGGTACAGCACATAAGCAATTATACCAATAATTAAACCTGTTGCCGAAGTAATCATTTTAGTATACAAACCACCAGAAATCGTACCGATTTCAATGGCACCTTTAATAGATACCTGATGGAAAATGGTGATTACCCCAACAATAGTACCCACAAAACCAAGCATTGGCGCAATACCGGCAACAATACCTAAAATGCTGATATTTTTCTCGAGTTTGGAAACCTCCAGTTTACCTACATTCTCTATAGCTGCTTCTATATCTTTTATTGGTCTGCCTATACGTTTCAGCCCTTTTTGTAGCATACGCGAAAGTGGAGAATTGTTGTTTCTTAATAAGGCCATTGCCCCATCTAAATTACCTGATTGGATGTATTGCCGAATCTGAACCATAAGGTTTGATTCATCTTTAGTTGATTTTTTTATGGTAATATAACGCTCAACAAAAATAACAATAGCCAAAAAAGCTAAAAGTGCCAGTGGGAGCATTACCCAGCCACCTTTAAACAGCAAGTCAATAAAATGCAGTTCTGGCGCAGGCTTGCTTAAATTTGCATTAAGCGCATTTGCCGTATCCTGTAATGCGGTTGAAGTATCTTGAATGGTTAATAGTGTGATCATTTTATAATGTAGGTTTTATTTGTTCGATGTAAAGTCCTTTGGTTTTTATTTTCTCTTCTAATAGGGGTTTCTGTGCTCTTGCTTCAGCTTCAGAACTAAATGAGCCTATGCTAACCTTAATCAGTTTGCCTGGTAAACCTTTTATAATTTTAGCCTCAATTCCATATTTTTTCATAGCGTTTACAAAATCATCAGCTCTTTTAAGTGTCCTTACTGATGTTCCGATCACCTCAAATGTAGTTTTTCCAGTGGTTGGACTTTTAAGTACAGGTTTAGGGATATCAATCTTTTTTTGTACCTGGTTGGCTTTTAAGATACTGTCTGTTTTGGCAATAGAATCCTGTTTAATTTTTAGGCTGTCGGTTTTAACTGCAACAGGTGCTGGACTTATAACTACCGAATCCCTATTGTCTTGTTTGGTTTTTTGATTAAACCATTCAGGCTTTAATGCATAAGCTAAAACTGCAATTATTGCACCAATAACAAATAAAGCCAAAACGGTAATTAATACCTTTGAAGAATTGGTTTTATTTTCTGAAATGGTTTCATCAATTAATGGGTTATGGCCAAACCGATTCGGGTGCTCAGCATGCTGTTCTTTTATAAACTCAGGTGTTTCTACGGTTTTAGGCGCTGAAACCACTTTATCATGTAAATTGATATAGGTTTTGGTTTCTTCAGCTTCTGATTCAGGCTGGTGTCCAAATCGGTTTGGATGTTCTTCATGCTGTTCCTTTACAAATTCAGGCACCTCTGTTTGTGCATCTGATGAAACATCCTGCTGATGGATGTTTGAATGCTTTAAAGTATTTTTTAAATCATCCTTAACCTCATCCAGCTCAACGTTTTCAATAAAAGGCTCACTAAGCTCAGTTGCTGGCTTATCGTGTACTTCACCTTTTACAGCTTCAGCTTCTGTGTCTGTATGTTTGGGCTGCTCTATTTCTTCTACATCGTTGAGTTCGGATATTTCTGGCAAACCGAAAAATTCAGAGCCATAATGAAGGGCTTTTTCAGGCTCAAAAGCCAAACCTTGTTCAGTATGAAATAAGCGTCCAATGGTATTCAGCACGGCTTCATTTTCCATTTCGAGCTGTTTATTGATGTTTTCGGAAAATGCTTGGATATAACCGTGCGCACTTTCAACAGAAATGTTTTCTTTTTCTGCAATGAAATCAACCAGAACCTCTTCTTGCCTTACATCTGAAGAAAAAAGTAAGCTATAGCTTGGGGGTAAAAACAATTGCTTTTCTTTATCGTATCGTCCGGCAAATTTCTTTTTATAAAAAGTACCCAAGCCGGTTATACCAACTTCTTTACGTTGTTGCAAAATTTCTGCAAGGTATGATAAGATATCCATAAGGGTAAAATTAGCGTTTTATTCTAAATCCACATAAATTAATTAGGTTTAGAACGAATAGCTCAATCCTCCTAAAATGTTAAAACCATTAACCTGATAGTATAAGTACTTGCTGTAATTGGTGTTTAAGATGTTATTCGCTTTTGCAAAAACCGAAAATTTATTGTTAATCCTGTAGTCTGCGCCTATGCCTAAATCGGCATAACCTTTTATATTTACAATAGACTCTATATTTGGATTAGGAATTACATAGCTAAGCGGATTTACCGGTGCAGCAGTATATACTTTTGCTTTGGTATCATCTTGGATTACTACGGCGGCATTAAAGCTTAATTTTTTGTTATAGGTATAGGTAAAGTTAGAACTCACTTTTAGTCCAGGTTTAAACCAGCTGTATGTTTCGGCTGCGGGTTTATAATCATCAATATTTAACTTTCCTGTCCATTTTAATTCGTCACTCACCTGAACAGAAATTTCGCCCTCTATACCCGTTACTTTAGTTTTTCCAAAGTCATAAATCACATCAAATTTATTAAAGCTTGTAAAATTATTTACAAATAAGGGCATATCATCAATTTGCTTGATGTAAAAACGTGCTTTATAGCCAAATCCAGGCCCGCCAGTACCTTTAATACCACCACTGATACTCAGTTTTTCTACACTGTTTTTAACTAAAATATCCTGATTTAAAAATGGGTTCTCATCTGTAAAGTTTTTAATTGAGTTTCTATTTACATCGCCCTTTACTTCGCCAAAAACCTGTAAATACTCTGGTATAAGTGTGAAATCGGCAGTTACTGCAGGGAAAATTCTTGTACTGCTATAGGTGCCAAATTCCTGAACAAAATTAATTCCGGCTGTAACCTTTGCGCCTTTTACCTGTAAACGGATGTAAGGGTTTAAACGTAATAAATTATTTCCAACATGCGTTAGGGCATCTTTTGTACTGCCAAACTCAGCTGATGCAGCAAGGCCCAGATTTAAGGAATTAATTCTCTTGTTTAAATAACCATTTAAGGTAAAATAATTTTCTTTGGCACTGAATTTATCATTCCAAATATAGCCATTTGCCTTTAGTGCATAGCTAAGTGCGGCATCATCTTCTCTGTAGTTTTTAATCATTTCGCCCTCCGCTTCAATAAAAGTCAGAGCCTGTTTCTCCGGATTAGGGTTTAAGGTGGGGTGGAGGTCGTCAATGCCATAAAAATAGAGGCCGTTACGTTCAAAATTAAGACGGCCACTGAATGTATTTTCATCTAAAATACTTCTTCCAAAAATACTCAGTTGCTGATTGCTGCTGTTCTGTTTATTTAATTTACCTTCCTGACTAAAGTGTTTAAAATAGCCACCAACCTGCAAGCCTTCATCTTTACCAGTATTTATATACACTTCACCAAGCAATGTACCCAATGAACCAAAACCGCCCTTCACATAATTGTTAATTAAGGTGGTTTCTTTTTCGGCTGTTAACTGTTGTGCCTGTAGCTTTTTTATATCACTGTTCAGCTCCAGTTTTCTATCGGTAACGCTATAATTTAATTTTGCTTTATATATTTTTACATCATTTAAATCAGGGCTTCGGCGTAATTTCACTGCTTCGGCCAGTATTGGCTTATAGGGGCGCACTACTTCTATTTCTTCATTTACAGCTGTTTTTTCATCTTTCTTATCCTGTGCCTGCAAACTTGTAAAGCCGGCTATAAGAAAAAATAATGAGCTGAATATATATTTGATCGACTTCATGTTTTCTACTTCTTCGGGGTTATTTTCTCTAATTTTTGTTTTGCTGTTGCGATGATGCCATCTGTTTTATTATCATAATTATCAATGATACTTAGTAAAGTGCTTTTTGCCTGCAAATTATCTTTGAGGGCTACATAATTATCAGATAATAAGATAAAAGATTTTGCCACCCAATAATCATAAGAAGGCATGTTGTTAATCAAATCGAAACAGGTTTTTTGTGAAGTTTTGAAATCACCTTTTGTATATTCAAGCAAGGCTAAATTATATTTTGCTTCTGCAGCTGCAACTGTTTTAGTTGCAGATACTACATATTTAAATTCTTTAATTGCTGTTGTTGTATCGCCTTTTAACAGGTACGCTTTACCGGCATATAAACCTGAACTGTTTTTCTCTTCTTCTGAAGCTTTTTCTGATTCTTTGGTCAGCTGCGCATATTTCAACATATCATCAGGCATATTAAGTGCAGTATAGGCCTTCAATAAATTATTAATCGCATAACTGTAATGTGCTTTGTAATCAGTAGTGGTTTCCAGCCTTTTTAGATAGACAATGGCCTCATTGTATTTTTTCTGGTCGAGAAACAGCTGAGAGATGCTTAATAAAGAACGTTCTGTGTAATCACTGGTCCAGTCGTTTAAAATAAATTCATAGTCAGCAATAGCCTGTTCCGGTCGTTTTAACCGAACTAGGGATTCGGCTCTGATAAATTTAGCCTCTTTTTCATGTATAGATTTAGGGAATTTATCAAAATAGGCATTAATGGCTAAAAAGGCGCCATTAGCATCCCCTTTTAGGTAAAGATTTTTCGCCGCATCAAAAACGATATTATCCTGTTCGGCATTTGAATAATTGCCAATAGGTGTGCTTGCTGCATATGTAATAAATCCATTTGCATCCCCTCGGTCAACATAGATATTTTTAATTGATTCTAATGCTTGTTTGGCTTCATCAGCACTTGGATAATCGCGGATTACTTTTTTAAACGATTCTAAAGCGGCATCATCCTGGTCCTGGTTATATTGAACCAAGCCAATGGTTAACAGGGCTTTTGGTACATAACTGCTTCTTGGGTACTGCGCAACCAAATCAATCAGGTCTGATTTAGACTTATCGAAATTACCTTTGTTAAAATAGGTATATGCCGTTTCAAATCCAGCATCATCAGCATAATTTGAATTGGGAAACTGTTTCAGTAAACTTTGCATGGTTGCAATTTTCGTATCGTACTGATTTTGTAAACCCTGGATCATTCCTTTTTGAAAAAGGGCATAATCCTCTGCAGCTGTTTTTCTTTTTATAACGGTATTGTAGTTTGCAAGGGCATCTTCATAATTTTTATTTACAAAATAAGAATCGGCCAAACGAATAGTTGCATCGTCAATTGTTTTTTGGTCTTTATCATTTCCCGATAAGAATTTTTCAAAATAATTAGCGGCTTTACTGTATTTCTCATCTTCAAAAGCAGCATAGGCAAGTGCATAATTGGCAAAGTTGTAAACACCTGTTTTATTGGCGTCAGGCATTTTTAAAAAGAACTCAAAAGTTTTTACAGCCTCACCGTATTTACGCAGTTCATACATTGACTCGGCTTTCCAATATGTACTTAATGCACTGATCTCATTATCTTCGGAAAATTTTTCTGAACGTAGAAACATTGATAAAGCATTAGGGAAAGCCCGCTCATTGTAAAACTCCAAACCTCTGAAATAAGTAACTTTTTGATAGGCTTCTCTTGCTTCAGTTGTTTTATTTGGAATAGGTTCTAAGATATCAATAGCGGCCTGATAATTTTTAGTTGTTAATAAAACCTCGCCAAGTAACGTTTTGGCTTCGTTTATCTTTTTGGAGTTAGGAAACTGTTTCAAAAAATTTTGTGTAGCATCTAAAGCCTGTTGGTGAAACTCCAGTTCATAACTTAGTTTGGCATAATTTAACCAGGCTTCTTCTTGTATACCTTTATCAAAACTTAATCTGGAAGCTCTGAAAAAGGCACTTTGGGCTTTTTGTTTATTGCCCAATTGAATAAAAGTTTTGCCCAGCGTATACATTCCGTTTTGCAGGTAAATGTCATCAGTGTTCAGTTTTTCTAAAACCCCTACTGCAGCAGTGTATTTTTGGTTTTGAAACAGGGAATAACCATACTGGTAAATGAAAAGGTTGTTTTTAGTCTCGCTTTTATCTTTTGCATAAAATTCAGCAAAATATTTTTCAGCATTTTTAAATTCAGATTTTGCAAAATAGGACGCCGCAACCAAGCTCAGCATTTCTGGTTCAAACTGTTGCTTTGTTTTTTGAATCGCGGGAAGGGCATAACTGATCACATCATCATAACGTTCATCTAAATAATACATAGATGTGATGTAGTATGGATAGCTGGCCTCATAAGTGGGAGAACCTTTTAGTTTTTCAAAATTTGCAAGTGCAGTTTTATATTCTTTGTTTAAATAATTGATGTAAGCAAAATAATAAGTTGCACTTTCCTGATAATCGCCTTTTACTTTTTTAACCTGTTCTAACAGCGGTTCTGCTTTTTCAAAATCTTTAAGTTCAAAATAAGCATAACCCTGTTTAAACTGATACTCAGTACGCTGTTTCTGCGAAAGGCTTGAGGGGTCAGTTTTTTCAAACCACTCTAATGCTTTTTTATAGTTTTTTTGGCCGAAATAAGATTTTCCAACATGGAAATAGGCCAATTTGGTATTCGGGTTTAAAGGATAATCGCGAATAAAAGCCTGAAAAAGGCTTTCTGCATCGCTATTGGTTAACTCCAGTGCACAAACTGCAGCATAAAACTTGGCATTCTCTTTTAGTAAGGAAAGTTCGGCATTGCTCTCTGGTTGTGAAGAAGGTTTAATCCTTTGCTGTTCAACAAGTTTGAACTGTTGCGAGGCCGCTGTATATTTTTCTTTATCTAATAATTCTAATCCGGTTTGATAGTTTTTATTGAGGCTTTGCACAGCGCTCACTTGCGCATAAGTGCTAAAACTTCCTGCTAAAAATAGCGGAATCAGTAAATATTTTTTCTGCATTGGTTTCAAATATGGTTGGTACTAAATTAACAATAGTATCATAACTTATCAACAGAAGTAATTAACATCTGTTAATAACAGCATTAACGAATGCTTTTTCTATATGGTATAATGAACAGGAAAGTTAGAATATCCTATTGATTTAACTGTTTGTTTATCAGTAAATACCATTGGATTAAAAAATAGAGTATGTAATGGATTTAGGTTAAGCTGTACCTTGACTGGCGAGTAAATAAAGTACTGCCATGCGTATCGCAACTCCGTTTTCTACTTGTTCCAAAATAATGGATTGCTTGCTGTCGGCCACATCACTTGTAATCTCTACACCACGGTTAATTGGCCCAGGATGCATTACAACAATTTCTTTGTTTAAATTATCCAGGATCTGTTTATTCAATCCGTACATCATGGCATATTCGCGTAGTGAGGGGAAGTATTTAATGTCTTGCCTTTCTAACTGTATACGTAGCATATTGGCTACATCACACCAGTTCAGTGCTTTAATTAAATTATGTTCAACCTTTACTCCAAGTGAGGCAATGTGTTTTGGAATTAATGTGGTAGGTCCACATACCATTACTTCAGCACCCAAACGCTGCAGGCAGAGGATATTGGAAATGGCTACCCTTGAGTGCAAAATATCGCCAACAATAACAACTTTTTTGCCTGCTACCTCACCTAATTTTTGACGGATGGAAAAAGCATCAAGCAGGGCCTGTGTTGGATGCTCATGGGCACCATCACCAGCATTTACAATTTGTGCTTTAACATGCCTGCTTAAAAACTGGCCTGCACCAGCATAAGGGTGGCGCATCACAACCATATCTACTTTCATAGAAAGTATGTTGTTAACTGTGTCAATTAAAGTTTCGCCTTTGCTTACAGATGAAGAAGAGGCTGCAAAATTAACAACATCAGCGGATAATCTTTTTTCTGCGAGCTCAAAAGAAAGTTTGGTACGCGTAGAGTTTTCAAAAAAGATATTGGCAATGGTCATATCGCGGAGGGAGGGCACTTTTTTAATGGGCCTGTTGATTACCTCTTTAAAATTATCGGCAGTTTCGAAAATGAGTTCAATATCGTTCCGGTTAATATCTTTAATACCTAAAAGGTGCCGGGTGGATAGTTTTTCTGCGGCCATTATATATTTATTGCTTTTCTGATAATAAGATCACTTTGTCTTCTTCTCCTTCACTGGCCCAGGTTACTTTAACCTGCTGTGAATTAAGGCTGTCTACCTGATGCCCGATATAATCCGGCTCAATAGGTAAATGCCTACTAAATCTACGGTCTATGAGTACTAAAAGTTCAACTTTTGCAGGTCTTCCATAAGCCAACAAAGCATCTAGGGCAGCCCTAATGGTCCTGCCTGTCCAAAGTACGTCATCAATTAAAACCACTTTTTTGCCTTCGATGATAAAATCAATAGAATTGCTGCTGGCAGTAACCAAGCCATCTTTACGGCGGAAATCATCCCTAAAAAAAGTAATATCTAAATTGCCTTTCAGAATTGTTTTCTTATTCAGGATATTTTGGAGTTCCTGTTGTACACGGTCGGCTAAATAAATACCCCTAGGCTGTATGCCAATTAATACCGTATCCTCGAAATCGTCATGGTTTTCAATTAATTGATGGCAGAGCCTCTTAATTGTAATCTGAATTTTTTGTCCGTCAAAGATTGTTTTCTTTTGCATTGAAGAAGGATTGAACAAATATAGAGCAAATACTTTAAATGGCAAACCTTAAATGGGCTTTTTACTAAATGTTTAGCAATACAGTGATTGCCTCCTATAGGCCAAAGCATAACAGTTTAGCCTCTGTATAAACGATCATAAAAATGGATCATTTAGTATAGGTTGGATTAAGGGAACCCAAGAATTTTCATTTCATTTTAAATCTCTTTTACCTCAATGGATGGCTGAGTCCTGTTCTTTTCAAGGAAAAGGACCAAAAGTACGGATTGAGCCTGATGTTACAGAGGAATTACTTTAACTAATTACTTTTTGCCTTGCCAAGGTCATTTCAATGTAAGGCCCAGAATTTTAAATTTTAGAAAACCAAAATAGAGTATTGATGGTTACAAGCATAACAGTCATTTATTCAACACTATAATTTTATGAAAACCGGAAAAGTTAAATGGTTTAATACTGAAAAAGGATTTGGCTTTATTATTCAAGATGCAGATAATAAAGACATATTTGTACATTTTAAGGATGTTGCAGGTGGCATCCATGACCTCAAAGAAAATGATAGGGTGGAATTTGAGGTTGCAGAAGGAAAGAAAGGCAAGCAGGCTGTAAAAGTTAAAAAAATTAACAGCTAGTTTTAAAGTGGCACAGCTTGGTGATTTAGTAATACTGTATAATTTCTCCTCTGATGATAATGTGATGTTGATCAGCATTTTTGCTGAAAATCAAAAACTGATCTAAGTCAGATTTAATTTTATATTTTTTAATTAATTCTTCTGGTTTTGCAGGATAATTTCTTACAATAACATTCCCTTTTAACGTATCCGTTTTTTTTAAGTCTGCAGCAAATAAAATTTGATTGATTTTAAAAATTCTACCGGGAAAATTTTTGTTAATAACATTTGAGGTATAAAGCTGCGTTTGGGGGTGGAGCTTTAGCAGGTTGTAGTTTTTTGCAATTAAATTAAAAGCACCTGATTTGAGCAATGCAACATCTGGTTCATATAGATAATCTCCAGCTTCAACCTGTTTTGCATAACTTGGTAAGGTTTGCATTTCATTTAAAAAAAATGAAAAATATTTAGTTTGGCTATTTAGGGCTGCACAAATAACTTTAGGCGTTTTTTGATGACCTTTTTCCAAGATCCACAGTAATTCTTTACACTCATTTTTTACACTGATGATATGGATTTCTTTAACATTGCACAGTTCATTTAGGCCAGCTGTTATATCAAGTAATGGAGCAGATTTAAGGATCAGCTGATCACATCTTGATAAAAGTACATCCATATTTTCAATAATGTTTGGAGTACAGTCTTTAAGCATAAAAACTTTTCCTTTGTCTGCGCGCCTTGCCGGATCTAAATAAATATTGTTATAATACTGTGTACTTTTTGTAATCAACTCAATGCCGTTTACAGGTTTGAACTCAATATTTTTAGCATTTAAAACACCTGCATTATGTTTTGAAATTTGGGATAACACAACATCAATTTCGCAATGCGTAACTTCAGCTACCTGTTTAGAAAAATAAAAAGTATCTACACCAAATCCACCGGTTAAATCAATAAGCGTTTTGCCTATTGCTAAGCTCGCCTTGTATTTGGCCGTAATTTCTGATGAAGTTTGTTCAATAGAAAGTGCACTGGGATAATAAATGTTTTGTGAATTAAACCAGCTTGGTAGTTTTTTTTCCGCTTTCTTCTTAGCGTTAATCTGATTGGCCAGTTCAGCTGATGTGATGCCAATAAACGGACTTTTAGATAAGGCAATAGTATGCACATCTTTGTGGATGTGCTGATCAATGTAATCCTGTACTGCCTGTGCTAAAATGTAATGGTTCATTTTTTGTAAAAGATTATTAATTGATGCAAAATGATCCTGACTATTGGCAATTACTCAAATGTTGTATTTTTCATCACCATTTGACAGGTATACCGGCTTTTAACTTCAAGCAAAATTGCTTTATTTTCAGTGATCCTATCTATCGTATTCTGGTTATAATAACGTATAGTAACCAATTCTAAACCTTTATTGTATTTTATGGTAAACTGATCAGAAAGAAGGGCAATCAATTTTTCTATCTTCTGCTCATCATCATCAATACTTACCGAAAAGCTAATGGCCGAATTGAGCATCGTGTTTATTTTGATGCGCAGTTTATGAAAAAGCTCAAAAATTGCACTTAGGTTTTCTTCAATAATAAATGAATAATCCTTAGGTGAAATGGAGATGAGTGCCTGGTTTACTTTAAAAATAAAGGAGGAAACCGGAAGCGGGCTGCTGTTTTTTGTAATTGCTGTTCCATTGCCACTAGGCTCAATAAAAGAACGGACAAAAAGTGGAATATCTCTGTTCTGTAAAGGCTTAATTGTTTTTGGATGGATAACGGTTGCGCCATAATAGGCTAATTCAATGGCATCATGATAAGACAGGTAATCAATTTTTTCTGTATCGTCAAACCATTTTGGGTCAGCATTTAATACACCAGGTACATCTTTCCAAATGGTTAAGGCTTTGGCATTTAAACAGTAAGCAAAAATAGCGGCAGAATAATCAGACCCGTCTCTTCCCAAAGTAGTTGTGTAGTTTTCACTGGTTCCACCAATAAATCCCTGTGTTACTATTGTGCTGTTTACCAATAGAGGCTTTAAATCACGCTTAATAATTTCTTCTGTTTTAATCCAGTCAACCCTTCCTTCTCTGTATGTATTATCTGTTTGTATATAATTTCGTGCATCAGCCCATACAGATTTGTTTCCTGTTGCATTTAGCCATGCTGCTGCAATTTTGGTTGAAACAACCTCGCCTATAGAAACAATCTGGTCATAAATATAATCAGCATCTTGATCGGGCTCATCTTCAATTAACCAATCAATTTCAACAAAAGTATTTGCCACATCATCATAAACCGAATTGTTTTTTCCTTCAAACAACTGCTCAATGATATTAAAATGAAAATATTTTATTTCATCAAAAATAGTATGAACACTATCGTTGCCTAATAAATATGCTTGAACTAAATTTTCTAACTGATTGGTTATGTTGCCCATTGCAGAAATTACAATAAGCAGTTCACCTTTTTTATAATCGCGAACAATATTGGCTAAATTTTTTACACCATTAGCATCTTTTATGGATGCACCACCGAACTTAAAAATATCCATATTTAAAATGCCTTAACCTGCTCTTTAGAAAATGAGGCATTTAACCAGCCACGTTCCGTTGAAGCATTATATTTATTGTAAAAATTTAGTGCTGGTTCATTCCAGTCTAATACTTGCCAAACCATACCGTTATAATTTCCTTCTTTTGCTTCCTGAATAATTCTTTCAAAAAGTATTTTGCCAATTCCTTTTCCACGGTAGGCTTCTGTTACAATAAAATCCTCTAAATAGAGCCTATTGCCTTTCCAGGTTGAATAACGGGTGTAAAAGAGGGCAAAACCAACAATTTGCGAATCGGTTTCGGCAACATATGCTTTCCAAACGGGCTGTTTGCCAAAGCCGGCATCAATAAATTCGGCAAGGCTTACTGTAACTTCTTCAGGCGCACGCTCATATATTGCAAGTTCATGGATAAGCTCCAGTAACCTTTGGCAGTCTGCTGCCACCGCTGTTCTAATCTCTAAGTTCATTTAATTTTTTCTGCTAGAAATGGCTTAAAAGCTGTTGTTAATTTTTTGAAATACCAGCCTTGAAATGTTTAATAATTCTTTTGCCAAAAATACTGCTCCCAATGCGTACCATAGTACTCCCTTCCTCAATCGCTATTTTATAATCAGCACTCATGCCACATGATATTTCTTTGAAATGAGCGTCTTTTCTGAAAAAACTAACTTTTAAACCATCAAAAAATACTTTAAGCTCATTAAATTCAACCTGAATCTGTTTTTCGTTTTTCGTATTGGTTGCAATTCCCATTACGCCTGTTATGCGGATATTTTTCATTTCGGCATATTCATCAGAGCGTAAAAGTTCAATAGCCTCATCAAAACCCAAACCAAATTTTGTATCCTCATCGGCAATATAAATCTGTAATAAACAGTCTATTGTACGTTGGTTTTTTAAGGCCTGTTTGTTTATTTCCTGTAAAAGTTTTAAACTGTCTACGCCGTGTATGAGCTTTATAAATGGAGCAATATATTTGACCTTATTGCTTTGTAAATGACC
>Ga0116227_10006403_pt1 | contig 23876 bp, 19 predicted proteins | sample S1TSphgellanicum_FD_89693 | JGI IMG/M metagenome (GOLD analysis project Ga0116227, IMG submission 89693) | Host-associated microbial communities from peat moss isolated from Minnesota, USA - S1T2_Fb - Sphagnum magellanicum MG | ecosystem: Host-associated > Plants > Peat moss > Unclassified...
GATTCCTGACTTTTAGTGGTCGGGAGTCAAACTGGCAGTTTGACTCCCGGCCCTTCTTTTGCCCATAACTTGGGCTGCAAATGTCCAAATGGCCCATGCGAGGTCATTTTGGGCATTTACACTTCAAGAATTTTTCATTGATATAAAGAACGCACCAACGAAAGGAGATTTGACCCCTCAAATCGTCTTCTGAGTTTTTGGGAGTCCCGGAGGACTCCATTTTCCCACTTTTAGGAGTGTGAGTTGCATTCTCACACTTAGCCCCAAAGTGGGGTTGCGACATTCCAAGTGTATCAGAAACAACTAGAGTCAAATTACATGGTATTTCCTCCCCCCAACACTCAGAGTGAAATGTAGAGTGTTGAAGATAGGCAGTGTACTTGGTTGGGGTGCCATGTAGTCGCATCGCCAAAACTGCAAGTTAATTGAATCAATGTTGGTGTTGTGTACATTTGAAAGAGTACATAAGTCATCAACAACCATATAAGGGAGTTCAGGTCCATGCCTCTCCCCAATAGAACATTATGTTCTAATCCAGTCACCTTGGTGTGATTAGTAGTGCTAGTTTGGAACCCCATAGCCCTTTTTCTTTCTTTTAGGCTTAATTCATCCCAAGTGGCTAAAGCATGATGATACACCAGGCCTGGTCCATCCCCTTGAAAGGCGTGTGCTCATGGGAAAAAAACAAAGGTGGGCCAAACACCTCTAGGTTTTCCTATTGTGTTTCTAAGAAACCAAGGAGGTTTATCTTACCTTATAACTGGTTGGTAGGAGCTCTGATCATCCAATATGTGAGATTCTGCAGGTTGGGATCTTTGATGGTGTATTTCAATTTCTCCCTCTAGTCAAGTTGAGAAGGGGTGTTTTCAATTACATAACCAAGCATAGGAGAAATGGATTGAACCTAGGTGATCAATCATACGATGTCTGTTAAGAGACCAAATCTTGTGTCACTTGAACCTTCTCCAAATCCAGCCACTAAAAATCCTTTACGTTCCCAACCTGAAATGATGAGGTCCACGAGGCCAACTAATTCCATATGCTTCTTCTGAATTAACTGTATGTTAGAGGGCAAGAAAGTAAACTAGCCTTCCATGCGGTGGTTGCAAATTATTGTGGAAATCTGGTTGTGAGCTCCATCATTCTCGATGTCGCCACTTGCCTTGCAATAAGATCAATGTCTATGTAGAAATACCTTTGAACCACCATCCCTAACTATAGTAGGGCTTCAAGACTTGTACCAATACCACCAAAGAGCTCTAGTAATGTAATCCCTTCCTTAGGCAATGTCCATGTGATTAACTGACGAAATATTCGCATAATTGGTTTGCCATGGCTCTCCGTGTTTTTAAAACCAGATAAAGCTTTGACTAAAGGCTCGTGGGCTGCTTTGAAGTTTTGTAAAACCTTTGGTCCATGTTGAATGTTAGTAGGAACCACCTTCAAGTTTTTAATAGCTTGGGGGTAAACTATTTCCTCTTCATCTCCCTCTATCCATCCGTGGCTAGCTTATTGATGTAAGAAATGGTGTGTGCTTCCTTGAGCATACAATGGTGAGCCATAGGACTATGATTCCCATGTAAATCAAGGGGTATGTATCCCAGGTGGTGGCCATTAGTTTCCTAATCCACTCAGTAGTACGCATGCTTGAACTAGTTGTCAATTGTGAAACTTGGTGGAAACAAGGCGTCTTGCCCAATGAGCACATCGTAACTAGTGGCATTAGTGACTAAACATTTGACCTGTAAGCAAAGTTCCTGATTTGTACTTTCATTGACGTTAAGTGCAATCAAATCCGAGCACTCCCCAAGTACCTCTTCTACATTCCCACTAGGGGTGTAAATTTGCCACATAAATTTTCGTAGTTTGGAGTTGAGCATGCCCATCTTCTTGGGAAATTAAACTCCAAGAATCATTGGTTGGGCACCTGTATAAAGAAGTACCACTCTGGGTGTATGTCCTCCCATTTGGATTATTGATTCAATATTGTCGACAATGGGAACTTCGATGGCGATGGAAGTTCTCTCACTAAACACCACCTTCGGAAATGAGTGAGAGACTTTGTGGAAAGAATGGTTATCCACAACACCTTTGTTGATTAATAAATCCACAAGTGAGGTGTTCTTAGGTCCCTGCTAATATGTGAATGTAGAATCAAAGGTAGGAGAGCCCATTAGTTTAGCCATGCTAAAATTAGTGACCAGATTACGAACACCATCTGCAACATGTGAGCTAATCAAATGTCTTTCTAAGGTGTGGGATGGGACCCTTGTAGCATCTGGATCAGGGATTGGTAGAGGACTTGATGTGGTGTTCAAGGTATCCTTTAGTATTATAATTATGTCTTTGGTGCTTAACTTCAAATCTTGAAAAGTAAACAATAGTGTACTCACAAGCTTTTGTGCCATTTCATGCATTTGAAATTGGCATTCCATAAGCTGATCAATGGAAAATTGTGTGTTTTTCTGATGTACATGTACTCCTGGGACACGAAAATTTGATGCCCAAACAGCTTGTGGTGTAGTAGTTTCCTCCCCCCTTGTTAACAAGGTGTGTTTTCCTTTCATGTTGAGAGGACAAAAAGATTGTGGCATGACTGCTCAAGCTCCTCTAGCCCTAGTAATAGGACTTAAACCAGATGTGGGTTCATCAATCTAAATTACTTGCTTAGTGGCAAAAACTTTGGGTGCCACATTAACCTCTTGTGCTACAATGTAAGAAGGGCAAAAAGAAGTGGCAAATTCTGGTGTGATACTTGAATTATGTGCACTGGAAAGATTATACTCCCCAACCATGGCATTGTGGGAGAGGCCATAGAATGACCTAGGAGGTCCTTCCCATAATCCTGAACCCTGTACAGGTTGGGCATGATTAGTTAGTTGGGAAGACTTGCCTTTTGGATTAGTAAGTTGGGCTTTCAATGATTCGAGTTCATTTTGCAGAGTTTGAACTTGAATGGCATGGGCTTGAAGCACCTCCCTCTTGTCAACATTATGCTCCTTCTTAGCATTCTTATTAGAATTACCTTTGGTGAGGAAAGCCTGAGTGGAAGGCTGAGGTGCCTTGGTTTTTGGTTGAAGGGTAACGAAAGATGCTGGCAGATTTTGCTATGGTAATCGGAGTTGCTTCCATTACGGGAACTTGGCAAAACAAACAACTTCATGATGTCCCTTTTTCCTAGAATAATCACAAAAAAGATCCTCGGAAAGAATGTTACAGTCATTAGCTTTATGGGCAGGATTGCCATAGTAGTTGCAAGAAGGTAGGATGGGTGTAACCAAGTGCACCACTTTAACCCTTGAAGAAGAATGTGATGATCTGGTTGGCGTAGTTGGTGGAGGCTAAGGCCTTGAACATGATGGAGGCCTCATAGTACTAGTTTCATAGTGTGCATGAGCCAGTTCCAGCTTTTTAGAAATGTTATACACATCTAGCAAAGTGTACGAGTTTTTAAATTCTACAAAAACCCATTGCAAAACCTACGCATGGAGTGTCGGAATACCTTCTAACAAACAAAAATATCGATGGATAGGTTTTAGGTCTGTGATGCTCTGAGTATCCTCTTTAAACTTGAGAAGCCTCCTGTAGAACATCTTGAGGGTTTCATCCTTCTACCAAGAGCAAGTGGCGAGCTGTAGAATTTTTTCAGAACTTTTAACTAGAAATTCCTGCTCAAGAATTCGAAAGAATTCCCCCATTGGATCAGCAAAAGCTGATGCATCAATGGTGGGAATAATGTTTGCAATAGTAGCAATGAGTTGTTGAGGAGAAAGGTTTATTGAAATAGGTACCGAATCTGGATTATTGGGCATAGTTCCATGATGTGTAATGGTAGCTTGTAATGCAGTTTGAGAGGCAATGGCGATGGTTGTGGCATAAGCTGGACTGGGGATTTGGGTGACACCCAAAATCTTTGGAGAATGTTGCTCGTAAACATCCAATGCCTCATAGTGCACATAATAAGCCAGTTGTTTGAATGTGAACACCTTAATGTAATTAATGCCATACTTGAGTTCCAATTCACAAACCATAGTTGAGAAAGTTGCCTTGAACTCCCTCAAAGAAATGGTACCTAGCCTTCCACTGAACTTCTCAATTTTCTAAGAGGAACTATTGACCTCCATGGTGTATATGGGTGTAGAGGTAACAACTTGCAACGGAATATACGGTGATGGTGTGAAAGCTGGTGCAACAACAGGCATACCCCACTGATTAACCCCTCTAAATGGATTTTGATGTACCGTTGATTAGTGTAACCTAAACTTGAATACCTGGTAGGAGTTGTATTAGATGATGGTGGCACTATAATGTTTGATGGTATCATCAGGAAGCTCATGAACTCAAAGAAATTGGCTCAAATGATCATGTGTTACTTCGTAATTGATACCTTGGCTCTGGTTGAGTGGTAGTGCTTTCATCATCCGAAGACATGGTGTTGTCCCATGCCCCAAAATTTTGTAGCAATACAGAACACTAACTAAAAAGTTCTAACACAACCTATGCAATTAAATGCAACCATAATGGAAACTGAAATGTGAAGTGCTTAAGAACATGTACCTAAGTAGCTTTCAATTTCTGTAATCACTAGTGTTAAATGACGAAGTAGAGAAAGAAAGAATTGTATATTTATGTATTAATAAGATAACGTAAGTGTATGTATTAATACAAAAATAACATATATAAATGTATTAATACAAAATACGTAAATGTATGTATTAATACGAGAGTATGTAGATGTATGTATTAATTTTAAAAACCTATATACGATCTTGAAAAATACGTACATACAATTTGAAAAATATGATATCGGATATGTATGTACATAGTACATACGATTTGAAAAATATGACGCGTTGATGGGGATGAAAGGCGATGGACATACATCAATGGATGAAAGGGGCCAGATGAATGGAATCGAACGTTGATGGATGTCGGACAAAACTGTGATGGATGTGACGTTGACAAAACTACGACAAACGGTGATGAACAACGAATGGCGAACGGTGATGTAATGAACGATGATAACGACAGATGGCAACCGTAACAAACAGCGATTGCAACGAACAGTGATTGCAACAACAACAACGGATGGCGATTATGACAACAACGGATGACAATGGTAACGACCAGCAATGGCAATGGACAGCAACGACATTGCAAAGCGATCCGCATCCATGAACTCTGTAGCAATGGTGCGCATAAGAGAAAATTTTTCTTCTATCACATGTTTTTTAAAATTAGTATTCTCTTTTTCACTTCTTCAATGGATCTTGTAGCTTGTTCCTTTGATCATTCGTGTAGAGAGCTGACAAAGATGGAAATAGAATAATGATTTTTGAAGAATTGAAGAAAGCCAAGTTTTAGCCGATCTTGAGTTCTTTCGGCAAATTTGCACAAAGAACTAGAGCAACAAAAAAGTTAAAGCACAAAAGAAGAAGAGAAAAAAGATTAAAATGGATGTAGATCAATGCATAGATGCTTGGCGGGTATTCAGAAGGTGTGCGAATGAGATCAGAAGCTTAGGCTTGCAAAAGATTATAATAGCAGCCATCGTGGGCTTTTTCGGTGTCCTTTTCCCCTCGCTTACGCTGTTGCTAATTATGGTTGTTGTTCCTATTGTAGTTACAATACAAGAGTACAAAAAGAAAAAGAAGTAGCAACAATTCAAAAACACAAGAAACCAACAAGCAAAAGAAACCCAAAAAACTCAAAGCCAGGAAAAATTCTATCGCTTTCAACATTATGCGATAGAGAGCAGTTTTTCTAGAATTAAATTGAATTGGAAAGAAGGAAAGAAAACATAGTGTATGTAAATGTTAGCCATGTAATAGTCGTTGTGAACATTTGAAATCTAATCTGACTATGGAGGAAACTTTCCTTGACAAAAGAATTCTAGAAAAATTGACAAGAAAAGGGAAGAGCTTGGCCTTTTATACAACTGTCAACAAAGCTGAAACCCTAAACAAGCTATAACCTTAGAACACCTAATAGTGTACAGTAACCTAAAAACATACATTAACTCTAAGATTGTACATTAACCCTAAAGGCATGATTGACATGCCCGTAACCGGCCGTCACGTATGAAGCCATGCATACGGGCATGACATGTTGGCATAAAGATCTTTTATTGCCAACTTGGTTACTTCATTGATAAGGTGGGCTTTGGATGTTTTTGAACATGAAAATGAGTTGTTGGAATTGTTTGAATTCTTGCCTATATGTTTTATTGTAGTGTTTGGTTTATAAGTTAATTCAATGTCCTCTAGTAGAAACAATATAATCATTTTTTTTCGCAATTTACTCTACATGTTACAATGAAGGGTTATGAACAAACTCCATTTCTTGCCATTGACAACTTTAAAAATCCTTAAATGTTTTGGGACCTTGGAAATGACATATTATAATTATTTCTATTGACATCTTTATCCTTGGGGTATTACATACCTTATTTTCCCTTAGGAAATGTGTAGGCAGGTTCAATTACTAAACACCAAGGGGTGACCCAATGCATGCCTCTTGAAAGTGCAAAGAAAACAACTAATTGGGGTCAAAGGTTGAATGTGTAGAGGGAATGTTAGTTTAATTAATTGTTGCCCCATCCAAGAATAATAACCAACATATAGTAACAAAAGTCAACAATAAAAAAAAGACCCCTTTGAGCCACTAGCTTTAACAAAGACACCTTGAGATCTTGGGGTGGCTTTTGAAGGCAATGTATTTCGAGCAACAAACTAAATGAACACACGATTGTCAATGTTCGAATGATTTCTTGACATTTGTTTTGTGGGAAGTTTTGGAAAGTATACCACATAGTTAGGTGATTTTTACTTTTTGAGGACCCATGGGCCTATCATGGTCTTGTGTAATGTGTTCATTCATCTAATTAATTAACCTTTTGCCCATAGATCATTACAACATTGTGCAATTTTTTGACATCTTCATGTCAAATGTTCTAAATTGACTTGTGTAATATTAATTACTTGCCTTGTATATGGTACATATTTTTTAACTAGAGGCCTAACAAGTCCTATCCATTTCCCATGTATTTTAGAGTGTGTTGAACATCTAATAATATTTTTGAAGTGTATGTGATTTAATTAAACATGTTATGACAGGTTGTTGAGTGGTTTGTGATATGTGTAGGAAATTGGAAATGAAAGTGCTAACCCCACCAAATTAGTATGTTGAAAATGCAACTATTGGTCCCTTTCAACCATTGAACATGGGAGTTTAGAGGAGGCAAGTTGCTTGTTTATACCACTTTCTTTTTACAACAACACAATTTAACAAAGAAGTAAGGGAACAAATGGTGGAAATATAACATGATATCATTTACTATTCCAAACACATCAATAGGGGATATGACTAGGAAATTGATTCATTACATTTTTGTAGAGTAGCGACCCAACATCTTTTGTGCTAAAATTTGATCAAAGTACATATCTTCTTACATACAACAAAATTTAAATTTGACCTAGAACATGAATCCATGGTTATCGTATATCACATGCCACATCTGTTGGATCAATGTGTAAGGTCCATGTGATTCCACCAAAAATCGTTCAACAATGGTGTGAACACATGAGGAGATTAGCAAAGCACAAGTGGTGGGGAAAAATCAAATATATATGATTCACAAGATATTGAAAACGGAAAAAAATCAAGAAAAAGGAAAAAAATTCTGAGTTTGGCAAAAACCTACCAATAGGGTAGAGGTGAATGATTTATTAAGGGTAAAAATTTTGGGCATTTTAATAGTTTGTTCATAAATAAGATGAACGTCCAAGAAGAAGACCATCTTTAGTCATCATTTTGTTTTACTATTTTTTCAATCCTTCCCCTTTTCTTAATAACTATACTTTAAGTAATAACTAAATTCAGTGGCATCATTCCATCATTTCCATTTAAACTAAAGTTTTCTTCTTCATGAGTAGCACCTTGAGCCATCACCTTCAAGTTCCTTATTTGTTCATAATGCCTCAACCTCCAATATCATGAATATTTTTTTAGAATTTAACTTTGCCTTCCCATGAATAACTTTTATTTTTGTTCTTGCTTCGTACATGTGAAAATAAGATAAACACATCCAATAGATGGTGCACATTCTATTGTCATTCACCCATATTGGAGTTGGTAGAACCACATTAGAACAAGCTCTTGCCCTTGTCAAGCAATTTGATTTGATTTGTGTGCATGGAAAAAACTAGCTTGTTGAAAATCCTGACTTCCACAATTTGTGATAGTCCTTCAAAGTCACAAAATTCAAACCCCAACAATAAACTTGTTCTCATTTGTGGTGGAGCTTGAAATCAAAATTTCAACTATGAATGTTGGCATGGAATAATCATGTAACTTCATGAAAGGTTATGAAGGGGATAACCATGTGCAAAAGGAAAAAATGGTAACAATAGGCAAATTCCAATTACACTAGGTGCATAAAAACCCAACATAAAAGGATAATGGATGTGACAAAGGTAATAAACAAGGTTAAATCATAACATTTGGAGACACCATGAAGACTATCCATTGTTTAATCAATAATCACATGTTCACACCATATTGATGTAATTAACCCACATTACTTGGTCCAATGAGTACCCAAATTTGCAACCTTAATCATTGAAGACACAAAATAACAATGTTAGTGCATCTTCCTTTAGGGGCATTAATACAAAAACAAAATTGACAAAGGTGTGTGGAATTAAACAATAACCTAAATGGGGCAACATTGGTTCAAACCTTTTCAAGAACAACATTTTCAAATGCATTAGTTGCCACAACATGAAACAACTTACATTTAAACAATAGTAAACACATGAACATCACTTATTTCATTAGAATTGCCAATAAGCATATCTAACAAAGTTGATAACAAGTGGGGTGGAACTATAAGTTAGACATTCAGTGTCATAACCCTAACCTTGGGGGCTCGAGACCAAGGTAAAAGAAGGGAAAGGTGCGGGCCAATAGTGCAATCTGGGAGTCGCATTTGCATTCCCAGGAGTGTGAGTGAATGAACTCACACATTCCCAAGTGGACTACCACTTTGGAACTTGGAATTCCTATGGAGTCCCAAATTTTCAAAAAGATATTTCAGGGGTCAAAACTCATTGGATTAAAAAGTTTTATACCATTGAAAGCTCTTAAAACTTAAATGTTTAAAATGAGCTTGCATGATCCATTTGAGTACCTAAAACATAAATTATGGCCAAAAGAAAAGCCAATAGTTAAAATGCCAATTTGACTTTTGACCATTAAAAGTCAGGAATCGCCCTAAAATACATGCGTATAGGTGGCATGTCACATATTGTTGAAAAGCTCTTGACGAGGGCTATAACTTTGCTTTAAACCACACCTTAATTGGAGGTTTGAACTAAAAGTTATGGCCCTCCAAAATGTCGGGAGTCCCAATTTTGAAAGTTTTGGGACTCTCAACTTGAAAGTCTTGGGGCAAAATGACATATGGATGTAACCTTCGTGTCTAATCATAGAAAATACTATAATGAAGAAGGTGGTGGCTACCCCCATGTTCGGGCTTTGGTGAGTCTTGTGAGTTTGTGTATGCCTATGGTTTGTTCATGCATAAAAAATGCTCCAATCATGCATTAATCAACTTGTTGTTTGGTTTGTGTAGGTCGGTGTGAATATTTGACCCACTTGTCATTCATCCTAATCCCCATCTCGGAGCTTTAGCATGCCCCTTTACATTTGAAGTGCCATGAACTAGGGAGCGTACCCCAACTCTTTCTTTCGTTGTTTTCACTTTTGAATTCGCATATGAATATTTCAAGGAGTGTGGGTGTGCATCATTAAGGGTTTATAAAAAATAGTGGACAAACAAGGTTAGTCATAACCTTTGATTTGTTTGACATGATGGTGCATAAAGGATAATCAACCCAAAAAGATAACGTTCATCCAAATATGTTCAATAAAAGAAAATTGATTTTTTGACTTCAATTTGAGTTTAAAAGCTAGTCACAAGTGACACACTTATGACAAAAAACTTTTAGTTGCGTTGGACAATTTGCACATGTGAAATGTATTTGCAAATGAAAACATAGTTCATGATATCATCATAGTTATGGAAAATGTATATAATCAATTGATGAAAACATATATGTTCTCATTTGTTGACCATTCATATACCATTTGTCATGTTGGCATGAAACTACAACTATTTGTGGCTCTATTAACAACCATATGGTAGCCATGTCATTTAAAAAGATTGGAAGTAGCTTCCTTGAAGGTTCAACCATAGTTGTACTTGTTAACTATTTGAATGTTATTTGTGTTTTTTGAATGTTTCTAGTGCACATAATTATATAATTAATAAAATTAGAAGGGAGAAGGATGACAAAGGATATGAGATAAACTTTTATGAAGGAAAAACATCACAATGATACTATCCCATAGATCCTATTAATTAGCCTACTAATCTATTACTTATTATTTAACTTACTTAGCTACTAACTATTACTTAACCTACTACTAATTAACCTAAACTTAACTTACCTACCTAGGTTCACTATTATTTATAGGTACCTATTCTTTATTATATATCTAGCCTAGCTACTTACATATGGACATACTTACCTACTCAACGACCTCACCTATGAAGACCAACTAGGTAGCTAGTAGGTAGGCATGTTAGTAAAGCATGTAGGTTTGTATGTAAGGTAGGCAATAAGTAAGTCTTTAATGTACCTTTAAAAGAAAAAGAAATGTAATGTACCATTAGGTATATATATCTTTAGTTCGCCCTCAATAAATTCTATCATACCTTAAGGGCTTTAGGTTCACATCATAGTTGGTAAGAAAAATTGGTTTCATCATATTTTGAAGGGGATGAATTTTATTCATATTTTCATCCACAAACAATATTTTACATCACATTAGTCACACATAGTTGTGATTGAAATGCAAATATGTCAAAAATCAAATTTAGTTGCAAAAAAGACCTTATATAATTATGTGTGAAGTAATCACATGTGGTCACACATTTATTGATTGCAAAAGACAAGATTCTTTTTAGTGGTTAACAATGAGGTGGTCAAAGTCCTATCTTTTAAGGTGTAACAACTCCCATTGTTTTTTTGGAGAATAATTACATAATGTTGGGTTTGAAATTGTGTAGTTTACATTATGATAGTCTACATCATGTAGGGCAAGGTTATTTTGCTAGCCCATGTCACACAAGAATATGGAAAAAGATTTTATTTTGTCAACATTCCAAAAGATGAACTTGTCATTCACATCGTAATAGTAGAATGGAGAGAGACCACCTATGCATATGGTGTTTTAAGGTTATGTAAGGACCTTGGACCTAAAAAAAATTGAGAAAGAAATGAATCAAAAAATTTAAGTTAATCTAAAAACTTTTGAAAGAGTTGAAAAACTTGCAAAAAGTAAAAGTTCAAAACAATTAGTTACAATTTGAAGAATTAATTTAACATCTCCCCCATAATAGGGGGCAAATTCTTGTGTTTTAAATTCTTAATAATAGATGATGAAAAGAGAAGAGATCCCATTGAAACACCCTAATACAAAAAGGTTCAAAGACCTCTAAACTTAAGGGGAATCAAAAACAAAATTGGATTGAGTGATTGGTAAGTCAAGCATTTACATGTTGATGACCCAAGGAAAAATATGATAAAATAACTTCAAAATGACAAAGGGTTGTAATAGACTTATGGTGCATTCAAAATTTTATGTGAAGTTAGTGTTAAATGAAAATCTAGGTGGCATCTTAGGTGGCACACAATTTTAAATAGGTGATAGTTCAATGTTAAGTGAATGTTAGCTTAACATAAAATTTTCATGGTAAGTAGGTTTAAGTCCTAAATGATTAACATGATGATGTGAGGGGACAACACTAGAGTCCCTAACACCAGGTGTGAAGGCAACTTTTAGGAGAGTAGAGGTTTTAAATTTTTCTAAACCAAAGAAAAATCCACATGAGGTTACTTTCAAAGTGTTCATAATTGATGTAATAATAGGTAGTGACATCCTAATTGTAATTACAAGGATTACACATGGATGAATGTTCATAATTCATGGAATGATATTGACATCCCCATTTGTGAGTTTGATCATTATACACTTTCATGTAATTCAATGGAATGATAATGATATCCCTATTGTGATTTTTTATTGACAAAGATAACCTACCTATATTATTGTAGTGCCTTAACATTTTAGTTTGGCACTTAGGTGTTGAATAATTATATTATTTTTCAAAATCAAGTTTGGGAGTAAAAATGATAACTTATAAAGTTTTTGGCTTGATATTTTATGTTAAAATAACTAAAAATGCAACAAGGATGATTAATTGTTGCAATTTAATGTCACTAAAAACATCTTATTAAAAGAGGAATATTGCGTGAACATCACACCGGGTATGCGTGGGTGAAATTGATACCCGGACCAGCTGGTGTAGTCTTCTAGAGGGAGCGCGTGCGTAGTTTGAAGCTTTTGGAGAGCGATGGAGATGGAGATCGGAATTGCAGTGGCGGCACTGTGGGGATGTGGTACGTCGTCGTAGTGAGCAGATCGGCGGTTTGGGAAGAAGGGGAGAGATGGTGGCGGGGATGAGGAGTAGTAGTAGTATTTTGGCTAGGTGCCGGTGGAAAGTAGTGGTGGGGCGGAGTGCTATGCGAGCCTTGAGCATGGTGCCGGATTCGGCCAAGGCAACGCATCTGGGTGGCATTCCACGCCGAATCATCCTCACCACCGTGGGAGCCTTCGCTAAGCTTTATGCTACGGTTCTCAATTCCACACAGGTAGGTCTCTTTTTTGTTGCCCTCCTCCTTTTGCATCTCTTGCCATCCATCAATCTCGTTTAAAATTTTTTTTCCTTGTTTAGGGTCTGGATATGGTCTATGTAGGGTTTACTAGTTTCTCTTTTGTTTTTTGTTTTCACCATTGTGGCTCACAGTCTTTGTAGGCTACATAGGTCCTCTTGTAAGTGGTTGCTACAAATGTCACCAAGTGGATGCTACATGTCTGACATTCGACTCAATGCAGCTGAGGTTGTTTGTCAGCAGCAGCCATGCCTTCATTTCTTCTTGTCCTTCTTGTTCTAACACTCTAGGGTTTTTTGTAACCCTAAAATTGACTAAAGTTTTGCTCGAGGAATTGTATGCAAGAGCATCCCAGTTGTTTGTGGAGTATTTCTTGATTCTCATGAGATTTATTGTAGTTTTGTTGCTTAATGATCATGTTGTAAGCTTGTCTGGTGGAATGGAATGGTTGCAGGTGTATAACAAGGACATGCTGATGTCACTGGTGATGTCACGCTCCCCGGGTACACCTCTTGTGACTGTCAGTAATCATATGTCCACGTAAGTGTGCTGGTAATCCTTAGGTTTCAGGAGCAAGAAATGTGCTCTACTTCATTACTATTGACTGATAAGAGATCTCTTGTAATTTGATTTTCCCTCATTTCCATGTTCTCTCTTGCGCTATCCTTAAGATCAGTCATTTATCGGCCAGAATTTCTTTGTTACCTTCTCATTTTTCTTGTAGGTTGGATGACCCTTTGATGTGGGGTTTCCAAGGCTTCCCAATCTCAGACCCAAAGCTGTGCCGTTGGACATTGGCAGCCAGTGATATCTGCTTCACCAATCCCTTCTACTCATATTTCTTCCGCTTGGGTAGGTATGTGTATTAGGTACTTGCCAGTGTCATACTTTGTTCTCACTAATGTCTGTCAATTTGTTAAAACTGCTGTTTAATAAAATAGCAGATATTCAATGGTTCTAAATATCTGGGTGTATTATGTGCTTTAAAAGTGGCTCATGGCTGGCAAACCCTTGGAGTGGGACAGAAAGAAGCTCTTATCAAGAGCACTTACATACCCTATCCAAACCCCCAATTCAAGCTCTTGGGGTTAATTGTTTATTGTTCGGAGTTGAAAATTGTTCTGGGCATGCTTAAACATTTAACCTTAGTATATTAGAACCATTGTTTCCTAATTTTAAGAAATTTTTCCAATTCTGATTTATTTTACAATGTATGGAGGTGCAAGTACAGTGCAGGTTTGAGTATGTTGTGGGTTGCGATTGTAAGCAGGCAAATGCATACCTATAACTCGAGGGGAAGGTATTTACCAACCACATATGAGTGAGGCTCTTAACCGTATCAATGAAGGTGACTGGGTGAGCAGTTATGGGACCAACTTTACTGCCAGTATTTTTGTTTAGAAGATTTTGAGTAATTGGCTTGGGTTCAGTATGTGTAATCCAGCTGAAAATCATGATAACTTTGATTGTATGTGTGGCATGAAGTGGTACATTCCCCTATCTGATTGACTTGAAGATGGCATGCAGATTCACACATTTCCAGAAGGCAAGGTTTGCCAAGAGCCATCTCCCCTTCGGCGATTGAAATGGGGAACTGCTAGTCTGATTGCACGAGCTGCAGTTTCACCCATTGTCTTGCCCATTGCCCACAGTGGGTTTGAGAAGGTACAGAAATCTCTTGTCTCATCCTCTCTGTTTGACCCCTTTTTTAGAAGATTTTGTTACAATAGGAGGGCCAGGTCTATTCACTAAAGGATACAGCCAGTGTTAACATTGGTGTCTGTGTGCTTCACTCTAATTATGTTTGGTCTATTTCTTGGGACTCACATTCAGAGAAGATACCTCAAAAACTTGTTGCAGGTGTTACCTGAAAATTACTGGCATGGGCAGCGTCCACTTGTTCCGTTGTGGATGAAGCACATCAGTATTGTTGTTGGAGAACCGATTCAGTTTGATGTTCCAGGCTTGAAGCAAGCTGCCCATGACTGGGCCAGGGCTTCTGCAGGTCTTGATGACACCAATGGCAAACTATTTTTCTCCATGAGTGACAAGCTTGTAGGTCATGGCAGCACAATGAACAATCCTCACCCTCTGCCATTTGGGATAAGAAATAGTTCACATTGTCAACAGGCTGCTAAGACTTTTGATGGCGTGAGAAGTGGGCATCAAGAGGTGTCAGAGCCAGTGCTTGAAGAGGCTGCTTGGAGATGGATGTATACCCATATAACAGAGCGCATTTGGGTTGCACTACAAGACTTGGTTTGGAAGGCCAAGACTTTGAATGAATCGAGATGCAAAGAGCAGATACATTGATGTATATTTAATTTCAGATGCCTTTGAAAGTTTGACCACAGTGTGGCTTGATTTTTCACATCTCTCCAGACACATCACTGTTTACTCTCATGCTGCCCTAATCGCTGACATTTTGTACTAGGGTTTTATTCACGGACAATCTACTCTTATCCTCAAGGCCTCTGCATAGATAGTTCCTTTGGAAGGGGGGTTGTGATACCTTAGTATTCCTGTTAAGCAATTCTGAGGCAATTTGCTGTAGACACTTGTTTTCTAGGCCTTCTTTTGAGGTGGGCTAACCAAATATCAACCACATTTGAGATGCAGAGAACTCAACAGCACCTTATTGCAGCGGCCACTCAAATAGAGCAGGAGTTGACAAAGCACAATTTTCAGGCAGCTGGATTGCTAGCTTAACCTAACCCATTGACAATGTCTGCTTATGAACAGCTGCATTCTTTGAACTCTTTGAGGTTTTCAGTTTTCACTCTTGGAAAGTACTAGGATGCCAAGAACTGATCAACAGTTTCTCCTTTTTCAGATTCATTTTTCTTGGATTCAGTAAGGGTCTAATTTTCTGCAGGAAAAAAGAACAAAAGAAGCAAGATAAGGCTGCAAAAGCCCCTGAATGGCGTCAATTTAAGAATAAAATTTGACTGGAGAATCTCAGAGAGTTACAGTTTCTCAAATTGGTCAGCTGATGATAAGAACGTGGACTCTGGTGCAACCTGTCAAAATTTCAGGATCCAATTGTAAGTCCTATTTTGGGCTTGGAGATACACATAATCAAGGAGAAAGTGGAGCACCCTGTCAATTCTTCAGATCCATTTTGTAAGTCCTATTTTGGGCTTGCAGACGGACATTCAAAGAGAGAGATAAATGAAAAAGGGAGGCAAATCTACCCCAGGTAAAACATAGAAAGGTTGGTGGGAGAGTAGGTAGGGAGATGAAACTTTAGGACGACAAAACGGAAGAATATGATGGAGCAAAGATGGAAGAGAGGAGGGAAACAAACAGTTACCCATTTCACTTAGCTGGACAAATAGGGTGCAAAGGGGTCCGGCAGCACAAAAAACTGAAAGTCAATTAGCCATGAAGTCTGACAAAGTGCATGTCTGAGGTAAACACAGCTCCTCCAACATGCTGAATCCAGTCTGTGGTGTCTTCCACCCTCCATTTGATCCCTCTACTAATGGTCCTACTATTTAACTCTGAACTTGAAACAAAAACCTATTATTTGGCACATTATTTCCCTTCACAATTAAGCCATGATTACAACAGAGAATGACATTTCCTCCTCCAGTAGGCCTTGACAATTGAATATGGTGATATCACATATTACACTGAATCTGTCAAATTACTATAAACACTGCATACTTTTTAAAAATAAAAATGGATGAAACCACAAAGTTTTACCACCTCACTGATAAATGCCATTAACCATGGCTCTGTCAAATTTAATTGGCATATTATTTATCCAGAAAATGTTGCACAATTGATGTATAAGGTATACACCTTATGATGGTATACACCTTATGATGTTGTGGATATTTCCAAATTGAAAATACCCATTCAAATGTGATGAACACTGAAGAGGTTACAGAGGGATAGGAACCAAGTGCTTCTAGCTAGTATTATCTAGATCCGAAGATACAGTTGAAGGCAATTGGAGTTGGAAAATTGCCATTACTCTGAGCAATAGTGACATAGGATGTATCGGCTTTCATTCATTTGTGGCAGTCTGCATGTGAGGAAGTAGGAAGTATGTAGCAGTAGCTCCAAGTAGGATCTGGAATGGATTCTGTTGCTGAAATCAATCTGACATGCAATGGGAAAAAAGTTGTAGTTGAACAATTCTTCTACATGTATACACCATCTATCTGGTTCAGAAGAAGAGTTCTGGACTCTTCTGGTCTTCATGTGTGGGGTGTGGACCCAAGAGCAGTTGAATGCCTCTCTTATTGCACAGAGAGAGAGAGAAAGAGAGAGAGAGAGACAGTTAAAGAAATTCACTACAACCCAAGTGCATAAACACTTTACTACCCCACCAAAAAGGGGGATCTTAGCCGAACAATCCTCATGCAGCATCACTTCAGTGTTGGTCTGGCTGGCATGACTTTTGAACATACCAGGCCCTGGTTCTGGTATGGGGCTTTGCTTTTCTTTTCATAAAGGCTGCTACTGGAATTGGGCACTTTTAAAAAACTTCCATACCATTCAGGTCTTGGTATTGGGTCCATAGACTGATTATTGGCTGCTATTAGGCACCTATCTGGTATATTTTGAATGTTGAGACTCCTGAAATTGGTGCAAGGGTGATATTACCTCAAGTCCCTACCAGGCTGGTACTGGTATAAGGCTGGTATTGCCTCAGCTCATACCAGAATCATAGGGTCGTTACCAGTGTTGATACCAGATGCAGGCCTATATACCAGACCGACACTCAATACCGAACCTTAAAGAAAAACAGTAGCTACTTGTGATTGAACAACATGTGAGCACTTACAATTCCAACACTGCAAAGTGAGTCAAAAGCATTTGGATGCTGCAATTCAAGCTTTTGGGTGCACAGCACAGCAAAATCTTCCAAACCATTTTTGGAGTTTGCTTTTCATAAAGTTAAACAATTATCTGTTTTTTAAAAATTAAATTTATTATTATTATTTTCTAGTTGTCAAATGTTTTAATTTCTTTGCCTGTGCTGAGTGTTCATGTAATGATAGTCTTGGAAATTGTCAGGGGAAGCCAAATGGGGTGGGCCAACATCTTGCAAAGCACCAACAAAAACTCTTTGTGCATGTCAGGAAGGAATATGGCTTGTGGGGTTTCCTTTGGAGACAAGACTCAATGTGCATCTAGTAGATAAATTGGTAAATTGACAGATGATGTTGCTTGGTGTTGGGTTGACTACAATATGATAAAATCTAGACATGAGGGAGGTCAGCATTTCAACTTTTGATAGAGTTGCCTTATTGAACTTCAGATTCGTTCACACCTAAGGTTAGTCTATCTTTGTAATAGGCCCTAATGGATGATTATGTTAATGTGCCAAAACTTTTCACACTAGTATCTAGTTCCATATCTTACGATCGTAGCTGTAACACTAACATTGTTCACATAATGTACTTACCTTCTATGGACACTTGCATGTACCTACCTCCTCCCCGCCTCCTCCGTATTGATGTTCATGATCATTCTTGGTGGTGGTGATTTTTCACATGTGTATGTAATTATGCATAAATATTTCGGTAAAAAATCAGAAATGCTAAAAATGAATACATAAATTTTTAGATACAACTTAAACATGTTTTCCTGCATGAAAATTTCTTACACATTTTGCCGACACTTGGGGCTACAAATTCTAAACCTAGTGAATATAAAAAATCAACCAAATGGAAAAAAAAAAAAAATTCATTTTCTTTGTCACCCTTTCAGAATAGACTTTATAGCTTTCAAAATTCTTATATCATATATTATTTAATCAAATGCATTATATGAACATTGCCAAACATAGATGTATGCATTATTTATCCATGAAAGAAACTTGAAATCAATTGTATTGTTTAATACATTCCTTTTGATTCCTTTAAGATGAAAATGACAATTGAAACAAGGTATTAGATTATTTAAAACGACTCAAAAGGACATCTAAATGTATCCAATCTATTCTTGGATTTTTATATGAGATTAACATGACATTGTTCTAGTTATAGTCATATACTAATCCATTATAATCATAAAATAGTAAATGTAATAAAAATCCAAAATAGTCCTTTGTAATCATTTTTTCATTAGACCATCCTTTTAGGTACCTTGATTGTGAATATGCCCTAACATTTTGTTGGGATGTTGAGGACCATGAATGATGTGAAGGTGTTGCATCTTTGTTCCATTTAGTAGAAGGTTACATGGGAAGAATTGTTCAATGAGCAAAATTGGCATGAAGGCATCGACCCATATTTGATTAGGGATAAGGGATATCCTTTGCTTCCGTGGTTGATGGTACCACACAAGCAAACTAGTGAAAGGCACTATGTTTTGCAAACTTTATTCAATAAAAAACTTTCTTGAGCAAGAGTTTTAGTTGATAACAACTTCAAGAATATTTTGAAAAAAACCTTTAGTGAATTGGTGATGAAATCTAACTTAAATGTGCTTATCCTACTTGATGTTGGATGTTGTCGTATCTTACATAACATGATTTTGAATGGGAAGGATGCAAACATTGATGAACTAATGGTTCAATTAAAAGTTAAGAATTTGGGATAAAATAAACATGGGGGATGAAACCAAATTTTGATGATTAAACAATTGATTAGGGAAGTGAGCCTACCTTGCAGAGAGGGAAAATTTCAAAAGTCACCCAAAGAATTACATTGGAGCACTACTTGAGAGACTAGAAACCACAAAATTATAGACATTGAAAGTATGTCTACAACTATATTTCCACTAATGTTTAACTTTGACATGGTGCACATTACATTAGAATTAGAAAAGGAAATTGATACATGAACATTAAAGCAAATTTATGAATTGAAAGTTTGAATGTCAAAACAAGTTTTTGAGTTTGAATGCCAAATTGATTTTAATTTCTGAATGTCCAAAAATTTTTAGGAATGAACTTGTTTCTAGTGACTTGACTTCTTCATTTTGCATCCATTTCCTCCTCATCATTTGAAGATTCAAGTAAGGTAATTGGTGGATGCATGAGTGTCTGATCTATGATGATTGCATGGCACATAGTCGTGCTTAGGTTTGAAAGAGTAGTCACCAAGCTTTTACTCATTCAATTCACCTTCTTCTTTTGTGTTTTATGTTCCTCGAAGGTATGGTTATGTCTAGCAAGTTACATAACACTGATCTTCTCCATTGCTTCCACAAGAATTTTGTTATTTCTATTTGTAGAATTGATGATAAGAGAAAAAAGATTATTTCGTTTCTTCTTAATTATAGTTTTGCCATGTGTAAGTGTTGTAGGAGAATCGAGAAGATTGACCATAGGAGGTTGGTGGCTATTGCTTGGTAATAATTTTGTGTTTTTTTGAGACAAATCCATAACACTTGGATTTCTTAGCACCCCAGGAACATTTGGAATTGGTTGATCTTGAGAGTCATTTGCATTCCTTTGCGATTTAAAATCTTTTATCTCATCTTGTGTCTCTTGTGTAACCCTAAACTTGTGTAATTGTTGGTCAACAAATTTTGTCACCATCAATATTGATGTCTTTAGAGTGCAACGGAGTAGTCACACTGCTTTCCCCTTGAAATAACTCAATTTGATCATAAATTTTTTGGTTGAATTAACGAGGTAAATGATACCTTTCCTTCTCTTTAGACACCAAATCCAAAAACAAGTATGGTTTCGAATCCCTTTGTGATAATCAAAAATCTTTTTGTAATTAGAATTGAAGGAGTTCCATTTATCTTTGCACATTGTTCCATTTTGTGGAAACTTGCTTTTGGTCCCTGTTTGTAGATCTTTAGCAATCTTCTCCCATCATTGTGTAGCAACATATAGGAATCATTTGTGCTCATGGATCAACAAGCTCCTTCATGGTTGTGTGTTTTGCATGTTTATAGGAAACATTTCCGTATGTTCCTAGTTACCATGTCTTTGTTGAGGATTTGTAGATCATTGGCACTCCAACTTGCTCTACTGCCACTTCGACCTTTACCTCAACCGCTTGCTACCGTACTACCACTCAATTGTGTTTTTGCTTGAGCATTAGTTTGAGAACTTGCTATCAAAAATTATGAAGTTATTGTTGGCACTTGCCAATTTGCTATTCTTGAATATGCTTTTGAATGTTCTTTTGATGCCATCATTCAAAGACCCTACAACTTCTACATGCTTCTTCAAGCTTCAATGCAACATAGCTCTATGCTTCAAGATTGGGCAAAGTAGTGCTTCTACCTTGCTTCTTCAAAGTTTGACAAAGCTTGCCTCTTCAAGATTTGGTGGAACATCGGGTTCATGGTGTTGCAATGCTAGTTTACCACCCTATTTATCAAATTGTTAGTTTAGCCATGTTGATAGGGTTATGAACAAGAGAGAATCTAGGATTTTGAAAGATTTTTACTTTTATGTTTATGTCTTAACATTATCACATTTTGATAATTAGGTTGTTAGTGTGCTAGACATAAGCAATCCATGTCATCTAATTGCCAATAGACCTTGCTATGTATGAACATTATTATTTTAAAAATGATTTACCAACTCTGTTATCAGTTGGTGTGAATGAACCTTTAGTGAATTTAAAATTTGCATGTTGTTTACATGTGGCCCATGCAAAAGACATATTGCAAAGTGCAAGAAGCTTTTAACACATGAGGGGTGCACAAATCCAAACATTTAATTAATACATGTTCAACCTTGCAACCTCTTTTTCATACTAAGAAACAAGGTTCTAGCACATTACTTGATGAATGGATTGGTGGTCTTTACTAAATTTTGACATGTCCAAATTAATATAAGCTCCATGTAATTTTGGGAGTATAAAAAATGGTTTGTAAAATGCTAAATGTTAAATTCTTTCAAGATCGATATATCCCCACCCCACAAAACACACATAATGCCCATAATGCAAATATCACCCAATATTGTAATTCTTTTGTGATTCCATTATGCCTTTCTTCAATCCCTTTTCATTAGAAATAGGACAAGAGAAAATAATCAAAGTGGATCAAAGTAGACAAAATAAGGTATATCATGGAACTAATCAAAGTGCCAAGACAAAAAAGCTTGGCAAACTGAGTTTGCCTTCACACAATGGATTGTTAGTTTTGCACGTATGTTGGGGTAAGGGGGGAAAAAGAAGGCCATAAAAAAAATAGGCTACTCAATAAAGGGATTTAACAATTGAGGGCACTTAATAGGTCTATGGCATTGTTGTGGAGGTATCTATATATTAAGGAAGGTAGATACCAAACCATGGTGCCCCATGTTGTGCTCATGACACCATTGAAAAGCTTTTGACAAACATGAGTGGATCGAGGTGTTTTGATAATGTTTAGACTTACGATGTAAGAGTTATTGAATTTTGTATAATTTTTTCATTCATAATTCAATAAAATAAAAATTAATTTTTTAAAGGAAGTTGAAGCAAGATCATGGTAATGCTAGAAAGCCCAAGTGTTGAGTGGAATTTCTTGGAGGTGATTTTGTAACCTTTAGACCTAAGGTGGGGGAGCTATTGAATTTTGAATAATTTTTTTCTTGGAAAATTAATTAAAATTTGAAACTTTTTTTCACAATTGAGCTTTATCATTAGGGTTCTATTCACATTTTGAACAATTACATAATCATGTTCACATTTGGGCAAATTGCCAAGGCCACACTAGAATATGCCTTTGTTTACTAAGGAAGGTAAATTGTTTCTTTTGTTTGTCATGTGAAATCTCCCAAACTACATTTGGCCCCAACATTGTGCTCTTGGTATTGTTGGAAAGCCCTTATGAGTAAGGGTGCATTGAGTTGGTTTTGTGACTTATCAACCTTGATTGTAGTTTGCACAACTTGCCACTCCAAGTCCTAGTTATAACAAGTTGTCTTTCTTCCCCTAGATTGATCCATCAACTCGTATTTGTCTTGCTTGTAATTAGTATATATATTCATATATCTATAGCTAGACCAATTGAAAATTATTTTTTTGCAATTAAAAAATATACAATACATTCTTGGAAATACCACATTTTCAAACACCATGAATAAGTTGGGCAATAGGAATATCTCCACAACCACAAATCTAAATATATTGATCATTGACAATGGCCATTGGCCATGTGCTTAATAGCACTTGGACATCTATATAACATATTTATGTGTATGCATCATCAATACACAAAGCTTGGGACGAAGGCATTGATCCCACTATTCTCAAAGATGTAATAACAAAAAATATTTTTTCTAATCGCTCATTTATTGCTTTCAATGATGTGACAATAAAAAAACTATATTTTCAAATTTCTCAAGTCTCTCTATGTTCATAACATTAAGAAATGCACCCTATGACAAAAGTAGTGTTCCCAAAGATATTCTAACAAAAGTTACACATTCAAATTCTTCATTCTTTGTCACAACAAAATTAGTTTCATTCTTCATTATTGACTTCTTGCCTCCATTATTCTTCCTTGAGCATTCATGTGACCATTGTCCAATTTTTCCACTTGAGTTGCATTTGGTCTTGGATTTCAAATTTTCAATGTAGGGTGAATGCAAGCTATAGTGGTTCATGTTTGGTGTGATAATGGCAATTTTTATAGGGTGCTTTGTGTTTAAATGCTTATGGTGAATAATTGAATTTTAAGTACATTAAATGATGATTCACTCTAAATTAACAATTTGATTATGAAGACATTTACACAATTATTTTTTGAGAATAACCATTCACTATTAATAGTGAACTTTTGAAGTAAAAAATATGGATTGGTCGATTAGCTAGATTGTTAAGAAATTTAAAAATTCATATTAAATTTCAATCTAAATTGTTTATAAGGACTAAGAATGGGTTGAAGAATGAAATGATAAATTTAAATGTGGAATCTCTTTTTGTGAAACCTTAACCAAATGGTAGTTATGAACTTTTGAAGGGTTAGAGTTGAACTTTATTGTGAGGAATAATGGCACACCTTCACCATTAAGATATGCACTCACATAAAAATCGGTTGGAAGTGGAACTACTATGTAGTTGTAGTCTAACAAGTAAGTGGTTCAAAGAAGTAATGAGTTCACTAATGATCTAACGCGTTGTGTCCAAGTTGAAGATACAAAGATAGGGTGAGAGA